>Ga0208648_1001179_pt1 | contig 22488 bp, 14 predicted proteins | sample AntAceMetag02UKL_FD_184772 | JGI IMG/M metagenome (GOLD analysis project Ga0208648, IMG submission 184772) | Saline lake microbial communities from Ace Lake, Antarctica - Antarctic Ace Lake Metagenome 02UKL (SPAdes) (version 2) | ecosystem: Environmental > Aquatic > Non-marine Saline and...
GGAACGAGAATTCAATAATGCCCGAGTCTGACTTGTCTTTTGACTTCACAGCCGCGCTAGAAAACCAGTTGCGTAGCCTGCTATGCGCCTGTTTTCCTAACACGCCTGTGAAGCCAAAATCCTGCGCGATACTTGCGGGTATTATTAAACCCTCGTTCCTTACAATATATAGCTCAAAGAGCTACCTAGATATTAATTTAAGCGCCGCCTCTTGATATTTTTGACTACTGATTGCAGTAATTTCATCGGGTAATTTAGGGCCCGGCGCGGTTTTATCCCAATCTAGTGTTTCAAGATAATCGCGAATGAATTGTTTATCAAAACTAGGCGGGCTGATACCAACTTGATATTGGTCTGCAGGCCAGAAGCGTGAAGAATCAGGCGTTAGAGCTTCATCGATTAAATACAGTGTGCCGTCATCATCCAGACCAAATTCAAATTTGGTATCGGCAATAATAATTCCGCGTTGTTTGGCATACTCAGCTGCAGTTGTGTATAGCTTTATACTGATATCCCGCACCTTAGTCGCCATCTCGACACCTAATAGGGGAATGGTTTCAGCAAAAGATATATTTTCATCATGATCACCCACTGCTGCTTTAGTGGAAGGTGTATAGATGGCTTCAGGTAATTGTTGTGCCTGTAACAGACCAGCAGCTAATTCAATACCGCAAACACTGCCGGTTTGCTGATAGTCTTTCCAGCCAGAGCCAATTAAATAGCCTCGCACTATGGCTTCAACAGGAAGTGGCTTTAGTTTTTTGACGATAATGGCACGTCCTTCAATTTGTGCACGTTCATTTGCATCAGGGACAACCTCCTCCAGACTAAGGCTGGCTAAATGATTAGGAATAATATCCGCCATTTTGTTAAACCAGAAATTCGATACCGAAGTCAGTACACGGCCTTTACCTGGAATAGGGTCAGGCAAGACAACATCAAAAGCCGATAGACGGTCCGTAGTTACAATAAGTAAATGTTTATCATCAATCTCATAAATATCGCGCACTTTACCTCGTGCACGTAATTTAAGATTAGAGATAGAGGATTCAAATAAAGCAGCAGGTGCGTTCATATTTATCTGATGAGGTTGAATAATAGAATGCCTATTATTTTATATGATTATCCATCTTACTGGCTAAATAATGCGCATTTCTATTATCCTCAAGTTGCAAGCATTAGTATAAATACAGGATTAGAGTAGATTATATACTGCGCAGGCTAATGCAAGCCGTGGAAGTTTAGATTTTATTAGCTCTAGACAGGCCACACTTCGTATCAGGATGGCTGGGCTGTATAGCCAGTGGCTTCTATCGAGAGCAAACGCTGACGTGTCAGCTTGTCAGGTAATTATTAGCCATGTAGATATAGTCTAAAAACAGGTAGACGTTTGTGGCGGTGAATTTTTTTAAGCGATAAAACAGAAATAAGTTTCATATATGCGTTTCTTTTTCCAACCCGCAAACGGAGTATCATCGAAAGTCAGATCATTATCTATTGCATATTCGTAACAACTTCTGAATAAGCGGGCAGTTCTAAAAGCATGTAACTCATCATCAGCAGTAATTGTTTCTACATTGCCAACTTGAAATGTTTTATTTTTCGATTTGCCATTGCAGACCCAAAAAACAGTGTAGCAAAGATATCTTTTATCTTTTCTGCGGTCAAACTTAATGGTTCTGGAAACACCGGTTAAACCTGTCGTGGTTTTATTTTTAGGAGGTTTTAAAAAACGGGTTTTACTGCCTTTTAAAACGATTAACATTTGATCGCGCCAGGCAATAGCTGCTTTTATGGATTTATTTTTGCTACCCCATAATTTATGAGAAAAATACCGGCTATTTTCTTTACCGCGTCGTACAATTCGAACTTGAAACCCGAATGGATCAGGTTCTGTAATATGTTTATGTTTAATCATAATGAGAATTATTCAATGTTTGATAGTTGGTTACTACTATAAATTAAGTTTCAATTTAAAAAAGTATACTTCCTCACATTTATGAAAATCTCTTTTGATACCCCCCCTACTTCTAGGCATCTCGAAACTCCTCATGAAGAATTTTGATATTCCTGTTACAAAATCGATTCACTACGCGACAAATTATTAATATCCGCAATTTTTGAAAACCAAAAAATTATGAGTTTTTATACTATAATAAACTGATCAGCAAATTATGCGCCAGTTACCAAAAGTCAAAAAATATAATATTTACAGTAAGTTATGACATTGCTTTATTTATCTTTGCGAATATAAACTTCAATCAGTGCAAATTAAATTCACAAAAGCAATATTAATGAATACATATCTTTACTAAATTTAAGTCCAATTTATCTTGCAACAGCACCAATTTTTACGGAAATATCCGGCTTTTTCTCTGGAACCAGTGAGTTCTTAAAGTAAATTATGTGATGTAATATGATCAAACAATATATGCATTGTGCCCAGTTTTACTTTGTCTTTATAAGCCTTAAAACTAAATATCAACATCATCGCCTTCTCCGACATGAATTAGTGGTGCAGGGACCTGACCGTTAAATGTTGTAATCCAATTTGGGTGTAACTTTAATCGTTACTTCGTCGATGGTTATTTCAAATTTGTGCTGTTTTGCTTCGACCAAAGTCCCCCATCAACATATTATAAAAACAGACAATTTTATTAGTCCAGGCTCGATCCTTGATATTTTCTGAATTTCATCCAGTTACCCTCTTTAAATAATCACAATTGCTATGAATCCGTAAGTGGTTCTTAGGTTACGATTGACTGCGCTCTTTGTCAACTAATAACTTAAAAAACTTAATAATATTACTTATATATTTATTGTCGAGTGAATTTTGTTTCTAAAGGTGTTCTGCTATATTTAACAAAGCATTGAGAAGTAGCATTCCGGTACTCCTACCGAAATAAAATAAGCAAAGCCAGACAAGCGGGGAGTCCCTACTTTTGCGAAAGCTCATTTTGGGTATCCAGGTCCACAACGCGGCAAAAGCTTAACGGGACTGATTAAAATCTGCGATGCCCTGATTCGCCCTGCATCCACTTATAAAAAATCCTGGAGGGGTTTTTATTAGTTACCGCAAATGGCTTGATGCGATAATGCAGAGACGTTTTTAATGAATGATCAGGTTTTTCAGGCCGCAGAACTTGGGAGAATTCATGCCAATGTAGAGTGATTTTTGGCGAAGGTATTGTAAATATACCTTTGATGCTGGAAGACTTGAAATCCCAAGTATTGCTTATATTCATATCTGACGTAGATATAAAGAAACAGACGCTTCGGCGATGACCGCAACTAAACACATACATAGTTTGGCAATAACACCAATACTCTACCCTATCTTCGTTAATAAAATTATATATTTTTTTCAGTTTTAAGAAAAACCCAGCATTTTAGTGTAGAATTTCATCATCCCATTTTTTGGTGGGCATAATTCTAGAATAATTTCATTAACATCAAACTTAGGAGAAACACATGAGTGTATTAGTAGGTAAGCAAGCACCAGATTTTACGGTTCCTGCTGTTTTAGGTAGTGGCGAAATTGTTGACTCTTTCAGCTTTTCAGACACAACAAAAGGTAAATATGCAGTTGTGGTATTTTACCCACTAGATTTTACTTTTGTTTGCCCTAGCGAATTAATTGCGCTAGATCACAGAATGGATGATTTCAAAAGCCGTGGTGTTGAAGTAATTGCTGTGTCAATTGACTCTCATTTCACACATAACGCATGGCGTAATACACCAATCAATGAAGGTGGTATTGGCCAGGTTCGTTATACAATGGCCGCCGATATGGCACATACAATTGTTAAAGATTATGATGTAGAAGCTGATGCACCCGCAGTAGCTTATCGTGGTAGTTTTTTAATTGATAAACAAGGTGTGGTTCGTCATCAAGTTGTCAATGACTTACCTTTAGGTCGTAATATTGATGAAATGTTACGTATGGTTGATGCCTTGCAATTCCATGAAGAGCATGGTGAAGTTTGTCCTGCAGGCTGGAATAAAGGTGATACTGGTATGGATGCATCTCCAGCTGGTGTGGCTGCATACTTAAGCAAAAACGCTGACAAACTATAAGCGCAGTTTCATAGCAAATAATAAGCGGACTATTGATATAGTCCGCTTTTTTTATGCCTGCAGGATGGGCACAGAAATAACACAGAGCAACTCGGTGTTTTGCATCTTCAGTAGTTATTTTTAGCCTTAGAAAGCATTTTTAATAACTGCAAGCGGGTAAAATAGACCACGATACAGGCAACGACAAAAGAAATAAGAGTTTCGCCTATCACTGTCATAGAAATGGCAAAGCCTAAAACAAATCCAATAAAACCTATCAAGGCCCATTTAAAGCCATTTTCCCCATTATGTTTGCCAGTCTGGAAAAAAATGACTACCGTAGCTATGGCAGCAAGTTTGATTAAAATTAACATGATCTATTCCTGTTTTGTTAGTCATAACAAATTATCTGATAAAGAGAGCCTTTATTGAAATCTACATGGCTAATGTCTGGTTGATACACTTTATAATAAGCAAGTAGTTTATAATGTCATTTAGAGCTTGCATAGTACTGTTTATCAAAAGTATTCAGTTTCAGCATAAATAACAATCATAACTGCACAATGTAACGGCCCTAATAAGTATGTGCATTTAGTTTTTTAACTCTTACTTTTAATTCTGGGAGATATAGATGGGAAAGTTAATTAAGGTAATTTTAATACTTTTTTCTTCAGTAGCTTTGCTTATTGTTGCAGCAGCAATAATTATTCCACTTGTTGTTGATGTAAATGATTATAAACCGGAAATGGAAGTAGCCGTTCAGGAAAGAACGGGGCGCACCTTGAAAATTGAAGGTGATTTAAATTTATCAGTTTTCCCCTGGCTAGGTGTTTCTACAGGAAGAATACTCTTGGGTAATGCACCCGGATTTGCAGAAAATCCTTTTGCCGTAATTGGAAAAGCTGATATTAAAGTCAAATTGTTGCCTTTATTTTCCAAAAAGGTGGAAGTCAGTACCATTGTTTTAAAAGATCTGGAAGTGTACCTGGAAAAAAATAAACAAGGAATTAGCAACTGGTATGACTTAACAGCAAAGCCAGCGGAAGATCAATCAGTAGTATCAGAGAAACAAGCCGGTGACGCTGATGCAGGTCTGGCTGACATAGAAATTAGCGGTCTAGTGGTAGAAAATTCTCTAGTCAGTTGGGATGATCAGCAATCGGGACAACATGTTGTCGTTAAAGATTTTAACTTTAGCTCGGGTGCTGTCGTTTTTAATGAGCCTATCGCAATTAAAATAGCTTTTCTGCTTGAAAACTCTGATCCTGTAGTAACCGAACAACTGACTTTGTCTACCAGCCTGGTAATTGATGAAACATTACAAAAAATTCAGTTAAATAGTTTACAGCTGAGCTCTGTGACCAAGGGCGAATCGGTTCCAGGAGGCGTATTCAGCGCGCAACTTTTATCTGCAGTAGCACTGGATTTAGAAGCCCAGACTTTGACACTTAAAAACCTGCACATAAATACCGATACTATTAAATTGACTGGAAACATCAGTACTACCCAGTTAAAGACCGACCCTCATTACGCGGGAACGCTGCAAATTGAGCCGTTCAGCCCGAAAAGTCTAATGCAACAACTTGCCATGAGCGTTCCTGAAACGACTGATAAAAATGTTTTACAAAAGCTTGCCATGAGCTTTGATTTACAAGGTACAAAAAACTCAGTAGCGCTAGAAAAGCTAACCATCACTTTAGATGACACGCAGATAAATGGTTATACGCGCATTAAGCAATTTAATCAGCCTGAAATAACTTTTCAGCTAGCAATTGACGATATTGATATGGATCGTTACAGCGCTCCCAAACAGAAGTCTGAACCGGAAAAGACGCCGGTAGCAAAAGCAAAAGCAGCGGTTACCGAAGCCACTCTGTTACCAATGGACACCTTGCGTACCCTTAATATGAATGGTGATTTAACGATCGCAAAACTGAAAGCAGCAAAGTTAAAAATGGAGGGAGTACATTTAAATATTCAAGCAAAGCACGGTATTGTAAAGATTCAACAGACGATTAATCAACTGTATCAAGGAAAATACCAAGGACAAATTGCAATTAATGCTCAGGGAAAATCACCAAGCATTTCTTTAGATGAAAAAATTACCCGTGTTCAGCTAGAACCCCTGTTAAATGATTTAAAGCCTGATAGCAAAGCTAAACTAAAAGGCGCGGCCAATATTACAGCAAATTTAAATACCACCGGCAATACCATGACTGCGATTAAATCTGGTCTGGATGGTACACTGAATTTTTCATTAGATAATGGGGCTGTCAGAGGATTTAATCTACAGAAAATAATAGATGTAGGCAGGCTTGCGATTAAGGGTAAGGAAATGCAGCAGAATTATGCGGATGAGCAAACTTTATTTACCGTGATTAAAGGCTCAGCTACCGTTAAGAAGGGGGTAATTAATAATCCGGATTTTCTTGCAGAATCTTCAACAATTGAAGTTAAAGGAGGAGGTACTGCAAATTTAGTTAATGAAGCACTGGATTATAAAGTCATCGCAAAAACCAAGAAAGGCGGCAAGAATATTGCTGACCGTCCAATTGCCCTTAAAGTGCAAGGAACTTTTTCTGAGCCTAGCTATACAGTAGATTTAAGCTCGATAGAATCGATGATGACCGAAGAAGAAAAGCAAAAAGTGGACAAATTTATAGATAAACGCGAAAAAGATATCGATAAAGCCCTAGGTGAAGGCACAGGTAAAGCCGTCAACAAATTACTAAAAGGCTTTTTTTAAATAGCATTATAGAGCGGACTTTAGTCCGCTTAATACAAAGGATACAAAAGCATTCGTACATCAAAGCGACATCTTATATCATCATGAGCCCGATTGCATTTCAGCAAAACCTACTTAACTGGTTTGACCAATCCGGGCGTAAAGATCTACCCTGGCAACATCCTGCTACCGCTTATCGAGTGTGGGTATCGGAAATCATGTTGCAACAGACACAGGTTGTCACTGTAATACCTTATTTTAACAAATTTATTCAGCAATACCCTGATATACAAGCTTTGGCAAATGCGCCTTTAGATGAGGTGCTCAGCCTATGGGCTGGTTTGGGCTATTATGCACGCGCCAGAAACCTGCATAAAACGGCAGTTATCATTAATCAGGCAAAGCACTTTCCCGACTCTTTAGAAAATTTAGTCGCCTTGCCAGGTATAGGCTTATCAACAGCAGGCGCGATTTTAAGTATCGCCTTTAATAAAAGCCAGGCTATTCTTGATGGTAATGTACGCAGAGTATTAGCTCGTTTTCAAGCCATACAAGGATGGACAGGAAGCACAGAAGTCAATAAGCAACTCTGGAAAATAAGTGCGCAATATACACCAAAAAATCGCGTTGCAGACTATACTCAGGCCATTATGGATTTAGGGGCAACTCTGTGCACTCGCTCAAAGCCGAAGTGCACCGTGTGCCCATTACAATCAGATTGCCAGGCTCTTCAATTACAACGAGTACATGAATTTCCTACGCCAAAACCGCGTAAAAAGATACCTGTCAAACAGAGTATCTTTATTATTGCAATAAATACAGACCAGCAGATTTTGCTGGAAAAAAGAGCACCTACCGGTATCTGGGGCGGCTTATGGAGTGTGCCTGAATTAGCTGACCGGACAGAACTAGACGCATGGTTACTGAAGAAGTCTATAGTAGTTACTAAAAAACAATCATTACCAATTAGGAGGCACACTTTTTCCCATTACCATCTGGATTATCAACCAATAGTATTGAACGTAGAAAACCTTAATAATATTGTACTAGAAGGTGAAACGGCACTCTGGTATAAACATCGGCACAGCAAAAATATTGCGCTACCCGCGCCTGTTAAACAATTATTTGATGAACTAAACAAGGACTAAAATGACCAGATATGTAAACTGCGTAAAATTAGGCACCTCGGAAGAAGGCTTGAATTCACTACCCTTTCCGGGTCCTAAGGGACAATATATCTATGATAATATCTCCCAGAAAGCCTGGAAGGAATGGATTAGCATGCAAACCATGCTGATTAATGAAAATCGCCTCGCAAGCTTTGAGCCTAAAGCGAAAAAAATGATTGAAGAAGAAAGAGAGAAATTTTTATTTGGCTCTGACTTCAAAATTCCTGAAGGTTATATTCCGCCCAAAAGCTAGAAGACTGTCTATCGAACAAACTTCTTCCGCTAATCAGATTTATTGGGGCTATGTTTTTCTACGCCCCTTTATTCCCGATCTATCCCTATTATCTTCCGTTTTTTATCCTTGCTACTGTATATCAGTAGACTTAAAATAAAATCAGTAGCTGGCGCTACAGTTATCTTCATCACATGGAGCGTGAATAGAAAAAAAGCTGGTTATCCATAACCCTGACTGGAGCATACTATGAAGAACATGATATGTATAATAATCGGCTTAATACTGGTTTTGGATGCAAATGCAGCTGACCCAAATTACGATACAGCAACAGGTATAATCTTTATGCCTCGAGGAACTGTTAATAATAGAGATGCCTACATTAATATTCAATTATTGCTAAAGCCCGAAGGTACTTACCAATTTCTGGCAGCCACACCCGAACAGGATGCTGTAATCTATGCCATTGGAGATCCAGGCCCTGCTGGCGGGGTTGTATTTTATATCTCCGACGGTGGAAGGCATGGCTTAGAGGCCGCGCCAGAAGATCTGTCTTCTGCGGATTGGGGATGTTACAACACCATAATAGCAGGTGCTGATGGATTTGCAGTCGGCACAGGCAAACAAAACACCTTTGATATCCTAGCAGGCTGCACTGAATCAGAAATAGCGGCTGAACTGGCCAATAATTATAGATTTGGTGGATATCTTGACTGGTTTTTGCCGTCACTTAACGAGTTAACCTTGCTGTATTACCAAAGAGGTTTGGTCGGTAACTTCACAAGTGAGAACTATTGGAGCTCGACTGAATACAGTAACTTTTACGCCTGGATTCAAAATTTTGGCGTTGGTGGTCAAAGTACTCGCACAAAAAATACAATGCTCAGAACGCGAGCTATAAGGGCCTTTTGATTATTGCTAAACTGGGGAATAAACTTTAACTTTAGCCTGCCTGTTTCACTAATCTGCGAAGCTTAAAGCCCACTCCCCAGAAAATACATTATTATTTGATAAATCTTTATACTATCGCTCCCCTACCTGGAAAACCATGTTTATCCTACACAGCTCCAATAAAACGGAAAATTTGCTTGAGCATCTCAGCACCATTATCAGTACCTCGCCTTTAACCTCTCCTTTTAGCAAAGAAGTTTTTTTAATTCAAAGCCAGGGTATGGAACGCTGGTTATCGCAGCAACTGGCAACAAAATTTCAGGTATGTGCTAATTTCGAGTTTTTTTTTCCTGCCAAGTTTTTTAGCCAAATGGCGCTGCAAATACATCAACACTTACAGACGGATATTTTTGCTCGTGAGTTAATGGTGTGGCGTTTTGAAGCTTTATTACGCGAACTGGATGAGCCTGTTTTTTTTACGCTAAAACAATATCTTATTGGTGAAAATACCGATCTAAAACGCTTTCAACTGGCAACACATTTAGCGCAGGTATTTGATCAATATCAAATAATGCGCCCGACTCTGTTAAATGACTGGCAACAGGGAAAATTGCATTATTTTACTGAGACTGAAAAATGGCAACAAGCCCTTTGGTTATCAGTCATCAGTCAGACAGGCGATCAACATCGTGGCGCATTATGGTTACAAACCATTGCTAAATTTAATGCACTGGAAGAAGGCGCATTAAGTGATCTGCTACCTGAGCGCATTTCTATTTTTGGCTTAAATACCATGCCACCACTATTTATGGAATTTTTACAAGGACTCGCACGACATACCCATGTGCATTTCTATCTGCTTAATCCTGCACAAGCCTTTTGGGCAGATATCGTCGCAAGGAAACGTGCTGATCTAGAAGAGTTTGAAAATGGACATCCGTTATTAGCCAGCCTGGGACAGCAAGGTCGAGAGTTTCAGCAAATGTTACTTGATCGTGCCTTTGAACTGGAACTGGATAGCTTTGAGCCGTGTGAAACAGAATCAATAAGTAATTTGCAGCAATTACAAAATGATATGCTGAATAACTTAACGACCGTGACACCTATAGAGAATGATCATTCGATTAGTATTCATTCCTGCCATTCCCGGATGCGCGAAGTGGAAATATTAAAAAATCAGCTGTTGCAGGCCTTAGAAAAGGATCATGATCTAGAGTTACGCGATATCGTAGTAATGGCCCCCGATATACAACAATATGCACCGTTTATCAGCGGCGTCTTTGATGATATACAACATGCCATTGCTGATCGTAGTTTGCGAAGCACTAATAGCACTTTTGATGCTTTTCTGCGTTTTATACGCTTAACACAAAGTCGTTTTGGCTGGCAGGAGGTGATGGACTTATTAAGCCAGGTGGAGGTTTATCATTGTTTCGGCTTAACCGAAGCTGATGTGGAATTAATCCGTCACTGGGTTGCCGATACCCATATACGCTGGGGTAAATCAGCAGCACATAAAAAAGATCTCAATTTACCTGAATCTGCAGAAAACACCTGGCAAGCCGGTCTGGATCGACTATTAATGGGTTATGCAGTCAGCACCGAGGATGACTTTTTTGCCGGCATCTTGCCCTATAATCAGATTGAAGGCTCTTCAGCACTCGCTCTGGGTGGCTTGCATGATTTTCTGCAAATATTATTTAAAGCCAGTAGCAAACTCGCTAAGAATTATACCTTGGCAGCCTGGGCCAATCATCTACTAGCTTATGCGGATTTATTATTCCCAGCTGAACAAATGGAACCTGTTCAACAAACCGAAAAACAACAGATGAATGAAATTTTTCTGGAGCTGAAAGAACAGTTTGCGACAGTACATGAGCAAACGATTCCTTTAGCCGTTATTTTGGCCTGGCTGGAGGGCCGCGTAGAAGAGATAAAATCCTCAAATGGATTTTTACGTGGTCAATTGACTTTTTGCTCCATGTTGCCGATGCGTACTATCCCGTTTAAAGTGATTGCTTTATTAGGGATGAATGAAGGCGAATTTCCGCATATCGACCAGCATTTAACCTTTGATTTATTAGGCAAAGACTTTCAACCGGGTGACCGTTCCAGGCGTGCTGATGATCGTTATCAATTCCTGGAAATTCTGCTCTCGGCTCGTCAACAAGTGATTATCACTTATATCGGCCAGTCAAACAGCGAAAATGAGGAAATACCAGCCTCAGTGGTGATACATGAATTACTAGATATCATGCACACAGATTATCAATTAGATAACTTAGTAATCAAGCATCCCTTACAAAGTTTTAGTCCGCGTTATTTTACTGGAGATCCTCGCTTTATCAGCTATAGCAAGACCGATTATGCGACAATTCAGGCCTTAAACCATAGCAAAGCAGAAAATAAACCCTGGTGGCAAGGACAGATAAAAGCAGAAACTCAAGACATTATAGAAATTCAGGACCTGTTGCGTTTTTATCGCCACCCACAAAAATACTTTATGCAACAACGACTGAATATTCGCCTGGAAAACATTGCAGCTGATGAGCAAGAACACGAGCCTTTTAAAATGGAAGGAATGGACAGTTATTTGCTTAATCATCAATGGATTAAAGAAAAATTACATCAACGCAATTTATCGCTGGCTAAACTTAAAGCTCAGGGCCGCTGGATTTCAGGAGAATTAGGCGTGATCGCTTTTAATGCACAAGAGCGAGAAATAACAAAATTTGTCGAAAAAATTATCTCTAAACAGGCGGGAACTAGCACGGATCCAATTGCTGTAGATTTAAGTCTAGGCTCGGTGCGTTTAGTGGGCACGCTGCCAAATCAATACAGCGAGGCAAGTTTAATATATCGTTATTCGCCATTAAAGGGTAAAGATTTTATTGTTGCCTGGCTAGAGCATTTAGTACTCAATAGGCATGGCTCACATACGACCCACCTTGTTAGCCTGGATGACTATATCAGTTTTTTGCCAGAGCATATCAATGGCAATGAATTAGAGCAATTTATCGCCTATTATCAACAGGGACAAAGCCGTCCGGATGCTTTTTTTACTGAGGCCGCTTTTGCCTATATAAAACAGCAATGTGCGCTAAACAGGCCGAAAAGTCGCAGCTCAGTGCCCGCTATAGTTAAAGCAAAAGAGGCATTAAGTCATGCCATAGAGCAAATCTATGAACCGGAACTACAGCTACTGTATAAAAACCTGGATAGCGTCGAAAGTTTGTTAAATAGCGAATTCGAACAGTCTTGTAGCAACCTATTACTGCCGGTATGGGAGGCTGTAAATGCCAGCTAATCATCAGAATTTCAACCCTATTGCGACTGAATTAAAACCGGGCATTAACTTATTAGAAGCCAGTGCAGGAACAGGCAAAACCTATGCCATCGCCATGCTGGCCTTACGTTTTGTGGTGGAACAGAATTACACTATTGATCAGTTATTAATTGTCACTTTTACCAATGCAGCAACAAAAGAATTAAAACAACGGGTGCGCGCGCGGTTAGTGGAGGCGAAACAATTTTTTACTGGGCAGTCTATGTCAGGGCTCGATAGCAATGTTTGTGTATGGGCAACAACGCTAATGGAAAACAGTGAGATAGACGAGAAACTTGCCATACAGCGCTTAAACAATGCGTTATTGAGTATCGATCAGGCGGGGATTTTCACCATACATGGTTTTTGCCAGCGTTTGTTAAAAGAACATGCCTTAGAAAGTGGGCAGATGTTTGATGTGGAACTCAGTAACGAGACCCATGCAGTACGCCAGCAAATGGTCGAAGATTTCTGGCGGTCACAGATTTATCCTCGTGATGCCTGGGAAGTCTCCTTGCTATGTCATCAATACGACACGCCCGATAAATTATTGGAAAGTCTAGGGAATTATCCTGCAACACTGGCTATTTATCCCGCTATTGAAGATTTAGAAAGTTTATTAATCGCACTTAAAACACAGGCACTGAAGGCAAAAAAAGCCTTGGATCAACAGGGAGAGTCTTTAACAGCAGCCGTGGACTTAGGTTATTTTAAAAAGTCATTAACTGATAAGTTCTCAGAAGCCTTTCAAAGCATACAGCAATGGCTAGAAGCAACAGCAGAGACTACTGAAGATTTTAATTGCCCATGTCCAAGTGAAGCAGACTTTGCATTGTTTAGCAGTAACAGCCTGGTCAGTGAAATACGCGTTGCACATAAAGATAAACTCGATTTTGATAGCAGCGCCTTTGACCTTTTAGCTGACTATCGCCAAAAAGTCAGCCTGATATTACGACGCGCACTGGCGGAAGAGCTGCAAAAAAATCTGGAGACACGATTACAGCAACTCAATATCATGTCCTATGATAGCTTGATTACCCGTACCGCAGATGCACTATCAAATGCAGGCGGTGAGTTATTGGTAGCAGCGATTAGTCAGCAATATCGCGTCGCTTTAATTGATGAATTTCAAGATACCGACCAAAAGCAGTGGCATATTTTCTCGCATTTATTTGCCTCCCCTAAACAATATTTATATTTAATTGGCGACCCGAAACAGGCCATTTATAAATTTCGTGGTGCGGATATTCATTCTTATTTACACGCCAAACAGCAGGCACAACACCACTATACGTTAGGGGAAAACTGGCGTTCACATCCTGACCTGGTGCAGGCGATTAACCAGCTTTTCAGGCTATCTGATAATCCCTTTGTCTTTGAAGATTTAGAATTTAATCCTGTTAAACCAGCTTTAGATGCCGCACAGGGAACTTTGATGCAGAATCATCAGCCACTCGCGCCTCTAGCTTTATGGCAATTAGCAGAAAGTGAGAGCAAAAGCGGTTACTGGACAAGCGGCAAAGCAGCAGAAGAAATTAAAATGGCAGTGGCTAATGAAATCTTATATCTACTGCAAGGCGAGGTTAACATACATAGCGATAGTACATCCAGAGCCATACAAGCCGCTGATATTGCCATTCTGGTACGTACTAATAAACAGGCCATACTTTATCAGGAACTATTGAAGCAAGCGGGCATTCCTGCAGTCATCAACAGTACAGACTCAGTGTTTGCCAGTAGTGAGGCGCTTGAGTTGCATCAATTGTTGCAAGCTCTGGCGCAACCGGCTGATATAAACCTGTTAAAACAAGCCTTAAGCCTGTCCTGGTTCGCTCTGGATGGGCAGCAGTTGTATGATACTCTCAATGATGAAGTGCTACTAGCTGCGTGGTTAAGCCGTCTTCAGGACTACCATGAGCTATGGCAGAAAAAAGGCTTTATGCCAATGATGCTACGTTTATTATCTCAGGAAAATGTACACGTGCATATTACTCAAACAGCACAGGCAGAAAGACAGATGACTAATCTGCATCACTTACTGGAATTAGTGCAACAAGCCAGTCTGGATGAACATTTAGGGCCGATTAAAACCATAGCCTGGCTACGTGCTGCAATTACGGCAGAAAATAATGCCAGCGATGAACAGCAATTACGCCTGGAAAGTGATGCCGATGCAATCAATATTGTTACCATGCACCGGTCCAAGGGGCTGGAATATCCCATTGTATTTTGCCCATATCTTTGGTCACGCAGTGATCGATTAGAAAAAGAAAAGCTGACGATTACTTGCCATGATAAGGATGAAATGCTGGTCGATTTAGGCTCGGAAAACTTTGAACAACACAAGGACATTGCACTACATGAGGAGTTGGCAGAAGACTTGCGTATCCTGTATGTCGCACTGACGCGGGCTAAATATCGGTGTTATGTCACCTGGCTAGATAGCCGGTCAGCGAACAAGCCGAACCAGTCTGCACTGGCTTATTTATTATATTCACAAGCAGATATTACATTTGCACAGCAGCAAGAAATATTACAAGAGTTAGCAAGGGATTATCCTGATAATTTTATTTATCAGCTAATAGCAACCGGCAACGCAATACAGGGAACTTACCAGGCAACTGAGCTGGACATTAATTTATCCATACCCGCACAAAAACGACATTTATACAGCAACTGGCAAATGAGCAGTTATACTGCTTTGTCCTACTTAAGTCAGCATGAAGCTGCGGAATTACCCTTGGACAAAGCTGAAGAGGCTAACGACTCAGCGGCACAGCCAGGCGAGGAAACACCGTTAGCATTAGCAAAGGGCGCGCATACCGGTAATGTTATTCACGACTTACTGGAAAACATTAGCTTTGCTGCACTGGTAAAACGAGAAGAGATAAGTCAACAGCGTGATGCTGCCTGTCAGCGCTATGGTCTAAAAATTGAAATGCCAGATATTCTGAATGAACTGCTTTATCAAACAGTAAGAACACCGCTAAGTGACAATGATATCGATTTTTACCTGGCAAATATAGCTGAGCATGCCTGTCTAAAGGAAATGCCCTTTTATTTAAGTCTGTCCAGTTTTGCTACCGAAGAGATTAATTTTATCTTGCAAGATAGTCCCGCATTTCAGCCTTTATCAGACAAACAGATTCAAGGTTATTTAACCGGTTTTATTGATTTAATTTTTGCTTATCAAGGACGTTACTATGTACTGGATTATAAAAGTAATGCCTTGAGCGATTATCAACCAGAGACTTTGACTCAAGCGATGCGCGAACATAATTACGGCTTGCAATACTGGCTGTATAGTGTGGTTTTACATCAATATTTACAAAAGCGCCTGCCTGATTATCACTATGCCGAACATTTTGGAGGAGTACGCTATTTATTTGTCCGCGGCATGCAGGCAGAACAGCCGATGAGCGGGGTATACTCTGATCTACCTGATGAGCAGAGAGTTAATCAGTTAGCGGAATTGTTTAGTGCAGGGTAAAGCAATGCCTGTACTCATGCGCCGTGTCACTTTCGAAATACATTAAAAAATCTAATCTCCTGCAAATACGCTACAATTCGTAGGGTGGACAAACAGCTTTACCGTTTGCCCACCATTGACCGATAAACAAGGTGGGCAAAAAAACCTGCCCACCCTACTCACCATAATCCATATCACCGTCTTGAATTAAATTGTTGTCACCCCAATTAACCGAGTATATTCCCTGATTAACATAGCGATGAAATGTCGAATATGGCCATTCACTCACAGCTTTTACCAGACCGTGTTTAACCGGATTGTTCATATGACGCTGGTAATCATTATCATCACGGATTTGATGCTCCCAAAAACGTCTTTGCCAAATGGATCCTTCCCGATGTTTTTGTTTCGAGACATTAAGCCATTCCGGTTTGTGTAAGCTATCCTTTGCAGACTTTGTAAATTGCCTTTTGATGTCATTCCAGCGCACCGAAAAATCGTTATCATTTTCCGGCACGGTCCAAATACAATGAAGATGATCGGGCAACAATACCCAGGCATCAATTGTAAATAGATAGCATTTTCGTGTATTGCCTAGCGCATTACGTAACCAGACGCGAGAATCATCATCGGTTAAAATATTCCGTCGTCGAAATGTTAGCACAGTAAAGAAATAACAAGCCCCGGTGTATCCGCACAGCGGTAACTCGACATATCAATGTCCTCCCATATTCAACGTAGGGTGGGCAAACAACCTTACCGTTTGCCCACCATTAGCCGATAAACTAAGTACCATATTCATTGAATATGGGGCGCAGGTCTTTAGCCTGCACTTTAAAAAGCGGACTAAAGATCCGCGCGCCCCATTGTGCTCAAGTTTTTCCATGCACGATCCTATTTCAGCGATAAATCACATCTGTTTTTGATTAATCTTACGCATACGCAGATAAAAATCTTCCATCACGCTTATAAAAGAACCTGGTTTCTGCCAGAAAGGAGGATAATCACCGCCTTTTTTAATGATGACTGCGGGAATAACCGCTTCCTGATGTTCAGGTAATTCTTTAGCTAATGACATAGCGCCATGCCAGAATTGTTTTATTGAAACCTTCTCTGGTATAGCTTGTGTTTCCAAGGCAGGATAAAAACTACTAATAGGGATTAATTCACCAGCAGTAGATTTTTGCCCATCTGCCAGGATTTTACCGAGTGGCGATTTTAATAACTCCTGCTGCAATTTTTCAGGCGCAAGCCCACGCATTTCAAATAACAACAATGGCTCGTTATCCAAAATATTCGCCAGTTTATAACAAACGCCAGCTATATGTTTACAGGGAACAGCATAGTCAGGGCAATTACAAGAGACCTTAAAATCTTGATAACTATTGGGTAATAAATGACTATTAAACTCCGCAAACACCTGTTCGATATTTTCCGGAATTTCATCGACTAATAATTTGGCGATAAAACTGGCCCGCTGAGTTAAGCTTGCGATCACCTTTTTCCATTGTGTCGCGCTAAGGTGGGTCATTTGTACTTCAACCTGATATTTTGGTTCTTTATAAACACCAAAATATGCATTTATATTTCCGCGAATTTTTGCCTGAATAATGCCATTTTTAATTTGCCATGCCAATATTCGATGGTCTTTAGCATAAGCTCGTCCCCGTGCTAAACGTCCACTATCGGTAAAATCTTCCAGTGCTTCAAGCAAGCGTTGACCCCACCAGGTTTTTGAGTGTGTCTTCATTTTAAGCCTCCATCACGCTATTTTTATTCAAGGCAATCAGCTTTTTAAAGGCATTATTATCCAGCTTTGTTAACCAGCTTTCATCATTACCCACGATGCTGTCAGCCATTTTTTGCTTATCTTCTATCATTTGGTCTATGCGCTCTTCAAGGGTACCTAAAGTAATAAATTTATGCACAAAGACATTTTTCTTCTGACCAATCCGAAAAGCACGGTCGGTGGCCTGGTTTTCAACGGCAGGGTTCCACCAACGGTCAAAATGGAAAACATGATTTGCACGGGTTAAGGTAATCCCCACGCCTCCTGCTTTTAAGGACAGTACAAAAATAGACGGTGGGCTGTCTGGATCTTGAAAATCCTCTATCATTTGTTCACGTTTTTTACGGCTAACTCCACCATGTATATAATGACAGGGGTAGTGTTTTTCTTTGCTTATATACTGTACTAGTTGATCACCAATTTCAGTAAACTGGGTAAAAATCAATACACTATCGCCCTCCGAGTTAGTTTCCTCCAGCATTTCAATTAGGCGTTCTAATTTATGTGAACGTTCAGCAGTAAACGGGCTGTTATCTTGTAAAAATTGCACCGGATGATTGCAAATTTGTTTCAGTTTCATCAGGGTTGATAGCATCAAGCCTTGCCGTTCTATACCTTCTTTTTCTTCTAATTGCTGTTCCACATCTTTGACCACCGCTTGATATAGAGAGGCTTGTTCTTTGCTCAGGTTGCAGTATTGTTTGTTTTCAATTTTGTCAGGTAAGTCTTTAATAATACTTCTGTCCGTTTTTAAGCGGCGCAAAATAAACGGTTGAATCAATTGCTTTAACACCGCTGATTGCACGGGGTTATTATCACGTTGAATCGGTAATTCGTACGTCTTGCGAAATTGAGCTTGTTTTCCTAAATAGTTCGGATTTAAGAAATTAAAAATTGACCATAAGTCCATCAAACGATTTTCCACCGGTGTCCCTGTTAACGCCAAACGATGTTGGGCTTTCAATTTTAAAATCGCTTTGGTTTGTGCGGCTTTGGGGTTTTTAATATTTTGCGCTTCATCTAACACGACACGATGCCAAGCTATACCCTCCAATAAGGCACTATCTTTACGCGCCAGGGTATAGGAGGTAATTATCATGTCCTGAGCTGAACACAGGGCTGTAAAGGTTTTTTTATCTTGTTCGCGGTCACTACCATGATGGATATGAGTGCTTAAACTGGACGCGAATTTTTCCACTTCTTTTTGCCAATTGCCGATAACCGAGGTGGGCGCAATTAATAAGGTCGGTGCACTTAGTCCAGCTTGTTTTTCTAAGAGCATATTGGCAATAACCTGCATGGTTTTACCTAAGCCCATGTCATCAGCTAAACAGCCGTTTAATCCCAGCGTATCTAAATAACGTAACCAGGATACTCCGCGTTTTTGGTAATCGCGTAAATCCGCCTTCAACTCGCAGGGGTTAGCAATTAATTCAAAATGACTGCTATCGTTCAGCTTGGCTAGTATTTCAGAGAAACTGTCACTAGCATCAACTTCAAGACTATCTCCTTCCTCAGCTAGTTTTTTTAATAGTTCAAGTACTGATAAATCGCTGGGCACATCTTGTTGCTGTTGCCAAAAGGCAAGCATCTCCTGCATTTTTTCACGATCTAATTCCATCCATTGACCACGAAAATGCACCAAGGGTGTTTTCATCTCTACTAATTGCTGCCACTCTTCCGGCGAGACTGATTCATCACCAATCGCCAATTGATAATGATAATTAGTTAAATTTTCTAAGCTTAGATAGGCGTTACTAGCAGCACTGCTATTGGTTTTTTTGCCCGTACTGCGCAAGCGCATTTTAGCGCGTTGTCGACCTTTCGGAGTGAGGCGGGCGGGAATGATCACTTTAAAGCCGGCATCCTCCAAAACCCAGGCAGATTCTTGTAAAAAATTAAATGCCTCATCAAGGCTGAGGGTTAAACCTACTGGTTCAGACATTTCCATGCCTTGCCAAAGTTTAGGATAAATTCTAGCCGCATGGGCTAAATTGACTAACAGTTGCTTATCGATATGCTTACCAAATTGATGACTGATCAGCGCATCATAGCTTTCACCATGGGTCCAGAATTCGACTAAATCCAATTTAAAAGACGGATCCTTATGCGAGCATAATATAAAGTTTAAATGCCAGCTATCTACTTGTTTAGCATCCGCCTCATACAGTTGAAAACCTAATTGCAAGTTGCTCTTTTGCTGAGACTGCAAAATCTTCTGTTGCCATTGGTGCCATTGCTGGAATTCGTTGGGCACTTTGACCACTGAGCGTATGGGAATGTTAGTTTGTGTTTCTAAGAGCAGAGTTTCTAAAAAATCATAGCGTAGTTTGTTATGAAAGACTTGAGGTAATTGCTGAATACTGGTGTTTAAAATCTGGTTAATGCTTACTTCAGCAAAGTGGCGTAGCAGAGGCTTGGCCTGATAGCTTTGCGCACAAGCTAAAGGCATTGACATAGCCGCTTGTTCGACTAACTGCTCATAAGCAGGAGACATGATTTTCCAATGCCGATACAGATTAGTTTTAGTCTTGACTTGTTCTGCGACCAGTTCAGGAAAATATTGGTCTTTATTGAGTACTTGTTTGAGCGACTGACTGAAATAAAACCAGAATAAAAAGTCACCACTGATACGCACTTCTTCAAGCTGATAATGGCTTAAAAAATAAATATCCCCAATAGTTTTTAACGGTGTTAGCAAAGGGCAGGCATAAACCTGCCATGCCTGTAAGTTCACAACATTATTTATATCATTAATGTTCAACTCTGGGGCTGGTATAGGTTTATTATCTACAGTGGGTAAATAAATATTGATTAACTGTGGTTCAGGATCAGTTGGCTTTAAACTAAAGGCAAAAGTCGAATTTAGAAAATCCAGACATGCTTGATCACGCAACTGCTGAGGATGTAGCTTTTTGCTTTTTAGCGGTTTTGTTTCGTCAGATTCCACCCAAATGTAAAATTGACCCTGCTGCATAAAATCTGCTTTCTGGCTGGGCACCCAAATTCCATGTATGACTTTCATAGCTTGCTATTGATTAATAATTGAATTTAGTACTATAGGGTATTTTGTTTGTGATTTGTTATAAAAATTCAATTATTTGAATAACTGCGCTCAGGTACAAATTAAATGTCCCTTTTTAATTTGTACCTGATATTAATGATGGGGTTATTCCTTCATCATAAACAGATTACCAGTTTTGTCAGTTTAGACTCATTCTCTATTAGAATACCGGGCTCTTTTCAGACTCATTTCGTACTGGAGAAAGCTATTAATAGTAAGGTTCATTTGACCAAACGGCGGAACACAGGGGTCAGATACACATTAAACGCGGCCTTTCCTGTATCATTTAATGTGTGCCTGGTAGAGTAAACCGTGAAGGTCTTCTTGGCACAGCATTAAGCGATTCAGAGGCTGAGTTAACAGGGCTCTTCCCGATTTCGTGGGGTAGGCACAACATATAGAAAAAGAACACGGGGTCAAAAAGAACACGGGGTCAGGTCCCGAATTGCGAATTAAAAAGGATAATTCAAGAGTATAATGACTTGGAAAAACTGTAGTCAGGTACAAATTAAATACCTTTTTTAATTTGTACCTAAAGTTAATGTTCCACTCCACTTCCTAAAACGGCTTCAAATAAACCATGATAAACAACGTTATTAAACTTTAGGCATGGGCTCTTTATTAAATGTTTTGCTCCTAGTTCATGTTGAGCGCGGAGAAAATAAGATCCGTATCATCTTTGTTAGAAAAGCAGACATCTTTCATATTGCTCCTAAAGTAGTTTACATTTTTCTATTTTCTAAGTGCTGGGAGCGCGGGCAGCTTGCCTGCTTTTATTAACCATACGCAGGCGTGTCTCCCCCGCTCCCAGATAAAAAATGCATCTACTGTGAAATGAAGGATGCCTCAAAACTCAGGTTAATATACTTCGCCCGGTGACAGTAGTTTAAAAAACATAAGGCCTGAATTCAGGTCATTTAAAACCACTTGGTTTGGCGAAGAAAAATAACTGGGCGTATAATTATTCGAAGGTAAATGGGTTAACTAAAGCAACATTTAGTTTTTCTTGTTAATTAAATTTCTGAGACTAATAAAATGGCCAAAAAAAAACAACAAGTAGAGCGTATTGAAAACAAACTTAAAAAATTAAGTGTCGAAGAAATTGAACAAGCCGTGGAAAAAGCCATTACTGATCTAGTAGGGGATGAATATCACGTCAAAATTAAAAATCTTGATTTTAATTTTGATAATATGGGGTTTGGGGGTGATAGCTGTAGCTTGCACCTGAGCATAGAGAATTACTCAGATTTTGATGATGATATTCCTTTTTAGAGTTTTTACGCATAAGTATTCCCTATTTGTCGACTTGTACTGTAACCCGGAAGCTTATGAAATAAAACGTAGACTCCCGCTGGTCTGGGTTGAGAAAATGGGCGGGGAGTCGCTATTTTTTGCTGCTTGTTTTGGGCATCCCAGCCCAAGCAAGCAGCAAAAACTTAACGCGACCACTTATGCCTCCGGCGGCTCCGATTCGTCCTCGTCACCTCGTTCCGACTCAACAAGGGGTCGGAACATAGGCTCCAAATGATGATATGGACTCCTCTCCCTCCTTCGGTGTCATAATGCACCTAAGTGCGTGTTTTAAAAGTGGCAAAAATATCTAAAAGGTAGAATACTAAGCTTTTTAATGGCTAAAAAGCGTCGTAAATCAAAAGTTAAGCGTTATCCAACAGATTTGAATGATAAAAAATGGAGTATTATTAATCCCTTACTGCCCGTCGCGTTATCGGGTGGTCGCCCAAGAGAAATCAGTTTAAGAAAAATTATC
>Ga0208648_1001182_pt1 | contig 22483 bp, 17 predicted proteins | sample AntAceMetag02UKL_FD_184772 | JGI IMG/M metagenome (GOLD analysis project Ga0208648, IMG submission 184772) | Saline lake microbial communities from Ace Lake, Antarctica - Antarctic Ace Lake Metagenome 02UKL (SPAdes) (version 2) | ecosystem: Environmental > Aquatic > Non-marine Saline and...
TATTTCCATTACAGTCTCCTCGGTTGAACAAACATTGTATCAATAACATAATGTTTGACCTTGGAGGCTGGATTTCAAAGAGCTAAGGAGAGACAAAACTATTGTAAAGAAAGAAATTCAATATCAACTCGTTTTAGCCAGACTCAAAAAATATGGACTATTCGCATTGAAAAACTGGACGAGAAAGGTACTCGTGAAATATCCGGGCTAATACACTTGATGTATATAATGTACATTATCAATGCAAGCAAGATATTGTTTGATGGTTATGTTTTATTCAGACAGAGTGATACCCGACAGCGAGCAGTCGGGCCACACACGCGGGAACCTTATTGCTGTGTACATTACTTGTTTTGCATAGTATGATTGATTGCAGGAATCACATATTTTTTAAGAATCCTGAAAGGAGGTCTTTTAGAAACGTAGTTGCCCCCTGTAAAGACAACCACTGTGTTTAATCCAGGGAAGACCATAATTTCCTGTCCTCCCCATCCTCCAGCCCAAAACATATTTATTTTTTCATCCGGATTAGAAAATAGTCGTGTCAACCACGTGCCTGAAATGGAAAACCGATCCGTCCACCATGAATAGGAATAACCATTTAACCCCGAATCAACTTCCGGGAGGTTAATCCTGTTGTTTTCAGGAAAAGGAGTGGCACTTTTTTCAACCCACTGTTCCGAAATAATCCGTTTCCCATTCCAAACTCCCTTGTTAAGAAATGTCACACCGATTTTCAGCATATCTCTTGATGTTATTTTTATGCCGCCGCCTGCTTCAATCACTCCATTTTCAAACTGCCTCCAGGTTGAAGAATCAATCTGCAAGGGTTCAAACAAATATTTTCCCGTAAATTCATCCATTTTCATTCCAGTGGCATTCCTGATAATTTCGCCAAGAACAATCATATTTCCGCCTGAATACGTAAAGCTTGTCCCAGGTTCATTAACCAGTGGTCTTTCTAAGATGAATGTGATTGGGTCTTCATTTTGATACCATATTCCAACGATGTCGTTTTTTGCGCTGCTTAAAGGAGCACTCCATTCATCCCACTCTAACCCGGAGGTCATGGTGAGAAGGTGTTCGATTGTAATTTTATCTTTCCCGGCAGTATTGAGGTTTTGATGTCCCGGTAAATAATCAAATATGGACTGATGCACACTTTCGATAAAACCATTATCTATCGCGATCCCGATACCGGTTGAAGTGATGCTTTTGCTCACAGACATATTACTATGTAACATATCCCTGTCCCATTTCGCCAGTTTACCGTGATGGTTGACACCGTCCCATTTGTATTTATGACCCCAGAAATACTCTTCGAGCACAAGATTATTGTCCTTGAAAATAAGTAAAGAATGGACTTCCTTATAATTACCATGACGTATCTCATTCACTGCTTTTACTATCAATGTTGAATCACTATTCACTTCAGCCAAAGTTCCAACATCAAATCCATCATTTATATTATCAGGAGGTTGATAAGCGTATTGTCGGGCAGGTTCGAAGTCAATCACCTCTGCATGCTCCTGGTTCAATCCTGAATCAGCAGGCATGGATACCTCCTGGTCATCTACTTGAAGTGGTGTGTAGTCCGTCGTTTTGAGATTCTCAATTCCAGGTTTGTTTCCGACTTCAGTGATTTTCCGGACAATCTGCCCGTATCCTTGATCAACATATAACCCGATCTGCGCAATTAATGAGTATGCTAATGCAATTTGAGCCACAGCATAAACAGCAATAGTGAATTGGCTTATACTGAATATGCCTATACCAAACTGGGAAATATTGATTAGACCTATACCGAACTGTCCAATTGAAATAATCCCTTTGGCTGGTACCGGTATCCCATTTTGGCGATATTTGAATGAAATATGAAGAAGTGGTATTCCCAAGATGGTTATTTTGCTTTTATACTCATATCCCCAGTCTTTCCATTTTTCTTTGGCAGGATATGGAGTGCTGCAATTAGGACAAGTCTTAGCATTTTCGCTGACATCATGGTGACATTCTCTACATTTTTTCATCTTTCCTCTCAGATTCGATTTCTAACAGCAGCAAGTTGAGCTGTCTGGACAGCCCGGGAATAAGTTCGCATTTTGTAGGGGCAGGATTTTATCCGCCTGCGATTGCGCCAATAGGATAGGCGGATAAATCCTGCCCTTACATTCCCAAATATCAAATGATATTCCGCATTGTCATGCGAATTTATTTGTTGGCACTGCTATAACTATTATTGCATCGTAACTAACATCCATTCACTCATACTAAAACATAATAAGCATCTAATGGTTTGACAACAGATATCGATCATATTTTAGCATTATTTGTCCAAGAAAAACCCCTTGTATCCTAAGATACAAAGGGTAAATTATTGAGGGTGTTCTGAAAAGATGATCGTTTTTTGGATGAGATTCGACAGTCAGTAATATGACTAATTGTACCAACCAGTCAATTACTCTACAACAACTTTGTGCCATGTTTCGATCCAGGCGGCATCTACCTCTTCACCATCCACTGTAACGGGAGCATTATACCGAAGAACTAACCTGTTTTCTTCAAAATCAAAAATTCTATTAAAATCCTCATCATCAATTATGATTTGAAGATGATAACCCTCCACCGACCAGGAAAAATCCGTGAATGTGGTATCAGATTCTCCAGGGTAAAAGATCATGTCTTCCGGATAAATAGTGTCAGGAAAAAAAAATGGATACTCTGTAATAAGACCGGTGTGGTTTAAGTCATAAGTCATTTCGGTGCGATTCATCGGGATCATTCCACCGACATTTTCAGGCAACTTATCATGCGTATAGAATGGCTGTTCCCAGGTGCCAATTAGTAATTCCGAATCGGGATAATCAGGTGCGACCGGATAATCTTCGCTGCATCCGGAAGCAAGAAACAATGTTAGACATAATCCTATAAGGAATAGAAAGAAATGTACTTTTCGATTTTCCATATCTGAATCCTTTAAAAGTTAATGCTTTGTCCGGTAAGATTATTGCATTCTGATTCCATGAGATACTTTTTAATAACTCATATATCAGTGTATCGCTCAATTCAAAATATAATAAACCTTATGTCATCTTACAACTAATTTTGATTGAGTGTTCGTATTATTTCTGTACAATAAACCTCGTTTAACAATTGAAATAGTGATAAATACGATTACGTGAGACTTGATGTTTTTATAGAAAAACTTTTGATGAACAAGAGATCCCCGTCGTAAATGACATAATACCCGAAACAATAAATGAACCGGATCTCCAGATAATAGAGCTTACTCAAATGGACGAGAACGGAAACGAAAAGATCCTGCTCACACAGTATAAACTTCGTGAAGAAGATATCCATTCATAAATCCAAAGCAACTCTCAAGACGTTTTGAAATTTCAACGATTCATCATCTCAATTGATAGAAATTTAACATGTATGGTTCTCTCAAAAATTACATTGGAGATAGTACTTTATTGCTTTGATCATAAAAACAATATATTATGCTTTATGTAAATAGTTTTATGTAAAACATAAAATTATCCTTGACAATCGTAAATATGTTTTGTAACTTGTCTGTCGATAATACAAATCGAGTTTGGAAAATAATATGGCTATAGAAGTAAAACTTGACCTGATGCTGGTTAAACGCAAGATGAGACTGAACGAGTTATCAGAACGAATCGGTATCTCGGTTACCAACTTGTCGCTACTGAAGACAGGCAAGGTAAAAGGAATGCGTTTTAATACTCTTGAGGCGATCTGCCGGGAGCTTGATTGCCAACCGGGAGATATTCTTGAGTATATCGCGGAATATGTTTAATTAATGGCAAATGCATATTCCAGGTAAAATTACTGATAGGAGACAAAAGATGGAAGAGAACAGATACGTGTTAGCAGGATGGCTTGCTATTGCAAGTGTGATAATTATGGTGCCTGAAATGATAGCAGGGGGGCTTTTTGATGCTAAACCTGAAAAATTCTACTTCATGCTGCCAATTCATATTATGTTGGTAACTATTGAAGTAGCGTTCGGGATTTACGCTTTTCTGCGTTTTCGTACCATGTTGAAGGAATGTTACGATTTTCATAAGCTGGATGTTCTAATTATACTTATTATCTGTGGAACCCTGGTAATAAACGGTATAGGTATTACAGGTAGAATCCTGGCGGGACTGGATATGAAGATTGTTTTTTTGACAGCACTGATGATTGTCAGCATTCCAATGGCTGTAGTGGGAATTATGTTCGGGATCAAGCTGCTGCAACTGAATAATTCATTATATGGTCTTAAAAAACCAATAGCTTATATTTATATGGCAGCCGCGATATGTTTCGCTACTCTAATCTTTGTGCCGTTGGGATTGATACTTATGATGACATTTACAGTTATGATGGCACTGGTGATGATCCGGGGACCTGAACCTGAACAGCAGACAGAAGTAGAATTTGTGTAGATAAAGGAAAATGATAATGAAGATAAACCTCGTTGAAAGGGATGAAGAAATACCTCTTTGTCCTCATTGTAAAAAACGGCTTGATAATATCTGGTTCCGTGAATTGAAAGGCGATATGGGAAAACGTATTGTTTACTTCTGTTCCAGTTGCAGGGCGGTACTATCAATATCGCATCGTAAAGGATTGACGATGGGACTTTGACAGGGATAAGAATTCCACTGATAGTCAGTTTTAGTGCATGTAGATAGAAAAACAATTATGTTAAGCATAATGGATAAATAAGTGAAAATCATTAGAAATAAATGGTATATTTCTTAAATCAAACTGTATGACCCCTCAAGCATAGGTGTAAACAATGAAGAGAAATATGTATGTTCTGTTGCCGATTATCACTTGTCTGTGCTTTGGTTGCAGTCGTTTCATGCCACTTCCAACCGTTTCTATTACCGAAAAAAAGGTTGCTGCCATAGAAGAATTAATGGATCGGTTCTATGATAATGAACAGTTTAACGGGACAATCCTGATCGCGGTAAAAGGTAAAATATTGTACCAGAATTCCACCGGATATGCTGATCGGGATTTACTGATCCTCAATACTTTGGACACAAAATATCGGGTAGCTTCTGTCACCAAACAGTTCACTTCAATGCTTGTCCTGAAATTAGTTGAGGAGGGAAAGCTCGACCTTAAAGGAAAGCTAACGGATTACCTGCCTGAGTATCCCAAAGATAAGGGCAGTGGTATTACCGTCCATCACCTCCTGACACACCGTTCCGGAATTGTCGGTGAACCAAGAGTACCCAACCTCGAACAGATCGAGAAGTTGTATCATTCTCCGGATCAAATGGTTGATTTGATTACCAGCTTCGAGCTCATTGCAAAGCCGGGTATTCGATATGAATATAGTAACTTCGGTTACTACCTGCTCGGTCTGATTATCGAGCGTGTATCTGGTAAATCCTATGGCGATCTGCTGCAGGAAAAGATTTGTGCGTCGCTTAGGATGGAAAATACTATGCCTGACATAACAGGTACAGAGATCGCAATGAGAGCGAAGGGTTACCATTACAGCTATTTTGCCGGACCCGAGGATGCTCCGTTTCTGGATATGTCCTTCGTTTACTCATACGGACACCTGCTTTCTACGGTGCATGATCTTTATCTGTGGGACAGGGCGCTCTATGGCGAGAAATTGCTTAGCAACGAAATGAAAGAACTGTTTTTTAATAAGTACGGCTGGTTGTACCAGCGAGTGCGTGTGGGCAATAAGGGACGGACTGCGCGAGCCAACCTCATAGGAGCCAGTGTCAATGGTTTCAAAGCCAATGTACTTCGCATCGCCGATGATGAAATCTTTATAACCCAGTTGACCAATCACAAAGAACATAATGGACATATCCTCCAGGGTTGGGGGAGTGTTGACATCGGTTCACGTATCCTGGCGATCCTGTATGATCAACCCTATGATTTGCCACGTAAATCTGCAGCTTATGAGATATTCCGAACTCTGCTGGATTCAGGAGAGGATGCTGCCGTCAAGAAGTACGCTGACCTGTATGAAAATCATCAGGACAGGTTCTGGTTCAAAGAGGAGGAGTTTATTATCCTCACCCGCGAATTGCATGAAGCCGGTATGCCGGATATGGCACTTTTTTATAGAAGACTGTCTTCCAATTAATCCGGTATCCTGGAGAAAAATCACAAGCTGAAAGAAACTGACAGACCAGGTCTGTTTTGATCCATTATTGTTGGAGAAATACTGTATCGTCTTGTGTCATTGCGGGTAGTAACCTGACGTGCCACGATATATCCTATAACGGCACCCACGAAAACATCAGAGGGCCAGTGTGAGGTGGAGTTGATGCGTTGAGCACACGCAGCGGCAGCAACGCCGTATGCACCGAGAGTGAACTGTAGATAATCTATATGGTGCGTCCAAATAACCACCTGCTGCATCATAGTAGAAGTATGACCGGAAAAGAAAGATGTTCCATCATCTAATTTAACACTATAAGGACCTTTTCCATCTTTGGGGCGTCGTCTTCCAAAATGCTCGGTAGCCATCATAAGGGGGTAAACGATATAAAACGACTCGAAAACATCAAGGGCTATATTCCGGAGAAGATCACAACCTGATAGATATCCAAGTCCGAGAGCGCCGGCATAGTACTTAGTATTTACCGCCTGGAGACAGACAACTTCCATTCTGTCACCAAGTATCCTGATGGGTTTGTAAACTTTGTTATCCCAACTACGGTGAGCAGCATCATAAATTTCTTGATCTACTGTGTGAATCGCCAATGCTGTTGCGGTCACTCCTCCTAAAATAAACATGCCTTTACGATTAAATCTTAATGGTGATGAATAGATATATCCCAAATCCTCAACATATATTGTCAAAGCAGATTTTATATCATGCAATGGATGCAGCTCTTTCCAATGATTGAATCCCGGTTTGCATGGAGACAATCCAAATGAACCTGACGCTGAAGAAATGTTACATTTGGTCCGAAGCAGAAGATAATCTGCTTCGTTTATTTGGTTGTAAATAATGGGAAGATTGGGTGTGGCTTGATTGTCTGTGATACTAAAGGAAGCACTATTAAAATAATTGTAAGGTATTAACTCAACTGCATGAGAATTCCAAGTAAACAAAACCTGAGAAGTTAGTATGACTACAAACAGCAACGACAATTTTTGTAATATTTTCATCAGTATCTCAATTAGATCGTTTGAAGAGCAGAAAATAGTTCAATTAATCACAAAATGAAAGCGGATGGTAATTTCTTGAGATCACGATAATAATATTATGCTGAATGATTTGCTTTCTTGCATCAATAGTGTAAACTATTTACTATCATAAGTAATATGATAGTATCAATATCCAAATTTGAAAAATGCTCCACTTGAAGAAATACGAACTAACATAGAGGTTTTAAAAATGGGTTTCGAATCAAAAAAAATCAAGGAAATCTACGCGGGCAAAGTGGCTGAAACATATGATATTCATGTAGCACACTTCTTTAAAAGAGTTAAAAAATCCACATTTAGTGATTCATCAATGAAAAATGGAGATAAAGTTTTAGTATTTTGCTGTGGAACAGGTTTGGATTTTCCTCATATTTTGAGGAAGATTGGCAAAGAAGGGGAAATTACAGGTGTCGATTTTTCTTCTGAAATGTTAAATAAAGCAAAGGACAAAATAAGAAAAAACAAATGGGAAAATATTGAGTTGATAGAGGCTGATATCACAAAATTCAAGGATAAACTTGACAAAAAATTTGATATCGGTGTTTGTACTTTAGGAATATCCATAATTCCAGATTACAAATCAGCATATTATAACCTGATATCTTATGTTAAAAATGAAGGGGAAATTATTATTGGCGATATGCAATTGGCAACTGGTTGGCAGGCTCATTTGAATCCATTAACAATATCTTTTTCAAAAAAATATGGTGGAACATATGAAGGTCATAAAAACAGTTTAGAATTATGTTCTATGATGAAAAAAGAATTAACCGACGTTAGAAAGAAAGAGTTCCTTTTTAATTCATATTATTATTGTATTGGTAAAACCAGGTAAACAAAGATTCGTTCAGAGCTATATTCAGGTTGTTTAAACATTTTAAATACAACATACATGTCAAGAATCTTAGTTGGAGGATATATCATGAAGAAGGGTGGACTTTTCGCATTATCTGTAATGCTGTTACTGGCTTCATGTTCATTGAGAACTAATCCTTACAAGATGATAGATAAATATAGCAAGAAAATTGAAGCTAACCCGAATGATACGATTGCCTTCATGAAGCGGGGGAATTATTTAGACGAGGCACGCGAATATGACAGGGCTATCAGCGATTTCAATAGTGTTATCAAAATAGATTCGAATTTTTCAGATGCCTATACTTACAGAGGTTTGACATACCTCAAAAAAGGAAACAAAGAACAGGCAATGAAAGACTTCAATAAAGCAATTGAGCTTAATCCCCAAAATGAGATGGCTTTCGCTAATAGAGGTAAATTATACAACAAAATTGGAGAACTTGATCTTGCTATAAATGATCATTCTAAAGCAATTGAAATAGAACCCGCAAAAGCCTGGAATTACTACGAACGGGCAACATTATATTTTCAGAAGAAGGATTTTGAGAAATCACTAGCGGATCTCAATAAGGTGATTGAATTAGATCATGAACTTGAAAGGGCATATACGAGCCGTGCAATGTGTTACTCAAAAATGGGTAATAATGATCAAGCTTTGTCAGACTTTAATAATGCAATTGATGCAAATCCAGGATACGCATTGCCCTATTATTTTAGGGGAAATATTTATAAAGAAAAAGGCGATTTGAAAAAAGCCCGAAATAATTTCGAGAAGGCAATTGAACTCGGTTATTATAGAGCGCAAGCAAGTCTGGATGAAATGCTGCTGGATGAAGTATTGGACGGGGGGAACGCATTGTTTTCCGGAAAACCGGGAGAAGCAGTCGATCACCTCAATAAAGCAGAACAAATTGATCCTGAAATGGCTGGTACTGTTGCTATGCGAGGATTGGCAAACAAAGAGCAAGGCTTATACCCGGAAGCGATCAAAGGTTTCACCCAGGCAATAAAACTGCAGCCTGATTCTGCCGTAATGTACTATTATTTCCGTGGAACCTGTTTCCTTAAAATGCGAGGAGGTATAAAGAAGGCGATTGATGATTTTGACGTCTCTCTACAATTATCCAAGGATATACATGAAAAAATCAAGTCTTTAGAGGGTTTGCATCAGGCTCACTCAATGAGTGGGCAGATTGAGAATTCAATTAATGATTTGAAGGCTATTTTGGAGCTTGATCCTTCTCATGCTGGAGCATATCACGCCTGGGGACAGGTGCTGCTCCTCGATAAGAAAGATATTGAAGGAGCAATCGAAAAATTCACTCGTGCGATTGAGTTAGATTCATCAGATTGGTTGAGTTATGATACACGTGCACTTATTTATGGTGGCAAACTTAGCAAATTTGATCTTGCAATTAAAGATTTCTCAAAGGTAATTGAATTGCAGCCTCATATAGCAAAGAATTATAAAAGTCGTGCTATCGGCTACTGGAAAAATCAAGATTATGAGAACGCACTTGCTGATTTTACAAAAGCAATTGAATTAGAAAAAGATAACCGGGAGTTAGCCAAGTTATATATATGGCGTTCAAATGTTTTTGAGAAAAAGGGTGACATGGTGGCTGCTGAACAAGATTCTCTGAAATATGAAGAACTTAATAAGTAGAACCTGATTTATATGATTCTACAAAATCATATAGATCAAATGTCAGCATCAAAAATATAGACCTGCAAAGTTTGACGACCTAACAAAGAGACACAATTGATAAAATCTTTTTCCCGGACACACTTCGCCAGAGGTTGCACAGGTCCGTCCGGGCTGCAATAATTACATCTTCAAAGCTTTAATTAACTCTTCGATTTTATCGTCCGCTTCATTATTGTAGAAAGTACACGAACCGGCTCCACCCATACCACCGCCACCGTACTTTGCCATAAGTTCACCGATGTTTACAGGATGGTTTCGGTAAAAAATGCTTTTGGCAACAGCTACAAGAACCTTCAAATCATTTCCCGGTATTTTAGAAATCCTGATGTTTATATTGTGATGAGGAAAAACTGCATAGACCAGGAATCGATTACCTGCCGGGATGGTATCCATATCACGAAAATCGTTGATACAGATGTTTTTCTTTAGTTTTGTGTGGGCAATCATTGCGATTTTGAACTGATCTTCTTCCAGCTTATAGCGCTCAACCCGCTCACAGACCAACGGATGTGCCAGGATTTCATCAACACGTCCACCCGCACGAATCAGTATAATCAGTTCGTTGCAATAATCTTCAGATGCTCCAAGTCCCGTTCTTGAATCAATAGTAAATCCGAGGAGAACCCAGCCTTGTGGGTTTAATATATCTCCATATCCAAGTTCCGCTGAATCAAACCGGTCAACATCCTCAAGCATATCTGCATATTTCTTCAGGTCCTCGGAAGCGTAATATTCATAGACTTGCCTCGCAGCGCTGGGCGCTTTCCCAATTTTACCTTTGACACCCTCTGGCATATGTAATTCATCAACATCCGTATATAAATGGTGATCGAACCATAGTGCCGCATTGGGATGGAATGGCAGGTTAGAAATGGCGTCACCCTCTTCCACTTCAACGCTGCCGTTTTGCATATCTCTTGGGTGAACATAAATCACTTCACTGATTTCTTCCATATCTGTGATCATTGCTGCACTGACAATACCGTCCAAATCCGGGCGGGTGAAAAGACGCATGATATTTCCTTTGTTAACATTTAAGCCGTTTCAATTCATGATCAATTTATTATTCATCAACTTTATTCGCAAGCAGGAAAATGTGAAGGACATATTTTATCCTCCGTGATGAAAACCGGCAGAAAATACTATTGTTGGTTCGTGAATCCGCACGGCATTGTTCGATATCGAACAAATATTATATGAATAACTTATATATGTTCTTAATAATCAATCATACTACTCTGGCATAGACTTTGTCTTAATAATAATAGAGGCACTTATGGACCGATTAAGAGATAAAAAAGATATTCGCACAGCTCAGCGTAAAAAGTTGGTAATAATTTCAGCAGGAATTATTGCAGCTGCTCTGTTTATCTTCTTTTTGCGATTAATAATCTCACCAAGCCTTTCCAGGGGAAAAATCCGCACAGCGGTAGTTGAACGCGGGATGGTCGAATCGACCATCTCCTCTACAGGAACAGTTATCCCCGAATTTGAACAGGTGATCTCCTGTCCATTCAATACACGAGTACTTGAAGTGATTGAAGAACCCGGAGCACAATTATTAACCGGTCAGAAAATACTGAGGCTTGATGATCGGGATATTCGTGCCGAGGTGGAACGTCTCCGTGACGAGATCGCTCTGAAGAAGAACAAACGAGAACAATTGGCTGTAGATCTTGCAAGAAAGCAGGATGAATTGCGTGGAGAAATTGCAATTCTCAAGCTGCAGATCAAATATCAAACTGCAAAGACAGAACAGCAGCGCGCTCTCCAGGAAAAAAGCGCGGCAACTACCTGGAGTGTTCGTCAGGCTGAGTTGGATGAAAGTATTTCCACTTTACGCCTGGAACAGTTACAAAATGAATTGCTTCGTATGGGAGAATCTACCCAGAAACAAATGGAAGGTCTTACAATCGAAACTCGCCTGCATCAACTGAAACTCCAACAAACGCATGAACAGATGGAACGCGGCATTGTTAAAGCAATGGCAGATGGCGTTCTAACATGGGTGGCAGACGAGGAAGGCGCAACTTTACGTGAGGGTGAAGTGGTTGCCCGAATAGCAAAGCTTACCAGCTTTCGAGTTGAGGCATCAGTTTCCGATCTACATGCAAGCCGTTTATCTGTTGGAATGAACACCTATGTTGAAGCTGGTAATGAACGACTTACAGGCATTATAAGTTCTATACCACCCAATATTATAAGTGGAGTAATAACTTTGATTATCACGCTCGACACACCTGATCATCAGTCGCTTCGCTCGAATCTGCGTGTAGATGTATATGTAATTACAGAACGTAAGCTCGATGTGTTGAGGGTAAAGAAAGGTCCATTCGCCCACGGTTCTGGAAAGCAGGATGTGTTTATTCTAAATGGTAAAAAAGCTGACAGGGCAAAAGCCAGGCTGGGAATATCGAGTATGGATTATTACGAAATCATTGAAGGATTGAATGAGGGAGAAACTATCATTTTATCAAACATGGATAGCTACAAACACTTGGATAAAATAAGGATTCGGTAACTGTTAGTTCGCCATATATGTTATTGACAATTGGTTATTCTGAACGAAGTGAAGAATCTCGGTTTTCATCTGAGTAGATAGTAAATTCAACGCTTGAGATTCTTCACTTCGTTCAGAATGACAGTAAATATGAGGCGCAGGCATGGCTTGTTATTAATAAAGAACGATCAAATATACCTTTTTTAAAAACAAAAACGAATACACGGAGTAAAAGAATGGTTCAGCTTGAAAACGTCGATAAAGTCTATCAGACCGACCGGATCGAAACGCTTGCTCTCTCGAATGTAAATATCACTATCGAAGACGGTGAATTTGTGGCGGTTATGGGTCCATCGGGCTGCGGTAAAAGTACGCTGTTGAATATTATGGGTCTGCTCGATGCCCCATCCAAGGGACAGATCCAATTTGATAACAATGAGATTAATGGCTGGAGTGACCGTAAACTTGCGCGTTTCAGAAACGAGACAGTCGGTTTCATTTTCCAATCTTTCCATTTGATAAATGATCTAACCGTTTTTGATAACGTGGAAATACCACTTCTCTACCGCCGTATGTCCGCTTCGGAACGAAAGAAACGAATAGCAGAGGCACTGGAAAGGGTCAGCCTTATTTCACGAATGAAACATCGTCCGAGTCAATTATCAGGTGGTCAGCAGCAACGAGTGGCAATTGCCCGAGCAATCGTAGGCAATCCAAAACTTCTGCTCGCTGATGAACCGACCGGAAATCTTGACAGTCAAATGGGTGAGGACATCATGTCTATCCTGCTTGACCTGAACAAAAATTCCGGCGCTTCAATCGTAATGGTTACACATGATTCACGTCTCGCTGAGAATACAGAAAGGGTGATACACCTTTTTGACGGCAGGCAGGTAAGCTGAGGGAATATTATGTTGAAAAATTACTTGAAAATCACACTGGCAGTTTTCAGGCGACGAAAGTTCTTTACCTTTGTAAACCTCTTTGGAATTACTTTCACCCTGGCAATTCTATTAGTGGGTGTGACAATATTAGACAATTTGTTCGGCGCAATCCCTCCAGAGGTTCACCAGGACAGGACGCTTTGCATATACAGGGTTAATACCCTGTTCGAGCGTGATGATGGAAGTTACGGAGGTGGATCAAGCGGAGCTTCCAGTTACAACTTGCTTGATAAATACATGCCCAATCTGCCTGGCGTCGAGAAAACGGCTGTTGTTGATTTTCCCTGGAAAATCCTCTCTTACGCTAACAACCAGCGGATTGAATCCTTTCTGAAACATACTGATGCAAATTTCTGGGAAATAATGGAGTTCGATTTTATCGAAGGTCGTCCATTCAGTCATGATGAATATGATAATGCGGATTTTGTTGCCGTAATAAATGAATCTACACGAGAGAAGTTCTTTGGCAGCGATAGTGCTTATGGAAAACAAATCAATGCTAACGGTCAACACTACCGGGTAACAGGAGTGGTAAAAGATGTTCCATTCCAGCGGATGACGCCGTTTGCTGATATTTGGATTCCATTGAGCCTTGAAAAGGATCTTGTAAAGTTTAACGAATACACCGGATTCTACACTGGAATTATCCTTGCAAAAGATAAAAAGTATTTTCCACAGATTCGTGAAGAATTCGTTTCACGCATCGAGACAATTGACCTTGAAGGAACCAAGGTTGGAAAGGTCATTGCCATACCTGAAACCATGTTTGAAATGGCATCACGTATGATATTTAATATGGGGAAATCAGAAGAAAGTTCAACTTTCGGACTTTTACTCGTCATTATAGTCCTTAGTGTACTTTTTATGGTTCTGCCTACCGTCAACATGGTGAATCTGAATATCAGCCGGATCATGGAACGCGCCGGTGAGATCGGGGTACGAAAAGCATTCGGTGCCCCATCACTGACACTGGTTGGACAATTCATTACGGAAAGTATCCTCTTATCTTTAGCCGGTGGAGCATTGTCCCTGCTGATTGGATTTACACTATTGCAGATTATCTCCGTATCGGATTGGATACCCTATGCCCAGTTTTCAATAAACTTCAGGATTTTCTTTTACGCATTGATAATCACATTGTTTTTTGGCGTGTTTTCAGGTGTATATCCCGCCTGGAGGATGTCGCGTATGCATCCGGTCGATGCGTTGAGAGGAGGCGTCTAATGATTCGTCATCTGCTTAGATTATTCTGGAGCCGTAAAAATGCGAACATCCTTTTGTTGCTTGAAATTTTTATATCATTTATAGTCCTGTTCACCGTCTGTATGGTTGCCATTGTATTTATAGGTCGTTACAGTCATCCACTCGGATTCAAATATGATAATGTTTATTCGGTTGACCTTGATATGCTCCGTGGGATGGACGAAACCGAGGATTCTATGCAAATGGACTTCGAGATTTGTGTGCGTATGATTCATGAGCTGGAAGCAATGACTGAAATAATAGCCGTGGCGAGCGTTTTTCCAAATCCCTATGGTATGACAACCAGTACGGAGGAGCTGGAATATGCCGACCAGACTTTAGGTGGTAGAGTCTGTACAGCTTCAGACAGGGCTGCAGAAGTACTCGATATAGAAATTTTGCAGGGAAGATGGTTCGATGAATCGGATGATGCACTCGATATTGAACCAATTGTTATCAACAAGTTAATGGCTGAACAGCTTATACCTGATGAGGACCCGGTAGGGAAGAAGGTGGGCGAGAATAATGAATATCGTGTTGTTGGAGTCATTGAGGATTTCCGTTACGGTGGCGAATTAACTAAAGTGAAGCCATTTTATTTCAAACGTCAGAGTTTTCAAAAAAGCGGTGACGAGCGGCTTGTTCATCTTGCCCTGAAAGTACAGCCGGGTACAACCGCTGAGTTTGAAGAGCGAGCCTTGAGTCTTATCCGGGATATCGAACCAGAGTGGTCGCTTGGGATTAAACAGATGAGCCTGATGCGTGCAACTAATCTTAAACTGACAATGTCACCAATAATTCTTGGATTCCTGGTTGCAGGTTTCCTGATGATTATGGTTATGCTTGGGATGATTGGTGTATTCTGGCAGTCGATTACATCACGTACAAATGAGATAGGGCTCAGACGTGCTCTTGGTTGTCCTCGTTCGGAAATATATGGTCAATTACTGATGGAAATAATTCTGCTTACCACTGTAGGCTGCGGTCTTGCGGCAATCCTGTTGCTGCAACTGCCGATACTCGGAATTTTCGCCTCAATAAGCTGGATAAACGTTATCATTTCGTTGGCAATCGCTGCATTATTCATGTTCGCTCTCGCGGTTATCAGCGGATTATTTCCGGCATGGATGGCATCGCAGGTACACCCTGCAGAAGCATTGCATTACGAATAATGTTTGAGATTTTCAGGGCTTTCTCAGAATCTCTCGGAGGAAAACCAGGAAAACATACCAATAATCAATATATCCGGTTGTGTTGCCGATTCTTTGTGTCTATATTCAATTAACAAAACAAATAATTATACGTTTCATAACAAGCAACCATTTTTTCATTAACCCTGAAGTTTTTGTTCTCAGCAGTGTAATAGCATCCCCACAGCTTACGTGAGAACTGAATGAAGATAATATGTAAAAACTGGCACCGGCGGTTAAGGCTAACGTCAACAGTAAGTAAACAGGCATATCTCCTGTGTAAGACGGTAATATGTCCATTGCAGGTGTCTTCCGTCCATCCTATTCTGAATCGCTCAATTCTCTTGTTTTTCATGCCTGTTCTGCTGACTGTTCTGTTCTTAAACCTGACAGTCACCTCACTCCACGCACAGACCGAAGTCGAGGGTGACGTATATGGCGTATGGGACGTTGAGGGTAGTCCTTACCTGGTTGTGGACACATTGACCATCCCCGAAGACAGCACACTCACCATAGAACCCGGAGTGACAGTCGAATTCCAGGATCAGAACGAAACCAGGTTTCCGTTTTATGTGCACGGGACTTTAGAAGCAGTAGGTGAGGAAGGAGACTCGATCTATTTCACTTCACCTGATTCAGCATTCCAGGGTTTTATCTCACCAAATGATTACAGGAATACTCTGATAAGGCTGGAATATTGTGTAATTGATTCGGCAGTGGAGGCTTTTGATACGCAGTATGGAAATTCAATCATATTGCTTCATTCAAACATTTACGCTGTAGATGAATTTATGTATTGTTCTTATCACGATTCAGTAACAATTCAGTTTTCTTCTTTCATTACAGTTAACGATGATGACCAAAATTCTCAACCTATCCGAATATCATACACAGATTATGTATTGTTTCAGAATAATTATGGACCTGGCGCTCGATTACGCATCGTTGTAGGGAGTGAAGTATCAACAATCATGAACAACCAACTTAGTTCTGTATTTTTAGATGACATCGAATTAGAAACTGAAATCTTCAATAATATTCTCAATGGAATGACTTGTTCCTCAGGAACTTATCATGTTCATCACAATCGATCATCAGGTGAACTTGGAAATGGCCTGATTAATTGTATTGAAGGTGATAATGTTGAAATCGAATATAATTCGTTCGGCAGATTATATTTCAGTGATGGATCTGGAATAATTCATGATAACGAATTTATCAACGACTTGACCGGACCAGACCATGAAACTATATCACTAAGTCATTCTGAAGTGTCGATGTACAAAAATTTGATTGTTTCCCTGGGGACAGCGATAGATGCGACTTCTGTATCGGAAAATTCCCAATATATTGGGAATACTATCATTTTTAGCGACAATGGTATAGATAATCTTTATGCTGGGAACTACGTAGTCAATAACATATTCATCGGAGATGGTGTTAATTGTCCAGCTATTGATGCAGGTCATGATCCCGGATTAATAGAAAACGTTCGCTATAACGTTTTTAATAATGTCAGTGAGGTTTTAAGGTATGGTGACGAGGACGATCTCGATACTACTAATATTTATACAAATCCCCGTTTGAACGGCGGCGAACCGTTCGATTATCATCTGCAGCCGAACTCCCCATGTATAGACGCAGGCGATCCGGATAGTCCCGATGATCCTGATAATACTCAAGCTGATATCGGCGTATATTTCTACGATCAGGGGATCGATAATCCACCTGCTTTGATTTCTCCAACACTTCTTACCGAACAGTCAGGAACCGAATTCAGTTACATCGCATTAGCTATAGATGATGAAGGACCTTTAACCTTCCACTTCGAGAACCTCCCCGACTGGCTTGAAGAAGAGGAAAACAACCTAGCCTGGGTTGCCGATAGCGCCGTTATCTTCGGAACCATCCCGGATGAAATAGACGAGTTTGAATTCATTGTGTGGGTTGAAGACGGCCTGGGACATGCAGATACGGCGAACGTTTTCTGTGAAGTCATTCATTACAATCTTCTGCGAGGCGAAATATCAGGAGTATTATCACAAGAGGATTCTCCATTTCTTTTGGTAGATGATGTAATTGTTCCAGCAGCCGATACACTTATAATAGAGCCCGGTTGCCGGTTGAACTTTCGGTATGTTGAGCATGAAGACTTTCGCATTCAAATGAAAGTGTTTGGCACTCTTCTATCAGAAGGAACTGAAGAAGACTCGATTGTCTATTCAATGTTAGATGAAGAGGTAGTAGATAAAGGCTGGAATGGGGTATGGATTATTGACTCTCAAGATACTTCAAGAATCTCTTATTCAGATTTCAAGTATTCAATTGCAAGTATCTATGGTGATTCCGGGCTTGTCTCTATAAATAATTCTCGATTCAGAAACACTGAGCGCTGCCATGCCATTTGGGCAAATGAATATTCAAGGTTTACGGTTTCGCAATGTACATTTTATGGCGACTCAGATGGTCACTATACACATATTGGCGGGATTAACTCATCTATAATCATCAATAGGAACACATTCATCTGCGATCCACCTAATACGCGTGCATGGGCGATTTCCGGATATGCCAGTGACTTTGAGATAATAGATAATATCTTTAATCATGTGTCATATTTGAATGTTAATTTTGGATCAACAGCCACTCTGCGCGGGAACTATTTCTTAGAGTGCCCTCAAATTAATGCTGTTACTACGGGAAACCAGTCAAGCCTCAGTATGTTTAACAACTTTTTCCTCGGATCTCAGGATACACTAGATTTTGGTTATTATTGCTATTCTGTCACAGATTCCATTATAAATAACATATTCATGAATTATAACGTTGGTATTTGGTTAAATGACGTCGAAGAGAATTTCACAGACTTCCCGTTAATTAGAAATAATGTGTTCATGGACTGTAATATCCCTATTTTGAACGAACTTATAGGTGAATATGAGGGCTATATACAGTATAACTGTTTTTGGAATAATGATAGTCTGAATCGAAATTTAGAGCCTGATAGTACTAACCTTTCAGTTAATCCTTCGTTCACGGATACGCTTTTCCGTTTATTCGCCAATTCTTTATTAATCAATGCTGGTGATCCCGATTCAGCTTATAACGATGTGGATGGTTCACGCAATGATATAGGCAGCTGGGGCGGACCGGGTGGGCAATCATATGATTATCCCACATGGGTCTGCGAAGACCAGACACAAATTCCAAATGAGTTTCATTTGTTTACACCCTACCCTAATCCATTTAACCATACTCAAACAGTATATTTTTCACTTCCACATTCTGATGATATAATTTTGACGTTATATAATCTCCTTGGACAAAAAGCTTTGACACAATACTACCCGTCTTTGCAAGCCGGGAAGCATGTATACACTCTCGATGCTTCATCGTTGTCCTCAGGAATATACATCCTTGAACTTTCAACGCGGGAGGAAAAGCAAAGTACCAAAGTGATTCTTCTGAAATAAGGGCAACTGCCTGGTAGATTTAAGTTATTATTGTCTTTTCGTAAAAAAATACCGTACGGAAAATCGTTTGGCGGCGACTCCGTACGGTAGGGTCGACGAATCAGCACATCTGTGTTGATCGCCTTTCATAATATAGGAGTATAAAATGATTTTTAAAAGAAATATTTTCCGCATCATCTGTTTAATGCTGATGACCGTTTTTAATTCTTACGCTGATCTGCATCTTGAAGTAACAGAGATTGATGCAGGTGTTGATCATGATTGGGTTTACGCTACTGATGGTGATGTTTACCTCGAACTCCCAGGAGACGCAGATATTGATGTAACAGTTGATTTGGATATTGGTGCCGGTGTCACAGTCTATTTCACCGGAGATTTTTCATTGATCATTGATGATGGTGTAACAATTGATGCGGATGGCGCCACTTTTACATCGGATGCAGTGATACCTGAAGCTGGCGATTGGGGTTCTATCGAATTATCCGGAGCAATAGGAAATTATGCCACCGGCGAATTTACAAACTGCATTTTCGAGTACGGTGGGGATGAAGACGGAGGCAATGATCATCCACATGGACCAATTAGTATTACTAATCAAAATTATGGTGATGTTTCGGTTGACAATTGTGAACTCCGTCACTGCCTTGGAACAGCAATAGGTTCAAGCGACGGTTCCCACGACTCGAGGATATCGGTAACCAACTGCTTAATCTGGCATTGTGAAAATGGGATTACTCTTAGAGTATTAGAAGATCTTGATGAAGATTATTATCATGAAATAAGAAACAATATACTTGTCGGGTTTGATGAGTTTGGTGAAAATGTGGAACAATATGGTTACGGTATTTGGATTGACCAGGAAGCCCCTGATGTGTGGATTGAAAATAATATCATTGCTGAGTGCGCTAATGATGGAATAAGATGTATGACATTGGAATATATTGTCAACAATACTATAGCCAATGTCGGTGGTAGCGGAATCTACTTCACTGATAATGATGAGGACTATGTTTTTGATCCGAATGCGGATGTTCGCAATAATATCATTTATGCATTCGGGGGAGATGCAGGGATTCACAAAGATGAAGAAATTGATCCGTTTACAGTAAACTATAACTACGTTTACGATACAAGCAATCCCTCTTACAGTCAGGGTGTGACAGGAACTAATCATAGACCAGAAGCAGCACCATATTTGCCAATTTTTGCTTTGGATAAATGGAGCAGCACCTTTCCTGATCCAAACGATATTGATTACCATTTAGCGTTTTATTCAGAATGTGTCCATAATGGAGATCCTGCAATCGAAAATGAAAACACAACTGACAGCGATTTAGGCGGATACGGAGGAGGAGATGCTGATCCATACTTTCTTGCTATTACCGGTTCGATAGTGGATCAGCTAACCATCGATGCTGACCAAATGGATGATGATCTTTGCGATTACCACCTTGTCGGAACCTGCGACATAAGTCCCACCGGAGGATTGACCATTGAGCCCGATGGTGAAGACCTTACTATTTATGCTCACGATTAAGCACAGTTGTCGGTACATGGAACCTTAGATATTAACGGCAGCGATACCGATACAAGTCCCATTCTCATCGATAGGGTAGATAGTAATTCTGAATGGTATGGTATCGCTATGAATTCTGGTACGGTAACAATAATTGAAACAACGATTAAACATGCCTACGATGGAATAGTCATGGCAGGTGGAGATTTGACTGCCGAAGACTTTATTATCGATAATTGCAAGTACGGTTTGCACATAACCGCGGATATGACTGCTGACATAAGTTTTGGAACTATAGAGAACTGTAGTATTGCCGGTATTTATGCGTCTAACGTGACTGCGCTTGGAGATGTATTAATTGAAGAGCTTGACATAGCTTATAACGATATAGGAGTTTACCTGTACAATAGCAGTTCCCCAACGTTCAATGATAATTATGTCTACGAAAATGACGTAAACGGCATGTTCGCTACGACAAATTCAAATATTACGATTGGAGTTTTCACTGTCCTTAACCAAGATGGAAACCGCTTCATGAATAATGGTGCAGACATAACAGGGACAACAATTGGCGCCGAACTCAATATTTTGAATTCCACACCGGTTTGGGCTGATATTGGTAACGATTTCATTGATGAGAATGAAGACGAAAACGATAACAATGAAATTTTAATTTACTACAGCGGTGACGAGCATGAATTCAGTTGTTCAAATACATTTTTCCACGGAGACGAGGGTGTTGATCATATCGAATGGTTTTTCCCGGATGATGAAGATTACTTTGATTTGACGGATGCACGTTTTGGTGATGATGATGATGATCCATACCGTGGTGCATATAGTATAAGCGCTTTTAGAATCGCTTATATTCTGAAGATGCAAGGAGAATATGAAGAGGCAGCAGATATATTCCTTGAACTCGCAGAAGAAGAAGGAAATCCAACTGCGTTAAGCCAATGGATCATATGCCAAAATGATTTAGGAGCCAACGTGGAAGACATAATTGAAGAACTGGCAGATTGGATTGACCATGAAACACTTGGCTATACAGCATACTGGACTCGTATCGCTCTCCAGAACCAAAACGAGGATTTCGAGCTATCCATTGCCCAGCTTGATACTTTTATTTTAGAAACAGAAACTCCTGAAGATTCGTTAGCAGGTGTACTTGGCCAACTTGAAACGTATACTCAGATGTATTACACAGGACATGGCGACAATGAGCTGCAAAAAGGAGCGCCTGTTGGAGACGGTCAGAACTCAATGGGGCTGTCACAAATGGGAATGTTCAGTTATCCAGTCCCAATGAGCCTGAAAGACAGCCATGAAAAAAGAGAAGCTTTGCTGCATCAGATCCAGAACGGTGTTGATAAACCTGATGCACTAAGCGGAACTCTTCCCACAGAATTCGAACTTGGTTCACCTTATCCGAACCCGTTTAATCCAACCGTAGTAGTCCCGTTCACGACACCATCGGTATCTGATATTCGCCTCACAGTTTTTGATATTCTTGGACGTGAAGTTATAAGGCTTATTGACGGCAAATCTGAAGTCGGCAGACACAAAGTTGTCTGGAATGGAACTGATTCAAATGGAATTCCGGTTTCTTCAGGTGTCTATCTGATCAATATGAAAGCCGGTGACTATTCAGCTACACAAAAAGCTGTTCTGGTGAAATAAAATTTCACCAGAACCCGCAGCTATTAACAGCCTGGAGGTAATAATCCGGGCTGTTTTATGTGTGCCCAGCATGGAGTGGACGCCTGATTTTGTTAATACACCCCGATCTGGGGGAAGTAAAACCGATTGGCAAGGGCGTTGCTGGCAACGGCAGGGTCTGAAGGCA
>Ga0208648_1001184_pt1 | contig 22426 bp, 11 predicted proteins | sample AntAceMetag02UKL_FD_184772 | JGI IMG/M metagenome (GOLD analysis project Ga0208648, IMG submission 184772) | Saline lake microbial communities from Ace Lake, Antarctica - Antarctic Ace Lake Metagenome 02UKL (SPAdes) (version 2) | ecosystem: Environmental > Aquatic > Non-marine Saline and...
TTTAGATTCTTATTTACTTGTGAATATGTGTACAAGGGTATAGGGAGAATAGGGGTATAATGGTATAAAAATGGTTCCCATATTTCCTTTATACCCTTATTTCCAATATTCCCCACAATTTTAATGTTTAAATTTTCACTTTCAATTTATTATAATTTCATCCGCAAAAATCCATGCTTTATTTCCTTTGGCGGAATGTTGTTTAGGGCATTCTCCAATATTCTTTGCAACTACTTTTATAAATCTTATTTCAATATCTTTCTCCAAATTGATTTCAAAATTTTCAATAAATGGCTTTTCTTTCATAGACGAAATGTTGTTTTCGATTATTCCTATGCTTTTAAAGTTTTTTCCGTCGTCAGAAAAAAAGTATTCGACTGATGACGGGAGGAAAATCCATTTTCTTTGGTTTTGTAGAAAACCACATGAAATTTTGTTGAGTGCTATCTGGCTTTCAAAATCAATTATGACTATTAAATCATCACCCTGAAATCCCTGCCAGCAAGCATCATTATGATTTAGACTTCCTCTAACTCCATCAAGGAGGCTGTTTTCACCCTGGGCTTCGTATTTAAAGCTATATTTGTTTTTTAGCTCAGGTGTTTTTCCTAAACCTTTGTGAAAAAATATAGTCTTTTCAGAAAAATTTTCAATTAGCTTTCCATTCTTAAAAAAACCTGCTTTTATCGTAGTTGTCGAATCAATATCAAAAGCTTTTGAATATAGTGGTGAATTAATATCAGGAATTGATCCATCTGTTGTATAGTGAATTTCCGGCTCATAAATTTCGCTTTCAAGGCAAACAGAAACTTTTCCGGAAGTATCGATTTTTGTGTTGATATCAATTTTAAAAGAGCCATCACAATAGTTTATATCCAACATTTCAAGTCTGTCGTAATGATCATTTAATCGTCTGATGAATCTATTCCAGTTCTGTCTTTTCTTTGGCGTCCAAACTACTTCTGCCAAAGCTATCATTCTCGGAACAGACATATACTCAGCGTGCTCAGGAGTTGAGATATATTCAGTCCAAATGTTTCCCTGTGCTCCGAGAATATGCTTTTGTTCCTCATCATTTAATACCGGAGGAGTCGGGTCGAAAGAATACACTTTTTTAAGTGTAGTAAACCCTCCGATTGCTTTAGGTTGGAAATCAGGATCAGCTTGATAATAATCAAAATAACAATGCGATGTTGGGGTCATAATTACATCATGGCCTTGTCGGGCAGCTTCAATTCCACCATCAACACCACGCCACGACATTACGGTAGCTTCGGGTGCAAGTCCGCCTTCAAGAATTTCGTCCCATCCGATTAGTTTTTTATTTTTTGAATTAAGAAATTTTTCTATTCTTTTAATAAAATAACTTTGTAATTCTTCTTCATTTTGAAGTCCTTCGACTTTAATTCTTTTTTGGCATTTTTTACAGGCTTTCCATCTGGTTTTATCCGCCTCGTCACCACCGATATGAATATAATCGGAAGGGAAAAGCTCGGCAACTTCGCAAAGCACATTTTCTAAAAATTCAAAAGTTTTTTCGTTTCCTGCACATAAAACATCAATATTTGGCCAATAGCTACCTGTTTGGACTTCCAGTTTTTTCCCCTGACAAGATAATTCCGGAAATGCTGCAAAAATCTCGCTGCTATGTCCGGGCATTTCTATTTCCGGAATAATTTCAATGTTTTTTTCTTTTGCATATTCAATTATTTCTTTGATATCTTCCTGTGTATAAAATCCACCGTAAGTTGCTTTTTCGCCCGGTTTTCCCAGCTCACGATTTCTCCAAGGCTGATCTTCATGGTCAACTCTCCAGGCACAAACATCAGTCAATTCAGGGTATTTTTTAATTTCAATTCGCCAACCGTTGTCGTCGGTCAGATGCCAATGAAAAACATTCATTCTATACATCGCCATCAAATCAATGAATTTTTTAATAAACTCTTTAGGGAAAAAATGCCTTGATACATCTAAGTGCATACCTCTGTAAGTGTATTGAGGTTTGTCGTTAATATATAGGCAAGGGATTGTCCAATCAATTTCTTCACTATCAATTTTATTTTCAAGAATTTCATTTGGCAATAATTGTAAAAGCGATTGGATGCCATAAAAAACTCCGGCCGGTTCATTAGACTGAATGCTAATTTTTTTTGGATCAACTTGTAATTTATATCCTTCTTTACCAAGATTATCATCAGATAAATTTGATGACAGAATTATTACATTATCAATTGATTTTGCTTCTGCAACATCGGATACCTGAATGTTGAAACCTGTTGCATTGTTAATGATTTCTGCAAGATATTCAGCAAGTTTTTGAATTTCCTGGTTTCCACTTTCGCTAAGGATAGCGGTTTTTGAATTCAATACAAACTCACCATCCCAAACTGACAGCTTAGCCGGGCGGGGAATAATGTCAATTTGATGTATTTTTCTTGAATTATTGCATGAAAACAAGGCAATTACTGATAGAAAAATAATAATATTGATTGTAGTACTAAGTTTTTTCACAATTCTTATTTTAGGTTTTAAATGATTTACTTTATTTCGGGGAGAATAATTTTAAAAATTGCCTCAGCTATCATCTCTTGTCCTTTTGAATTTGGATGACAGCCATCAACAAGCAATTTTTCGATGTTTTGTCCTTTTTCTATTTTATTTTGCCAAATGGAGTAATTATCAACAAAAAGAAGTTTTTCTTCAAGAGCAATTTTTTGACAAACCTCAACATAATTTTGCAATGAAAAATTTGGCCCATTGCTTAAATACGGTTCATAATCATAATCGAAAAAATGACCCAAGGGGGGAGGTGTCATCAATATTGGTTGAATACCTTCATTTTGAAGTTTTTTAATAATTGTTCTGATATTTTGTTCGTATTCAAAAGTGCTCAATTGAGGCTCTTCACCTTCGGAAAAAATCCAGGCATCATTAGTACCATACATGATGGTTACAAAATCGGGATTTAGATTTATAACATCATTAATTCTGTTTAAAGCAAAATCACTTTGCTCACCCGGTAATCCGAAATTAATTATTGTGCCAGCAATTTCTTTTGACTCAAGTAACTTTTTTAATTTCTCAGGATAAGTGTTTTTTTTGTAAACACCGCAGCAAATTCCTTCGGTGATTGAATCACCAAGACATAGGATTGAAACAGAAGTCCGGTTTTTATTATTATTCATACATCCGTTACTTGTTATCAAAAAAAACAACAAAATAATTTTTAATAACGACTTGTTTTTAAAATATATATTAATAGTGAGCATCTACAATTTTCTCAAATATCCTCTTTATAAAAGTGAGCTAAGATAACAAAGTTTTTATTAGAGAAAATTAGTAAATTAACTCTTGTTTCTATCTTTCCATCTCTCCCTCAACAACCCACCTATTACGCTTATTTTTAATTTTATTACAATCTTTTTATATTTTATTTAGAAATATTAAAAACATTTATTTATCTTTGTAATGACTGTCGATAAAATACAATAAAGGCGGGTATTTTCAAGAGAATAGAGATATTTGATCAGACAGGCAAAGTTTTGAATAGAAAACATAAAAAAACTTGTGATGAAAAAGCTAATAGTAATTTTTACAGTTCTAATATTAAATACAGTAATTGTAAACAGCCAGGATTATTGGGAAACAATTAATGTGCCTGATAATATAAAAATTATGTGTATGGCTGCTAATAATCAAAATCATATTTTTCTTGGCTCAGGTGGGAATAATATTTCTGAAGGTATTTATAGATCTGTTGATAGTTGTAATTCATGGGAGTTTTTAGGATTTGGAAATTCTTCTGTCTATTCAATGAATATTAATGAATACAATCATATCTATATTGGTTGGATTGGGAATATTTACAAATCAACTGATAATGGAGAAAATTGGATACTCAAATATGATGGAATGGGGAATATTATTTGCTTTGACTCATATCCTGGCGGTATCATGTTTGCAAATAGTGGTACAGGAACATATGTCAGTATAATCAGATCATTAGATTATGGAGAAACATGGGATGAAGTAATGATTATTCAAGGCATGGTCGAATATGTTTACGATATTGCAATATTAAATCAGGACACAATATGTGCTGGAACAACTAACTGGTTTGATGGTGGCGGGGTTTATCGCTCCGTTGATGGCGGCGATAACTGGGAACATATCGGAATGTATGATTTTCATGTTTTGGCACTTGAATTGAATTCACAAGGAGACCTGTTTGCAGGTACTTACGGAAATAATTCACAATTTTTAAGCGGGGTATTCGTATTATATAAAGGAGAAGAAGAATGGACTCAACTTTGCACAACACTTGTTAACGACATGAAAATAAACTCCAAGGATTATTTGTATGCAGCGACTGATTTTGGAGTATTGTCATCAACTGACAACGGGCAAACATTTGAATATATTAATGATGGATTGTTTACAGGTGATGTTGATGATCTGGCTCTTGATAGTGCCGGTTACCTTTATGCGTCGTCATATAATGTATATATGGCGAGAAGTGTTAATTCAACATTACCTAATCCGCCGATACCAAGCAATTACCCTGAGAATTTCTCGGCACATAATATTGAGTTGGAATGGACTGACCCTGTTAGCGGAGTTTTACCGCATGCCAATTTAGTTCTTATGAGTGATATAAGCTTTGAAGCAATTGATATACCGATAGATAATGTTCTTGTATCTGATAGCGATACAGCAAAAAATATATTATACGAAGTTGAGAAATGTATTTTTACAAATCTTGCACCGGCCACAGTTTATTATTTTAAAATATTCCCTTATACTATTAACGGTGATTTAATTAATTATAAAACTGAAGGAGGGGGAATACAAGCGATGAAAATGACGAAGGAATAAGAAATAATCTTATAATGCGAGAATATTTAAATGACTGAATGAAAGACTCATTCTATCATTCTATCATTCACTCATTTTCTCATTACATATTGGGGGATCATCAATATCCCCAAGGGGATCGAGATAACCCCCAAGGGGAAAGGATATAAAATTTCAATATTTCTGAAAAAAGTTTCCACAGTTTATAATTGCTATTTCTCCATCACTCTAAAACTCTATAACTACATCTACCAATTTCCCGACTCCTCTATTTCACACTCTAAACACTACCGATAAAGTTTTATCCGAATATGAGATTATTGTTTAATATTGTGTTCTTAAATAGAAATTGTTTTATTGTAAATTTTTAATGCTTATGAAAAGGAAACCACATCTTAGTTTTTGGCAAATATGGAATATGAGCTTTGGCTTTTTGGGGATTCAGTTTGGTTTTGCCTTACAAAACGCTAATGTTAGCCGGATATTTGAAACACTTGGTGCTAAAGTTGATGAAATACCTCTTTTATGGATAGCAGCCCCTGTAACGGGTTTAATTATTCAGCCAATAATCGGGCATATGAGCGATAATACCTGGGGAAAATTGGGGCGGCGGCGTCCTTTTTTTTTAGTTGGGGCAATATTAGCTTCATTAGCATTAATCATTATGCCAAATTCTCCTTTTCTATGGGTAGCTGCCGGGATGTTATGGATAATGGACGCTTCAATTAATATTTCCATGGAACCTTTCCGTGCGTTTGTAGGTGATATGTTACCTTCCGAACAAAGAACCAAAGGTTTCGCAATGCAAAGTTTTTTTATTGGTACAGGGGCAGTTGTTGCCTCAGCGCTTCCATATATTATGACAAACTGGCTTGGAATTGCAAATATCGCCCCAGATGGCGAAATTCCACCATCGGTCAGGTTTTCTTTTTATATTGGAGCGGCGATATTCATTTTAGCTGTGCTTTGGACTGTTATCAAATCGAAGGAATATTCTCCTGAACAACTTGAAGAATTCAATGCAACGGAGAATCAGGAAAAAAAAGAGAATAAATCCAATTATACTGAAGAACCTCTTCCATACGCAAGATTTCTTAAAAGTAGTTTTTTCTGGATTATCGGTGGTTTGATTTTAAGTTATTTAATTTATTATTATAAACTGGAAGGAGAGTTATACATTCTGACAATGGGGTGTTTTGCTTTTGGAATAATTCAACTAATTACAGCTTTATTTACTAAAAGCGGAAAAACGAAAAACGGTTTGGTTGTAGTAATAAACGATCTGTTTAAAATGCCGAAAACAATGGCTCAATTGGCAATTGTTCAGTTCTTTTCATGGTTTGCCCTTTTTGCAATGTGGATCTACACTACCTCGGCTGTAACTTCGCATATTTATGGAACAAGTGATACAGCTTCTGTCCTGTATAATGACGGTGCAGATTGGGTAGGAATACTATTTGCAGCCTATAACGGTTTTGCTGCAATAGTTGCATTTTTATTGCCTGTTTTAGCGAAAGCAACCAACAGAAAAATCACTCACATGATTTCTTTAATTGCCGGAGGTTTTGGCTTGATCTCAATTTATTACTTTAAAGATCCGAATCTTCTAATAATTTCGATGTTTGGAGTAGGTTTGGCCTGGGCAAGTATTTTATCAATGCCTTATGCCATTTTAACCGGTTCACTACCGATCCATAAATTAGGAACTTATATGGGTATTTTTAATTTTTTCATTGTGATTCCTCAAATTCTGGCGGCAAGCCTTCTTGGTTTCTTTACAAAGCATTTGTTTAACGATCAGGCAATTTATGCATTGGTACTTGGTGGTATTTCAATGTTTATTGGCGCCTTTATGGTATTATTTGTTAAGGATGTTGATGCTCTCAAATAAGGGCGAATGGCTAAAGTGAAAAGTAAAAAGTAAAAAGTGGTGTGTACAAAATCATTCTGAAATCAGAAAATATTGTTAAGTCATTAGGGAGATTTGTCGAACACCCAAACCATTATTCTATTATACCCTTATATCCCAACTTACTCCTGGTTCAATATTAATTTATGAACCTCCGAAAAATCTCCTATCTGAATTACACAAAAATAAATTCCGGATTTAACTTCTGAATTATTATTACTCATTGCATCCCATTTGAAAGAATGAGCACCATGAAATAATTTGGAATCTGTTATAGTTTTAACTTCTTCTCCAAGTAAATTGAAAATTCTAATTGAAACCTGATTTGTTTTAGCTAAATTAAAATCAATGTTAAAATCATTATTTGAAGGATTTGGATAAATATTGCCGATAAGATTCAAATCAGGTTTGTAATATTCATCATCAATACCTGTTCCTATATCAGGAGTTGAAAGTTTTTTGTCGGTATAAATCCTGTATTCACCTGGTTGAAGTTGAACAGATTGGGTTATGGCCGAAACGTCTAAGGAATCTCCTGAAAAATAATCATACCATTTCCCGGTATGATAGAAATCAGGTAAAATAGTTCCTTCGTTTACATTGAAATTTCCAATAACTATTACACTCATCTCCGAATTATAGATTCTTATTTTCTTTAATTCACCGCTTACCGCTAAATTAAAATTAGTGCTTTCGAAGGCATCATTATTTATTCTGAGATCAATCAGGCTTGAGAAAACATCGTAAAGATATTTTCTTCTATAGTCATCATAATAATCCCAACGATCGGGTTTTTCTCCTAAGCGTCCATTATAATTAATTGAATAATCATAGCCCATTTCTTCAAATTGCCATATCATTTTGGGACCGGGAATAGTAAAGAAAAAACAAGCATTAAGTTCAATACGTTTTAAGGCAGTAGTAGTATCTTTTATGGAATAACTCCCTGATTCGTTCCCCCATGAATAAAGTTTGTAAGGAATTCTTTCCTCATCGTGGCTTTCCATATATCCGACAACATTTGGATTATTCCAATTTCTTTCTTTATAAGATATCCATGAAAAATCGGATTTATTATTAGAAAACCACCCACATGCTGAGTTGTAGTAATTATATGTAATATTTCCCCAAAGTAGGATATTATAATTCGCAAGTACTTTTTCTTCAGAATTATCAGCAAGATGTTCAAAAATCACATAAGCCTTGGGATTAACTTCCCAAATTTTATCAGACATTCGTTTAAGTAATGCAATTCTATCAGCATCATAAGATCCACCCCATGGATCTTCTGAACCTTTAATATTATTTCCAAATCCTTTAGTAAAATCAAACCTGAAGCCATCAATTTTATACTCACTCATCCAATAATGATTTATACTATCCACGAGGGCTTGAGTAGCCTCACTTTCATGGTTAAAATCGTTTCCCCACTGGGCATCGGGATTTGTAAAATTATGATTTACATTATACCAGGGATTTTCTGCTGTCGGTTTATTTCCATCAAAATACATTTGAACAAAGGGGGACTGGTCATAAGAATGATTTAAAACCAAGTCAATAACAACAGCTATTCCACGGCTATGGCATTCATCAACAAATTTCTTTAAATCATTTTTTGGCCCATAATATTTATCCGGTGCAAAATAAAATGACGGATTATATCCCCAGCTTAGATTTCCTTCAAATTCATTTATAGGCATTAATTCGATTACATTTACGCCTAAACGATCTAAGTATCCGAGAGTATCAATAAGCGACTGAAAAGAATGCTTGGATGTAAAGTCTCTAATCAGTGTTTCATAAATTACAAGATCAGTATTTTTTGCCGGAACAAAGTTCGTTGTTTCCCATTGAAATTCTTCCTGATTTGTCTGCAAAACAGCCGCTATCCCCTCGGTTTTACCTATAGGATATTCGATAAGATCAGGGTAAGTAATATTGGAAATATATTTATCGTTCCACGGATCACTGATTTTATCAGTATATGGATCTGCAATTTTTATCTCACCATCAATAAAATACTGAAAAATATATTCTTTACCGGGAATAAGGTCTGTTATTTCAAGCCAAAACCTATCATTTTCCGGTGTCATTTTCATATAATATACCGAATCTATTTGCCAATCATTAAAATCTCCGATTACATAAATAAATTCTTTATAAGGAGCATAAATAGAAAGAATAACTGTTAATTCATCAATATAATTAATTCCATCGCGAATACCTTCAGGCAGAGTTTCGATGGTAACCGGCCTTCTAACATGAATATAAAAAGAATCGGCTACTGATTCAGTTGCATTTGATGCTATGGCTTTAACAAAATATTTACCATATTCGTCAGCAATCAGAGAATCTGTAAAAGTCGTTCCTTCAACTTCTTTAACTAATTCATTATCCACATAAAGAGAAATTGATGTAGCTTCGTTTGCATAGATTTCTATAGGAAGTGTATCATTAATTGCCAGAATAACATTATATTGTTCGGGTTGAATAATATTAATATTTAAACCTGATTCATAAACATCGACAAAAATATCACCACCGGTATCTGTTTTTCCTTCGAGATAACTACCTCCGACAGCAACATCACTTCGAAAAACTAATGCTATTTGTAAAATTTGTTCGCTAACTGGAACACCATAATATTCGCGAATACTTGGTGAAATATTTAATTGATAAAGATCTTGCCCAATTCTTTCTAGTTTGGTTTCATCGGTGTTTTCTCCCCAGTCGGTTTTTACGTATTTCCAATCCGAACCCGATGAACTATTATTTGTAATAACTCCAGTATGAGTATAAACATCTCCATCATAACCTGCTAATCCTCCACTACCGAGAGCTGCATTGAATGTGATAACAACAGGAAGGTTTGTAAGTGGAACCCCTGGATCGGTAGTTACTAATTGCCCAAAAGAGATATTAAATATTGCCAGAAGACTTAGAATTATTAATGACTTTTTCATTTCTTAAATAATTTAATTAATTATATATAATCGCAAACAACTTAATTAAACAAGATTGATACCATTTATGTAAAATAAAAAAGACCCGACAAAATGTCGGGTCTTTAAATTTATTTTAAATTTATTATTTTTTAATGATTTTTACAGTTCTTGTGTTGTCATTATTCTGAATAGCAACAAAATAAATTCCTTGATGAATTTCGGAAGTATTAATATTAACATTATTGGAACCATTATTATTAACTGTAATAATTTTTTGTCCTACAATATTATATATACTAATTTGCGATATTTCACTAACATTTTCAAGGTACAGAATATCATTTACGGGATTTGGGAAAATCTTGATATTCGCCAATTCATTATCGTCAATTCCGCTGGCACCCACTTTGTAGGCAGAAATTGCTGTTTGAGGGCCTCCAATTAAAGGATCGCCAGCTGATGCAACCGGAATTACCTCAAAAACAAGATATTTATCCATATCATCATCAGCAATCGTATAAGTTAAGGCAGTTGCATCAGGAATTTCAACTTTATCACTTCCATCGGGTTGTGTTGCTACATACCATTTATATAGAGAAGTTCCTTCAGGCTCAGCATTTGGATCGAAATATATATAAGATCCTGTTGCATCATTGTCGGGCTCAAGAGTACCTTCAACTTTTACATCATATGCATAAGGAGCATAAGGAGTATCAATTACATTGTAGGTGCATTCGTAAAAGTTTTGAACACCTCCTAAAGTATCTTGAATTTCAATTTTTCTGTTTGGTCCGCCTGATGGGAATTCCGCAGTATCCCAATTGCCATTTATTCGAAATTTAAAACTTTGTTCCATGCCAATTTTTTCTCTGCTTACAAATATTTCAATAGTATAAATATTTTCTCCATTATTGAAGCAAACATCATAACCACCCCAACCATTAAAATCTCCTGCAACATCAAGATAATCAGTATCAGGATTAAATTGTTCAGCAGTAATTTCATCATTCATATTACATTCTAATGTTATAGGAACAGTTGAAGTATTGTAATTGTTATAAAAGTAAGTAATTGTTTTAGATTCATGAGGTCCAAGAAGGTTTCTGTTTGGTCCACCGCCGGGAAATTCAGATGTGTCCCAGTTTGCATTGACTCTAAACTTAAAACTATAGATAACACCCGCTTCAAGGTTTAAATCAACAGAGTAGGTTGTATCTCCAAGGTCAGTTAAAGGGCCTGAACCCGGATCGCCCCAACCGTTAAATGAACCTGCAACATCAACAAAGTCATTTGCCGGATCAAAATTACCAAGTTCCACCTGATAACGCATATCAACTATCAACGTAGTAACAGACGGAGGAATAATAGGGTCATCGTTCCACCAAACATTAACGGTAACAGTTCCGCCAATTGCCGTAAAATCTCTTTGAATATCTTCATAGGTGGCATCATTAATTCGGAATTTGTAAGTGTATCCCTGATCAACAATAAGGTCTTCCTCAACTGTTGCATTATAGATTCCATCTGCGTCAAGGTCCAATAATTCTGTAACACTTAATCCATCGATATCAACATATAAAATGTCGTTAATAGGATCAAAATGCTCTTCATTGATCATTTTTGTCATATTACAGTTGACAACAAAAACAGGATCTCCTGATACAAAGCTCAATGGGATATTGAAATCACCACATCCGCCTTCGGCAAAATCTTTTCCTTCCGCATCCCATGAGCCATTATTAAATACTGCAGTAATTTTTGTAATTACGGTTCCTTCAGGAAAACCGTAAAAATCGTAAGGAGTGTAAGTAATTGAATAAGTATCATCTCCGTTTGCGGTTAAAATTGGAGCCTGGCCATTAGCGCCTATAGCATCAAAATCAACTCCATAATTACCCCAACCGTCAGGTTGGCCTAGTTCAAATGCAGCAGAGTGCATATTAATTTCCTGGAGGCCTAACAAATCTTGCTTACCGTCAGGTGTACATGCTAATGTAGCATTAAAAGTTAACGTAATCTCATCATAAGCTGTAGCATTTTCAGGTGAAATAGAAATAGCTGCAGGCATTTGAGCATAAATACTTGCTGTGAATAAAAATACAGCAATTAAAGATAAAATTTTTCTTAAAGTAGAGTTTTTCATAAGCATTTAAATTTAAATTATTAATAAATTCTGTTTCTAATTTTTAGTTTTATAATTAAAAAAAAGTAAAATTCGTAATTTTTTTATACAACTGCAAGAAAATTAGACTTTTTTTTAAGAAAAATAATTTTTTTTTTCTATTATTATTGAAACAAGCTGATGCAAACGATTGCAAGAAAAAATTTTAATGTTTTTCTCCCGACAAAAATGCTAAGAAAATTCATCAAATAATAAAGAAAATTGATAATTCTGTCGTAATATAATTTTCTTTTTTATTGAAATTATTATAAGATTCACATTAAATATTTTAAAAAATAACATTTCTTTCTCTAATAATTTGATAAACTTTTATGAAAACTTTTGATAATAGAATTTTGTCTAAATAGTTCTGAATTTTATCATTATTAATTCAAGATATTATTTTTTCACTTTAAATTTTTTATTCATCGCTGAAGAATAAATGCCTATAGCATTGAAACAAAATGTTTTGATGCTATTATATCAATTTTGAAAAAAATAAGAGCAGATTTAAAAAAGAGTGTCAGAAAATCAATATTCCGACAGGTTTTTTACAAGTATTTTTTTCGCAATCGAAACCGCAAACGTTTGCAATAAAATATTTTAAAAAAATCAGCTAAAAGCTTTTAATCCATTATTATTTTTTCTAATTTTACATTCGTTAATTTTAAAAAAAGACACTTAGAAAATAAAATATAATTATTAACAAAACATTAATGCTATGATAAAATTTTTACACTTGAAAATGTTTGTTCTTTTAGCTTTAATTCTATCTGGAGTTTCTGCTTTAGGACAAAATGGAAAGATTGTTGGAACTGTTTCTGATAAAGATTCAGGGGAAACACTTCCCGGTGCCAACGTCATGATAAAAGGAACAAATATTGGTATCTCAACCGATATTAATGGAGTATATTCCATTGACAATTCCCCTTTAGGTGAAGTTACAATTGTTTGTAGTTATGTTGGTTATCTTAATTTATCCAAAGAGGTTACAGTTGTTTCAGGACAAACACTCACAGTTGATTTTGCATTACAGGAAGACAATATGATGCTTGATGAAATTGTTGTTATCGGTTTTGGAACAAAAAGAAAGCGTGATATTACTACTGCTATTTCAAAAGTAAAAGCTGAAGAAATTGAGGGTATTCCTGTGGCTAACTTTGCTAAAAGCCTGCAAGGCCGTGCTCCAGGTGTTCAGGTAACTTCTGACAATGGTATTGCGGGTGGTGCTACAACTATAAGAATTCGTGGAACATCCTCATTATTAGCAAGTAGTGAGCCACTTACTGTAATAGATGGTGTTCCTGTAATTACCGGTAGTTATACAACTTCTGATGGTTTTCCCGATAAATCTAATGCACTCTCACAAATCAATCCTTCAGACATTGCTTCAATCGAAATACTTAAAGATGCATCTTCAGCAGCAATTTATGGTTCACGAGGCACTAACGGTGTTATTTTGATTACTACGAAAAGTGGTAGCTTACGAAAAGGAAAAGGTTTGGAAAAAACCAATTTTAGTTTTAATTACTATGCCGGAATTCTTGATGTAACTAATAGAATGAAAATTCTTGACGGGCCTCAATATTTAGCTCTTTCACAAGAAGCCTATTGGAATTCTGTTCACACAGAAGAAACTTCACCATTATATAAACCGGAACTTTCTTATGATGATGCAATGGCTAATTATTTTAAACAACTACCTTATGGAATAACAGAAGAAATTGCAAAAAAAACAAATACTAATTGGGTTGATGAAGCATTACGCCAAGGCTTTGTTCAAGAAGCTAATCTTTCTGCTGCAGGCGGAAATACAAAGTCAACTTATTATCTTGGTGGAGGATACTTTGAGGAAAAAGGTGTTTTGATCGATAATAAATTTAAAAGAATAAACGGACGTTTGAATTTCAAACATAACGCAACTGAAAAATTATCTTTTGGAGCAAATACAAGTATATCACATACTATTGATAACAGGGTTCCGACAGGTTGGCAAGGAGGATTAGGAACTGCTCAAAGTCGTTCCATACCCATAATGCCAATTTATGATTCCACGGGTGCTTACTATGCTGCAAAAACCAGCGGACATTCAAACATTAGAGCAGAAATCAATAATCTAGATTATGAAGCCAGAACTATGGCAATAATAAGTAATATTTTCGGACAATACAGAATTACACCTTCTTTGTCTTTCAAGTCTGAATTTGGATTCAATAATTTTGTTTTAAGAGAATCAAAATATGAAGGATTACTTACTCAAGAAGAACAGGTTTCTACTGACAGAAGGGTTCAGGTTGATTATTGGACAGCAAAGCAGAATCTTAATTATATTAAGACTTTTAACGGTGTTCACAATGTTACAGGTTTATTAAGTTATGTTATTCAAGAAAGTAAGCAACATGATGTTTGGTTTAAGGGAAAAGATTTTCCAAGCCCATCATTAACGAATCCTACCAGTGGAGCGATCAGAACCGCCGATGATTATGCAACTGCTTTTGGTTATGTTTCTTATGTTGGAAGAATGTCTTATAATTATGCAGGAAAATATTATGCAACTTTTAGTGCGAGAGCCGATGGATCATCTAGATTTGGAAAGGATAAAAAATGGGGATATTTCCCATCAGGATCATTAGGATGGTCAATCTCTGAAGAAGAATTTATGCAAAACATTGAGTTTATTAGTTTTCTAAAATTACGAATAAGCTATGGATTTACAGGCAATTCGGAAATTGGAGACTTTAGTTATTACGGATCATATAACACCAACGATCGATATTATGGCAGTGCAGGTATTGCACCAAAAAATGTTGGAAACCCAGAGCTTAGATGGGAAAAAACAAGCCAGATTGATATTGGTTTAGATTATGGATTTTTCGATGGCCGAATTCATGGAGGAATAGATTACTATAATAAACTAACAACAGATCTTCTAATCGAAGTTAATGTACCTCAGACAAGTGGGTTTTCTAAGGCAATAACAAATATTGGTAAACTTGAAAATAAGGGTTTTGAATTTTTCATTACAACTTATAATTTGACCACAGGAAAAGTAAAATGGAATACAGATTTCAATATTAGTTATAATAAAAATGAAATAACCGAACTTCCAAATAATCAAAAAATATCCGGTATTTCGCTTGGCGGTAATTATGGTAATAATTATGCTGTTGTCGGGTATCCGGCAGGAGTTTGGGAATTAGTTGATTTTGCGGGTGTTGATCCTGAAACAGGAAAACCATTATTTATAAATCAAGAGACCGGTGAAGCAACAACCGAATATAATTATGATAGAGACGCGATTTTAACAGGTAATCCTTACCCTGAATGGATAGGCGGCTTAAATAATACTGTAACGTTTAAAAATTTCGATTTGGGAATTTTATTCACATGGTCTTTAGGCCATAACGTTTATCGTGATGATGGTAAATTTTTAGAAGGCGGAAAAATTGGTGAAAACTGGAACCAAATGCAATTTATTGAAGATAGATGGCAAAAACCCGGTGATGTTACCGATATACCAAAATTAATATTTGATGGTACGTATTCAACCTATAATACCACTCAATATCTTGATGATGCTTCTTATGTAAGATTAAAAACTTTGCAACTTGGATATACATTACCCAATAAAATTGCTCAAAAATTACATATGACAAATGTAAGGTTTTACTTTAATGCAAACAACCTGCTCACATTTACAAAATTCAAAGGCTGGGATCCTGAGGTAAATCGCGATTATAACGACAATAATAATGTTACACAAAGTGTTACTTACCTTAGTCCACCTCAGGTAAAATCGTTTACATTTGGAGTTAATATGAATTTTTAATCCTTAAAACTAAAAGAAATGAAAAAGATATCATATAAATATATATTAGTATTACTTTCGGGAGTATTTGTTTTTGCTTCTTGTCAAAAAGTTCTTGATCCTGAACCTGAAATGGTTCTTTCCGATAAAATTGCCCTTACTACTACGGTAGGTGTTCAATCCGCTTTAATGGGTAGTTATAACAAAATGCAAGGTGGTGATTTGTATGGTGGTAATATTTGGGCAGGAGGTGAAATGCTTGCCAATAATGTTAAAAAATCCGGTGAAGGTAATATCGTATTTGAAGAAACACAATTGTTAGAAAAAAATATGTCGGATGAAAATAGAATTGTTACATCACTCTGGAGCAATTCTTTTGCTCTTATTCATTTAGTTAATAGCATAATTAACGCTGTCCCCGAAATAACTGACCCTGATATTGAAAATGAAAAAGATAGAATAATCGGTGAAGCTAAATTCATTCGTGCAATGATGTATTTCGATATGATTAGATATTATGGAAATCCGAATGACGGAAATGGTGTACCATTGCTAACCGAACCATTAACAATTTTTGACCAACCCGCAAGGGCTACCAGCGAAGCAGTTTATCAACAGGTGATTGCGGATTTGATTGATGCTGCTAATTTATTACCTGAAAATAATTTCGATCGTGCGACCAAATGGGCTGCCAAAGCTATTCTTTCGAGAGTTTATTTTTATCATAAAGAATATCAGAATGCTGCTGATATTGCAACGGAAGTTATTAATAGTGATATATTTGCTCTTGTTGATAGTATGCCCTTAAATTATGCTTATGGTTCACCATCAGAAGAAGTAATTTTTGCCATGATGAGTACTTTGACAGATGCAAGTTGTGGAACATTAAACGGATATTTTCGACAAGCTCAGGGTGCAAAATTCTCTCCTTCCAACACTTTGGCCAAAATATTTTTATTTTCAGGTGGGATGGATGACAAAAGATATACCCAATTATTTAAAATTGTTAATGATAAATTGTTCTGTACCAAATTTGATGAAAGATATATGAATGTGCCGATTATAAGACTAGCAGAATTATATCTTACAAGAGGCGAATCTATTTTTAATGGAGCAAGTGTAGCAGGGATAACTGCTTTAGGTGATATCAATATTATCAGGTTAAGAGCAGGATTGCCTCCTTTGGTAACATTGAATTCCACAAGCATATATTATGAAAGAACTAAAGAACTTGCATTAGAAGGCGATAATTTCTTTAACCAAAAACGTCTTGAAAGAGAAAAAATCTCAGACTATGAGCTTCCATGGAATAATCGAAAATTACTTTATTTAATTCCAAAAAGCGAGTTGGAAGTAAATCCAAATCTTGTTCAGAATTAATCCTAAAAGATGATAAAAAAAAAGACGGCTTTTTGTAGTCGTCTTTTTTTTTATCAAAATCTCAAATACTAAAAAGAAATTCATTCAGAAGGTTTTATTTCTCTTCAAAAATAAAATATCCCCAAGGCCCTAACTCAATTTCTTCATTTTCCGAAAAACTTTTTTGTTTTCCATTAAAAATATCAATATAATTTCCAACATAATTTTCTCCGGATAAAACTATATTTTGTTCTTTATCCGTAAAATTATAAATAGCAAGTATTTTATCACTATCTTTTTCCCTTGTAAAAGCAAATACCGCTTCATCATTTGATGTTGGAATCCGTATCATTTTTCCACCAAAAGTACCGTTCCACAAGGCTTTATTGTTTTTCTTAAGAGCAAGAAGTTTTTTATAAAAATCATTAAGCTGAAATTTGTCCCAGTCAATTTGATCTTTTTCAAAAAACTCAAGCCTTCGATTAAAGGCAGCTTCTTGACCGCTATAAATAAGCGGCATTCCGGGAATTGTAGCTGAGAATGCGGCAAAAGTAAGAGCTCCGTCACCCATTCTTTCGTACTCGGTTCCATTCCATGAATTTTCATCATGGTTAGATGTAAAATGCATACGGTAGGCATCCTCCGGAAACAGGGAATCATTTTCAACAAAATATGCAGCAATATCATTCGCATTCTTTTCACCTTTTACAACATCGTTCATAATATGATGGAGGTTCCATGAATACGACATATCATAAGCTTCTTCATGATGAGGTGGCTCTTCGGCTTCGGCAAGCATAAAAACGGGCTTGATCTGATCAAGTTCCTGCCTTGCATCATTCCAAAAATCAAGAGGAACCATACCGGCAACATCGCAACGAAAACCATCAATATCTGTCTCTACTATCCAGAATTTCAAGGCATCTATCATATATTTCCTCATTTCTTCGTTATCATAATTCAAATCAACAACATCGGTCCAATCAAATGGTGAAACAAAATTTCCGGCTGAGTCTTTTGTGTACCAATCGGGATGTTCCTCAATCATTTCATTGTCCCATGCACTATGATTTGCTACCCAATCTATAATAACATGCATTCCAAGTTGATGTGCCTTATCAACAAGTTCTTTAAAATCTTTCATCGTTCCGAATTCAGGATTGACTGCCATGTAATCTTTTATAGAATAATAGCTGCCGAGAGTTCCTTTACGATTTTTCTCTCCAATTGGTTGAATCGGCATAAGCCAAATCATATCAACTCCCATTTGCTTTAGTCGCGACAAGTGTTTTTCAAAGGCTTTTAAAGTACCTTCGGGAGTATATTGACGAATATTAACTTCGTAAATATTTGAGTTCTTACTCCATTCAGGATGAACCAGTTTAGTAGCTGTTTGTTTTTTATCTTTCATTTTTTTGTTTTGGTTATTGCAGGAAGTTTGCAAAAGTAAAATAAATAATATCAGGATGATTGGGGAAATTTTTAAACAAGGATTTTTACTAATTTTTTTCATGATTTGAATTTTTTTAATATATTTATATTTAAATAGTTATTTTATATTCAATAATAAAATGGCCGCGAATACGCGAATAAATATTAGCGTATTCGCGGCTATTTATACCGGAATCAACATTATTTAGAGCATAATATTTCAAATGAATTAGCAGAAAGTTTCACATTTAAGTCTGTTCCGTTTAATGTAAATTCCGAATTGAAATTAGCTTTAAATTTTATTTCTTCAAATCTCTCGGGGATTTTTATGATAATTGTATTTTCTATATTACTATTATTAAAAATTACAACAGAAATATCGGTAAAATAGGCTCTTGCGTAAGAATAAACATTATCTGAGACAAGCAAGGTTTCAAAATCTCCAAAAATAAACTCTAAATTATTTTTTCTGATTTTAATTAACTTTTTTGCAGTTTCTTTTACTTTTATTTCTTCTTTTTTAAGATTTTTGAAACGCATCATTCTTCGGTTATCGGGATCATTACCACCCGGATCGCCGATTTCATCGCCGAAATAAATAACCGGAACTCCGGGAATTGTCATCAGAAAAGCTGTCAGGCTTGAAAGTTTTTTGTATCCCACAGGGTTTCCAACACCAATTTCTCTTGTCCAGCCTGCAAGCTTGCTGTCTTCATTAAACGAAAGATCGCCACCGGCAAGAGAAATAAATCTCGGACGGTCTTGATTTCCTGTTATATAACCCATAAGATTATGATTTCCATAATATTTCAAGCTTTCTTCAAGCGAAGTATTTAATCGGCCGAATGATTCATTATCACGGGCAAATACTGCAACAGCATCATCATAAACATTGAAATCGAATTGTGCATTTAGTTCTCCTGAATTTACATAAGAACTGATTAATTCGGAATTTCCATAAGTTTCACCAATTTGATAAAGAACTTTCTTTTGAGGAATCATTATTTGGCTTTTAATTTTTTTGGTTAATGTTCGCCAAAAAATTTCCGGAATATGTTTAGTGGCATCATGACGGAAGCCGTCAAGATTATATTCTTCTAACCAAAAAATTGCCGAATCGGTAAGCATTTCAACTACTTCCGGTTTTGAAAGATCTAAAGTCGGGAGAAAAACATCAAACCATGTTGTTAAACGATGCTCGTCCCATTTTTCGGTGTTTAAAGAACCATCAGGAAGATAAAGGTTTGTTGCCCAGTCGTTATGCTTCTGATAAACCGGATGCTCCTGATGAACATGATTCGCTACAAAATCTAATAAAACATTCAAACCGTGTTCGTGAGCAGTTTCAACTAATTCTTTTAATTCGTCGGAAGTCCCATATCTATAGTCGATTTTTGTAAATGAAACCGGCCAGTAACCATGATATCCCGAAAATTTTGTCCGTGGTTCGGGCCATAAACCAAAAGCTCCTTTTGGATTTTGAACAAGCGGTGAAATCCAAATTGTATTAATTCCAAGATCATTAAAGTAGCCATCTTTAATTTTTTGAGTTATCCCAATAATATCTCCGCCCATATAATTCGCTTTTGGAAGAATTTCCGGGTCATCGACAGGTTCGTCATTTTTAGGATTTCCATTATTAAACCTGTCAACGAAAGCATTATATAAAATATTTGAATGATGGTCAAAACGATTTAGTGTTTCAGCTTTCAGAATAATTTTTCCGTTTTTTAAAGGAATTAAAATATCATTTGAAACACCATTTTCATTGAAAGCCCAAACCCGAATATATGATCGTTCTAATTTTTTTGCCTGGTCGGGAATATTTATAAAAACAGTATTCTCATTTATTTTATAAAAATCTGATGGAAGCTTAAAATTCTGCCAAAAAATCATGAACTCTTCGACTTGATTTTTATATCCGATTTTCACCTTTCTTTTTAAAACTTTTTCGGTAAACAAAATTGGAGTTTTGTCAATATTTTTTCCACCCACAGTTAGCAAAGAATTGAAACCCCCAACATTATTATCAATTGAATCGGGATTATTGGGATCAAGTTTCCAATTTCCATCCGTTACAAATTGATATTGATAAGTTCCGGGGTTTAGTAAAATTTTAGACTCCCAAATTCCATTGGTGTTCTTCATATTACCGGCATTTGGATTCCATCCATTCATTTCGCCGGCAAATTGCACGGTTTTATAATTTTCAGCTTTTGGATTAAAAGACAATTTTACTTTTTCCTTTTCAGATTTTTTTGCAAGCAATGAATATGGAACTCCATTTATCCAACAATTTACGACTGTTAATTTCGGCAGTTCATCATTAGAAATCATTGTAAGTATTTCATTATTATCCGATAAACTTAAACCTCTGTTTTTTTCACAAGTTACCGAATCAATTCTTTCAACATTATTAAAATAATCATCAAGAAAAACAAAAGTTGTGTCGATATTTAAATCAATTGGGCTTGCTAATCCAAATATTTCCGAGTCATTGGTATATTTTAAATCAAATTTATTGCTGTTACATGAGAAAAAGGTAATGGCAATTATTGTTATTATTATTGTAAAAATTCGATTCATAATTATTGATTTTAAAATGTTTTTTATTAGCAAGTTGAATGTGTATGTTTTATTATTTTATTTTTTTCTTTAATCCAATTATCATGAAGTTGGCCCCATTTTGAACTTGAATTTCCAAGTCTCCCTGCTTGCCTTGGGTGGCATAAAGGAATCACTTCATAATCTTTATCATTTATTTTTAATTTATGTGCCTTCCCGTATTTATCAAAACTATCTCCAAAGTCGGACAACTTTTTAAATTTGTTATTTGTGAAATATTTTAAGAAATATCTGATTGGCTCATCTCCAAGAAGTAAAATTGTTTTAGCACTAGAATGGATTAATTCGTTTAAAATTTCTAGTCGTCTTTTGTCTGAATTCAATTCTTTTCTATCAAAGTCTGGTATTGTTGGGAAATTAAGATTAAATTTCTCAATTAGTTCAATTGTGTAGTGTTTTTCAATGGCTTTTTTTTGTTTTTTATTTACACGAGAGTAGGGAATAAGGTCGCATAACCATGAGTTATTTCTATTTAGGTTTAAAGGTTTTAGATACAAATTATCAAGCACTCTACCTGATGGTCCATTCAAGTTATTATTTTTTGGAACTTCAAGTTTTCCTAGTTCATTTGGAATTTTTATTTTATCAATTATTTTTTTTGCATTTTCACCAGTCCAAAAAATTTCCGGTTCGCTATCTACAGCCATTGCTTGAACCTTGGTTTTTCCATTATTATCAAACCATTTTGCATGTACAGCACTAGCGTAAACTCCAAGGACAAAAGCTTTCTTAGGATTTCTGTTATTTTGTTGAACTTTCTTAAGGTCTTGACCAAATGGAAATTTATATCGTTGCTTCATGTTTTTTTTCAGTAAACGTTAATTAATTAAAAAGCTCAACAATCATTGCTGACTTCGCCGGGATGGAAATTTTATCTAAATCAAGTTTTTCACCTGAAATTATTTCATTTCCTGAATTAAATTCTTTCAAATTTTCCGCAAATCTTTCATTCGTAAAAGTTTGTTCTTTGTCAGAATTATTTAAAATCACCATAACCGATTCCTCATCATTGTATCTAAAATAAACATAAACACCGTTTTCTGGGATAAAATGTTTTAATTTCCCGGTATGGATAACTTCTTTATTTTTTCTCCAATTCAATAAATTGCTCAGATAATCAAAGGCTTCATTTTGCTCTTTAGTTCTTCCTTCTTTTGTAAAAGAATCGGTTTTATCACCTTCCCATCCACCAGGAAAATCTTTTCTAATATCGCCATGCCCCTTGTGTTCTTGACCAGTCATAAGAATTTCTGTTCCATAATAAATTTCGGGAATTCCGCGTGTTGTTGCAAGAAAAGCCATCGTAAGTTTATATTTGTCAAGGTTTTCATTAA
>Ga0208648_1001186_pt1 | contig 22423 bp, 10 predicted proteins | sample AntAceMetag02UKL_FD_184772 | JGI IMG/M metagenome (GOLD analysis project Ga0208648, IMG submission 184772) | Saline lake microbial communities from Ace Lake, Antarctica - Antarctic Ace Lake Metagenome 02UKL (SPAdes) (version 2) | ecosystem: Environmental > Aquatic > Non-marine Saline and...
GTTCGAAAGAAAAAAATCGAAGAATATAAAGAAAAGTTTGCTAATCCCTATGTTGCTGCTGCTTATGGCTATGTTGACGCAGTAATTACGCCAAATGAAACAAGACGCATGGTGATACATGCCCTTGAGATTTCTTCTAATAAACAGGAACAGCCTCCATTTAAAAAACATGGAATTCCACCATTTTAAAAATAAATTCATTAGTAGAATCATAGATTAATGTTAACATTAAACCTGCAATAAAAAAAATATTTTTAATATGGAAGAAAATATTAGTATTAAAAAATATTCCGATTTGGAAATTGGGAATGTTCGGTATAAGACCATTCTTACGAAAAAATATTTGAATAGAAAGTCTTATAAAGATATAAACAGTAAAGAAATTACCGCCTTTTTACCCGGGACAATTGTAAAAGTTTTTGCAAAAAAAGGAAAAAAGATCAAGAAAGGTGAAAAATTACTGATTTTGGATGCTATGAAAATGAAGAACAATATTGTTTCCTCAATAGATGGGGTGATTGATGAAATACGTATTAAACAGGGTGAAACAGTTTCAAAGGATCAAGTTCTAATAAAATTGAAATAAATTTCCGGAACTCGTAAAAATTAAAGTATTGTGATTTTAGTTCACAAACTCTTGTCTTCGCCAATGCAACACCCTAAATATTTTCAGCAATTACTTTGGTTAGTTGCTGCTGCTCCACATCCATGTTAAGTATAATATTTTTCTTTCTTTTGGACTCTGGTAAAAATACTTCGAGTTGATACATTGTTTGTGTGAGTTCAGCAGCTCTTTTCACTGAAAATGGTGTCTTAGTCTTGTATAAAAGCCTTTCAAGATCCTTGTAAACAGCATAGGCTGTAAATGAGATACAAATATGAGCTTCTATTCTATTTCTTAAATAATGATAAATGGGTCGTATTTTCAGATCTGTTTTAGACATCCGGAATGCTCTTTCAATATGCCATAGGTTATTGTAATTCTCAATAATCTTTTTTGCTCCTAAGCGTGTACTGGTTATGTAACCTTTTAAGCCATCCCAAACTTCATCTTTTTTAAATTTCTCGTAATCGATCTCAATATTAATTTCACCTTCTAATTTTAAATATTTGTTGTAGCCCCTACTATTAATATTTGACTTGGTTAGCTTGCCAGACTTAATACGTTTTTCCAATCTATTTAAGCCCCTTTTTCGGTTGTGTGCATCCTTTTTAGCTCGTTTATCGGAATGGCTAATGATTAACCTTTGTCCAGGTGACTTTACTATAATTTTATGCTCACCATTTTTTAATTGTGCTTCAAGGATTTGATCCTTTACTTTGACACTCTCGTTTTTTATCCTTGCCCCTAAAATATACTGATATCCATTTTCCTTCAGCTGTTTTATATTTTCGGTTGATAGTAAACCAGCATCTGCTACTACGATTGGTTTTGTTAAATTAAACTTCTTACTTATTTTTTCAAGTACTGGTATTAATGTATGCCCTTCGTAGATGTTTCCTTCAAAGATTTCGTACCCAATAGCATATCCGCCTAAACCAACCAAAAGCCCAAGAAATATCTGAGGGTTCTGGTGTTTGCCATCTTTTGAAAAACCTGTTTTGCGAAGATCATCCTCATCTGAGGATTCAAAATACAAAGTAGTCATATCATAAAAAACAACACTTAGTTTATTATTCAATAATTTCTTGGTGTGTTTAAAAGAGATTTGCTCAACTTGGTCTTTTAGACTGTTATTTAGTTTGTCTAAAAAACGATAAATATTGCTTGCTTTGACGCCAATGCCCTGATAACGGAATAAATAATCGACTGTCTTTAACTTGCTTAGCGGAAAAGCAAGGCGGGCTATAACCAAATGTCGGAATAGTTCTTCTTTTACTTTATTAAATCCGATAGAATCATAGATTTTTCCAAAAATTAATTCCGGTCCGATGACTTGAACATTGGAATTATTTAGTGTTTTGAGAAAACTTTCTATCTGAGAATCTTCTTGGGAAACAAACAACGTTGGTTGGTGAAGAATTTCATTTAGTTCATGCCTTGCTTGATGAAGTAATAAAGATATTCCTTCCTCGGTTTTACTACTGCCAATAGTTTTTACCACTTTATATTTTTGTGATTCTTTGGAAATGATTTGAACGCTGATACTTCCACTCCTGTTCTTTAATTTTCGTATAAACATGCGGCAAATATACAATGCAACACCCAGAATGAAAAAACAGTATCTGAATATCAGTAGATTAAAGAGTGTTTTTTATAGGGTGGCGAAGACAGGAGTATTTTGAGAAAGACCGTCATTTACGGTAAGATGTTGGAATTTTAACGAAAGATTTTGTGATTTAACTGAAAGCAATAAGCCAAAAAGAATTATAAAAATAAATAAAAAATTTCTCATTGAAATCACTTTTCCAAATCACTATCATTTACCAAACAAAAAATAAGGTGTTAACATATTGAAAAAAAGCGTTTTAATGCTTTTTTTCATTTGGGTACACCATTAAATGCAAATATAATAATTTATTCCAAATGAGAAATTAAATTTCTTAGTAGATAATACTTAAACGATATTAAAAAAAAGCCACCCTTTCGAGTGGCTTTAACAACAATAATTATAATGAGAAAAACAAATTTATTTAATACTAAGCCATTTAGTAATTACTCCATTATCAGTTTTAATTTTGATTGCATATTTTCCCGAATCAAAATTGCTGAGGCAGATTTTATCGGATTTACCTTCGTAAACCAATTGGCCTGCATGATTTAATATCATAACGGTTCTAATTATTTCCGATGACGAAAAATTTATTTCTTCTGTCGCCGGATTAGAATAAACAATAATTTTTTTATTTTTTGTCATTGAATTTTTTGAGTTTTTTACTAAACTATGCTTGTTATCAATGCTCTGATAAACTTTTTATAAATAAGAATCGAAAACAATATCCTTTTTAAAATCGGTAATCATAGCTTCATTGTTTGACCTTTATCAAATTTAAAAAAAAGCTGCTTTTTCAAGCAGCTTCTAAATTAAAACAACTTTTATGATAAAAACTACTTAAGGGTAAGCTTATGGATTTGAATACCCCTTATAGTTTCAATTCTTATAATATAAACACCTGCATCTAATTTGCTTGTATTTATTTTTGTGGAATTTCCTTCATAGACCCTTTGTCCGACGTAGTTGTAAATTACAACATTATTGATTTTAACTGATGAAGAAATATTTATAATATCTGTAGTCGGATTTGGAAAAATTACGGTATTCTCTAAAAATGCTAAGTTTTTTGTAATTTTAACAAAACTAAACTTGCCATCATTAGCGGGGTAAACATTTGAAACATAAGAATCGTATATGGATTTCATCTCAAAATTAGCGACAGCTTCTTCTCCATTCGACCAAACTTTTAATAAAATAGGTTCGCCGGCAATGTAGCCTTGTCCTTCGTTGAGCACACTAAAAATAGGCATATCATTAGAATACAAATTTCCGGAAGTAATAATTGTTGATCCCAAAATTGTGTTTCCTTTGTAAGCGGCAACTTCATCTCCAATTTCCAAACCATCGATGTACATTGTATAAACCGCTTCAGCCGCATTACCACCATCAAAATTAAGGTGAGAAGGTTTAGTTCTTTGTAAACCACTTAATTTAGTTGCAATCGGATAAACAATTTCACCATCAGCCAACATTTTAACGAGATAGCCCTGTCCGGGAAGTGCATCACCAATTCCGTTTACCCAATTCGGGCCAATTTTTCTAAGCATATTGCCGCTTGAACTCCTGATAAAATCAAGGTCATCGCCAATTATTGTTTCAAAAGCTAATAAAGCATCCATTGAATTTTCCGGGAAATAACTAATAAACTGATATCCTGTTACTACTGCAATTGGAGTTGAAGGATCAACTTTTGTTCCGCTAATAATGAAAGAATCATCGGCAAACATTTTAATGAGGTAACCCTCGTCAACAATCCAATCGCCAATACCGTTTACCCAATTTGGCCCGATTTTGCGAAGCATAGAACCCTGAGAATTTCTAACAAAATCAAGATTATCATTCAATATTGCACCCATTACTACTGTCATATCCGGATCACTTGCCTCAATATATGATGAAATGAATTGATAGCCCTGAGTTAAATTAAATGTTTGATTTGGGTTTGTCCCACCTGTTATTTCAACAATATAGTCTTCAGCCTCGCCGTATGATAAAGGTTCACATGGATCATTACAATCTCCGCCCCAGTTAGTTCTTGCCCTCATAACATGCAAACCGGCAGGAGTACCGCCAGGAATAGTGATAGAAGCATTAAAGATTGAATCAGCAACTGCAAGTATATAATTTTCAAGAACTTTTTCATCTTCATCAAATATAAAGTTATCATTCCAGTCAATCCAAATCGTAACACGGTTATCTGCATAAGCTGTAGCCATGCTAACAATATAGTTTGTTTCAGTTTCTAATACTGCCGGTCCTAAATCGAAATATTGGCTCCAACCAACTCCATTCAAATCAGCACATCCTGAGCCGTAGTTTTCAATTTCGTTTAAGGCAAAATCAATAAAACCATCACCTTCGGCACATCCGCTTGAATATTCGGGAATACAATAAAAATCACCAATACTAACTTCAACAAAATTTGATTTTTGTGCTTCTCCTTCTGTATATAAGGCTCTTACGTAATATTCATATAAGCCATCTTCAAGATTTAAATCATCATAAGTAGTTTCGGTAATATTTGCAATTAGCTCATCATCTCTATAAACATTATATCCAAGTAGAGCATCGGGAGCATCCCATTGCAAATAAACATTATTATCTTCAACAGTAGCTGTTAGGTTTGTAGCCGGAGGGAGAGAAATAAAATCTCTTTCTTTTGTAAAATATACTTCTTTTGTTTCATCTCTTTGAACAAAAGCTACGACCTTACAATTAACAAGGTCGTAGTTGGATACATCTACAATAAATTCAAAAGTATTAGTAGAAGATGTTGAGAAATCAAGGTTATAGCCATCGGCATCAGGGTACATTTCGCGTTCCACAAAATTCAGTTCTTCCATGCCCTGCCACAATTCCGGTATATGTGATTCGGTTAAAGCTACTCTGAGAGTTAAGTCTTCCATTAGCGGATATCCAATATCTTCAACAGTTACTTCAGCTAAAAATTCACTTGGATTACCCGTTGCTTCAAGCGAAACAGAAATATCACACATTCCGGGTTTGTTCATACAGAAATCATAAAAAGCAGTATATTCTTCTTCCTGATAAGAGCCTGAATATGTGCCGTCAAAATACACTGTCGGGTATCCTGTAATTCCATAATAATTTATTCTATCGGTTGATGGGCCATTTTGATACTCGTCGCCGAAATGATACTCAATTACCGATAATTGATATCCGGTTTCTAATAACATATCAATTAAAAGTGCTGAAGCCGGGCAATAACCACACCATGTTCCCGTACCACCTTCTAAAAGAACTTTTTCACGAGGAATCGGGTTAGTAAAAACAATAGCCTGAACACATTCTTCAGGAGATTCGCCTTCGTCGTAAACGGCAGTTACACAATATTGATAAGCTCCATCTTCCATTCCGGGGTCGGAATAGTTTTCTTGGGTTATATAATCAAGCAATTCAGTATCCCGAAAAACATTATAGCCTAAGAGGTCTTTTGAGCTAAGTGGCTCATCTTTGCAGATTTCACCACTATTGCTTTTGCCATACACAGGTTCTATATCTTTGTTATATGAAAAAATCAACTCTATTGGTTCGGTAGCTATTTTTGCATCACCGTCAACAGTTTGTTGTATCCAAACATGAATATTCCATGCACCGTCGTATCCAATTTCATTAAAACTAGTCCATGTGTTTCCACTAAAGCTAAAAATATCTCCGTAACCCGGGTTATTTTCGGCTGAATAATCCCAGCCTGTACAATCGAAAAATCCGGTAGGAAAAACGTGCAAACCTACATATAAAGGTTCCGAAGCATTAATTTGAGCATATTCGTTAAGTTGAATTTGATTCCATGAAAAAGAAGCCGGTTCGTCAAGATGTTGATAAACTACTGGATTAGTAACCCCAGCTGCTTGAGCAACAACTAAAGTAAAATCATGATCCCCCTGCCCTAATGCAATTTCAACATTAGTAATATACCAACCGTCATATTGAGAAATCATTTCGGGATCCCATTTCACACAGGTGTACCAATCGCCTGAGCAAGATAAATAGCCGTCATTATTTCCGCTATCCCATTGCAACCAGTCTCCGCCTGGCGAATTCCATGTTAAAGAAACATCGCTGCCTTCAACCGAAGCAGCAAAATTTTTAACCGGATCCAATTCGTCTGTACCTTGGGTTGTTTTAATTTTTTTAAGGTTTTTCTGATTTAATTGTTGGGAATAACTCCCTGCCGATAGCACAATTGCTATCAATAATAAAAATAATGTTTTAAAGTGTTTCATAATAAATTAATTTTAAGTTTAAAAAATTTCTATCTATTCTATTCATATATATAATAATCAGATTATCTATTTAATAACAGCTTTACTTGAACTAATTTCATTTTCTTTTTCAATTTTCAGGATAGACAAGAATATCATCTGAAAGCATTTTAACTAAATAGCCATCTCCCGGAATTCCGTTTCCTATTCCGTTAACCCAATTTGGGCCGATTTTTCTTAATGTCTGCCCATAAGAATTTCTGATAAAATCTAAGCTCTCATTTATAATTGACGCAAAAGCATCCATAGCATCTATTTGGCTTTCGGGAAGATAACTAACGAATTGAAAGCCTGTATATAAATTGATTTCTGTTGAAGGATCAATGTAGCAACCTTGAATTTCCAATTCATCATCAGCATTCATTTTAAACAAATAGCCTTCTGTTGTAATCCAGTTTCCAATTCCATTAACCCAATTTGGCCCAATTTTTCTTAACATTGATCCATTTGAATTTCTTACAAAACAAAGATCATCATTCAGATTATTTTCCAATACACTCATCATATCAGGGTCATCGGGAATAATATTTGTTGAAACAAATTTGAAACCCTGAGGAAGCTCAACAGTACTGCTTTCAAAGGGTTTTGCAATAGTTGTTTGGAGAACTTCCTTAGTGTCCATGTCTTGTATAAACACTACTATTTCGCAATTCTCGAAGACATAATCGTCGGGAATAGGCATAATTACACTTACGTTTTGAACAGGATTTGATGAAAAATCAACTGAAGTCCCATTTTCATCCGGCTGCATATCACGACACACAAAGTGCAATTTAGGCAACCCAAACCAGATATAAAATATATCGGATTCGGTTAAAACTACCTGCACAGCTAAATTGTTTTCAAGATGTTGATAATTTGAAACCATTTCAACTTCTACATCAACCTTCCATTTTTTATGACTTTGGTATTCAAAGTTAGCGTCAAGCTTAAAATCGGATAAGTTATTTATTTGCTGATTATAACGCCCCAAGTATTGAGTAAACATACTTTGGGTAGGGTGGCCGCCAACCAGAACATTTGTACCGTCAAAATGTGCAGTCGGATAAGCTTGTATATTATAATAGTTTTGGCGGGCATCTGACTTTTCATTTGAAAAATCGTCGTTATTATGATATTCAATAACAGCAACATCATAGCCGGCAGCAACTAATTCGTCGGCCCCTTTAGCAGCTCCTGGACAATTAACACACCATGTTCCTGTGCCTATTTCAAGGAGAACTAATTCTTTTTCTATTTGTGTTTTAAGCTTATCGGCTTCATCGTTTTTTATTACATCATTAATTGATAGTTTACTATTTTGGCCAACTGCATTAAATAGTAATAAACAGGTTATCACTAAAATTAAAATTGTAAATAATATTGTGAAAGTTTTTTTCATAATTTACGTTAAATATTTTTCTTGTACTATTTCTCAATGCAAAAGTAATTGTAGCAGGCTTTTCAACCAAGATAGAAACATAGACATAGCATATACAAAACATATTTATTTAATATGTTTCATTTTAACGTTAATATTTAATATTTTAAAACATTTAGTAATTACTATTACTATATATATTTTAATTTAATTGTAATATGATCATATTTCTTTCTGTTTCGTTGTTGATGCAATGTTTCAAGCTTATTTATTTTGGCAAAACATTACAAGACTCTAAGAAATTATGATTATTTAATCTTGTTTTTTATGGTAGATTTTTTTTGCTTACCAAAAATAATGAGGTTTTGGTTAATGGAATATTATTGGTTTTTCGTATATAATAAGTGCCCGCTCGAAAGCTTCTACTTCTATGTTTTTCTTGGTCAGGAAAGCCAAGCAAGTATCTGTAAACTCATGGCTTTTCGGGCTAAGCAAGTCTTCAAAATAAGGTTTTCCGGCAAAGGAATCTAAAACATTGAGTCTTCTTCCATGGGATAATTTAAAACCTTATCATAAAGCAAGTACTATAAGGCCTTTGGAATTTTGATCTTAGCCTAATCAATAAAAAAACGCAGGCTATCATAAATTATGCATAGCCTGCGCTGAAGAATTATATAAAAAGAGTTTTTATTTAATTGTAAACCTTTTAATAATAATATTGTTGAAGGTGTGAATTTTAACTAAATAAACACCTTGTGACAAGTCTTCCACATCAACACGAACATTGTTTGAATTCTCGACACTCGAACTTATGTTTTGGCCCGAAATGTTAAATATTTCAATTTTGTTTATAATATTCTCCGAAACTATATTTACTGTTTCTTTAGCCGGATTTGGATAAATGTTGATTGTTTTTGATAAATCACTTGCAACAGAAATGTTTTTTGAAAAATTCAAGATGCTATATTTTCCGTCATCGTTCGGGAAAATTTCAGAAGTGTAAGCATCGTCATAAGGATTAAGGAATTCATAATCAAAATCTGCAATTTGCTTAGTTTTGTTATCCAAAACCTTGATAATGATTTTATGTCCGGTAGCATAGCCTTGTCCCTTAATTAATGTACCGAAAACAGGGAGTTCGTTTTCAAAAACGTTTGATGAATTTATTTTCAAGGAACCAACCATAATGTCTCCATCATAAGCTGCAATTTCATCCCCAACATCTAAGCCCTCAATGTACATAGTATAAACAGCTTCAGCAGGATTTCCGTTTTCGAATTTAAAATATTCGCATTTTGAATCTTTATTTTGTATTAATTTTTCACCAACCGGAACATTGTAAATAAGAATATCATCAGCATTCATTTTAATTAAAAAACCTTCGCCGGCATTCACAATTCCGAGACCATTAACCCAGTTAGGCCCGATTTTCCTTAAAGTATTACCGTTAGAATTCCTGATAAAAATGAGATTATCGCTCAAAATGTTTTCAAAAACTTCTAATGCATCGCCGGAAGTTTCGGGAAGATAGCTTACAAACTGAAAACCTGCATAAAGCTCAATTTGAGTAAGAGGATCAATTACTTCGCCTTGAAATATTATTTGTTCTGAAGCATTCATTTTAAATAGATAGCCTTCGGTTGTACTCCAGTCACCAATTCCGTTAACCCAGTTTGGCCCGATTTTTCTTAGGGTTTGTCCGTTCGAGTTTCTAATGAAATCAAGATTATCGTTCAGAATTGGTTCTAAGATAGTAAGCATATCAGGATTTTCGTGAATTATTCGTGTAGAAACAAAACTAAATCCAAATTCAAGTGCCATCTCTTGTTCCTGCTGCCCCGAGCCTAATGTAGCCCAAGCCGATTGTAAAACTTCGGTTGTTTCAAAATTTTGAACCCAAACAATCACAGCTAAATCGTCCCATTCTTCAATATTTGTATTTGAAAGACTTGCAGTAAATTCGGCATTAATTGTTTCACCACTTTGCATCTCGGGCAATGAATATCCGTTTCCATTCGGAATCATTTTCATTTCAACATTATGAAATTCTGTTTGGCCGTTAGTACCAACGTTCCCAACTGTTTTATTTTCAATTACCGTAACATATAAGTTGTGATTTTCGGGATAGGGAAAACTTGGAATAACATCAACATCCACAGTAATTTCTTCTCCATTTAAGTTCCAATTTGCTTGTATTTCAAGAAATGCCGAATCGGCAAGTTTACTATCGAAATCGCTTTGAGAATATGAGGTCGGATAATAATATTCGCCTTCAACGTTCATATGAGGAATTCCTCCAACATCATAAAAGTTTTTTCTGATTCCACCGCCTGTTGGATCATAATAAATATCGCCCGAACCCGGCCAATTCATTTGATAGGCTACAAAAGTAAAATCATCGCTTGAATTATTACCAAATAACTCTTGAAGATGTTCGGCTGCTCCGACACAAGGCCCGCAAGTTGAACTTGTAAACTCTTCATGCAACACGACTCGTTTTCTTTTAGCTTCTTGATTATAAATATACTTCAATTCATTTATAGTATCATTTTCCGGATTTTGGTCTTCATGTCCGTTTGGATTTGCTGCCCATACTTTCAGATAACTTAATCCCTCTTCGGGTATCCATTGAATATCGTGTGTAAAATCTAATGATTCAAATGAAGCTAAATTAGTGCTTACTGACATAGATTTTATTTCACCGCCATTAATTTGATAATAATAATCGAAAGAAGAAATTGTTTCAAGGCCATTATTTGTAATATTTGTAATAACCTCAATAGGTGAATTTTTAACATTGTACAACTCAACAAGTGTTTTATTTACTGCCAAATCGTAATTATTTACATTAATTGATCCGTCGAGGTCGTAACCAATTATTGCACCCGATTGGCTATAAAGACCCATAATTCTTTTTCCGGCCACTAAATCACTATTTAAAAACATTTCTCCTGAACTATTGGTTTCTGGTGTATATGAATAACTGTTTCCAGTATAGGTTTTTGAAGGTAAATGATATTGTCTGATAAGTTTATTGTCAATATCAGCCGCCCACAAATAGGGCCCACCCGGTGTTTCGTTATCATAAATAGCACCTGTAAGATTGTGTTCACCTAATGCTACACCTGAAAAGGCATCAAGAACTTCTCCTTCCCTGTCCACCAACAACATTGTTTTTGTCCATGAGCCAATCCAAAATGCATCGTCATCGGGTGAATAGGTCATAAAATTCATTGAAATAAACTCCCAAACAAGCGAATCGGGAGGCATAAAGAGAATTGAATCAACTAATATCTGTTCGGGATTGTGAAAATTATTTGTAAAATCCCATATATAGATTTTTCTATCATGAAACACATTCGCTAATTGGCCGGTCGTAAAAAAATATTCTCCATCGTAAGTCATGGCAGTAGTTCCATCGTATTTTAAGATTGTACTATCGACATAATTCCCTACTTTGTCAAAACGATACAATGCCGCGGGTGCATAATAGGGATGGTGGCAGGCTACGAAAAAATGATCTCCATCAGTATCACAACCGTATGTAGCCAATCTATCAGTCGGATAATTAAATTCTATAATCAAATCACCTTTACTCTCATTATCACCGGATAATTGGTTTATTCCATAATTCGGAGATATTATTTCATCATTATTTAATTTAATAAATTTAGATTGCTCGCTATTACTTGTAGCTGTGTAAATAACCTGACTTTGCAGATTTGATGCAAATATCACAAACACGAAAATTACAAACTTTTTTAATATCATTTTTTTCATAAAATTAATTTTTAATATTTTCCCAAAGATATGTCCTATTATATTTAAAATTGACAATTTTGTATAGACACAATATAGACATTTTTAATTATATGCAAAGGGTTTAAATACAAAAAACAAAGGCTATCCGTATTAATAGATAGCCTAAGTTTCACTACACTTATAAAAGAATTCTACTTAACAGCAAATCGTTTAACAACAATATCGTTTAAAGTAAAAACCTTCAATAAATATACACCTTGTGTTAATTCTTGTATATTAACACTTATGTTATTTGAGTTTTCAACACTTGAATAAATACTTTGTCCGGAAATAGAATATATTTCAATTTTATCAATAATTTTATCCGAAGTAATATTTATACTTTCTTTTGCGGGGTTTGGATATATATTTAATGTGCTTGAAGCATCATTTCCAAAAGGAATGTTTTTTGTGATATTCAAAACACTATATTCTCCATCTTCTCCCGGATATAAATCAGAAGTATATGCATCACCATAAGGATTCAATAACTCAGATTCGAAACTTACAACCTGGCTTGTTTTATTATCCCAAACCTTAACATTTACTTTATGTCCTGCAAAATAGCCTTGTCCGCTATTTATTGTATTAAATAAAGGAAGTTCATTTTTGAATGCATTTAATGAATTAATTTTCAATGATCCAACAAGAACATCTCCATCGTAAGCGGCTATTTCATCGCCGAGTTCAAGGCCTGCAATATATATAGAATAAACAGGATCAGCAGCATTACCACCTTCGAAGATAAAATTATTAGTTTTTATTGAGGATGTAATTATCGACTTTTCACCATTTTCAGGGTAAATCAAAACACCATCGGCAAACATTTTAATTAAATATCCTTCACTGGGGATGCAATTGCCTATTCCATTCACCCAATTCGGGCCAATTTTTCTCAACATTTGTCCACCTGAATTTCTGATAAAGTCTAAGTCATCATTAATTATTGCATCAAAAGCATCAAGTGCATCAATTGCATTTTCAGGAAGATAACTAACAAATTGATAACCTGTATTTAAAATAATCTCGGTTGAAGGATCAATGTAGCTACCAAGAATAGTCAGTTCATCAGCTCCTGTCATTTTAAATAAATAACCTTCTGTTGTAATCCAATCACCAATTCCATTCACCCAGTTAGGGCCAATTTTTCTAAACATAGCTCCAGTAGAATTTCTTGCAAATTCAAGATTATCATTTAGGTTATCACCCAAAACTACCATCATATCCGGATCTTCAGGAATAACTCTTGATGAAACAAATTTATATCCAACAGGAAGTTCAATTTCAACCATAGCCTGTCCACTAAACTCATCATATCCTATTTGATTTGAGTTAACAACCGAACGTTCATTTAAACTTTCATTAAAGTATGAAATAAACCCAACAACATGAACATTTTCAATGGTCATACCGCTTGGCACGGTATAAGTAAATTGGTGAGAATATGTTTCGCCTTGAGAAACAGTAGTTGGTAAATCACCTTGTGTTCCCCATGTTTCACTTACAATGGCTCTTAAAACATGATTATGTTCAAAATCAGGGATAGGATCACCTAATCCGTAATAAGGATGGCCAGCTACATTATTATAATAATTTGCCTGGGGAGCTATCAAACCATTTTCTAAAATATAACAATTATATCTGAAATTACCGGAAGAATTTGCTACTACTGAAGCAATTTCTTCAATGTTTAATGTGCCATCGTCAGCGTTATATGTTACATTAAAATCAACTTCAATAGGAGCATCAAGCCCTAATCTTTCAACTGAACGGGTGTACCATGTACCACCGGGTAAACCAACCGATGGAGAGCCGAAAAATTTATATCTGTCAACCCAGCCGGCAGGATATCCTCCTCCGCCAAAGCTTGAAAGAATTGCGTCAGCGTTAGCAGCTTCAAATTCATCGCCGCCATGAATGGCTATTCCAACAACCTGAGTTTTTTCCTGATTAAGTGTTTCAAGTACATAGGCAACTTCTAATTGTGCATTCGGACAATAACCACACCATGTTCCTGTTGCTTCTTCAAGCAAAACAATTCTATTATTGAGCGGCTCGGCTATAACAGTTACATTTGTTATAATAGTATCGTTTGATGTAACCTGATCGGGGCCACCATTAGGATTACTTACCCAAACTTTTACTTCATAATCACCTGCAGTTGAAGGCGACCATAGTGTATTATGTGTTGCTTCCATAGTTGTACCATTAACAAGTGGTGGGTTTATGTTATCAAAATCTTGAACGAAAATTTCACCACCGTTAACCTGATAATTCAATTTGAAACTTGAAATAGGATTGCTTCCGTTATTAGCTACTATGCATGGTATTGGCAATGGCACGTTCTCTAAATTTGTTAAAATTGGTAAATTAACTTCATTTAGACTAATATCATTGAAATAAGGCTGTTGTAGAAATCCATTTGTTGACCTGAATAAATCTCCGCTTCGGCTGGCAATAAACACAAGGTTCTCATTTACCATATAAACAGCTTCAATGTCAACCGTAGGAAGGTGTGTTCCGTACCAGTTTTCTCCACCATCTATTGTTTTATAAATAAAACCATTTTCACCAACTAAAAAACCAACATTCTCAGAAAGAAAATGAGCTCCTCTTAAAGGATCGAAGCCGTCACCCAATTCAACCCAGCTTTGTCCGCCGTCTGTTGTTTTGGCGTTAAATCCTAAGTCGGTAGTGTAATCAGTTCCTCCAATATACCCTACTTTATCCGAGCCAAATGACATTGTGTTCATTCCCATATTTTTAAAATAACCAAATAAAGCAGTAATATTTTTATTTTCGAATGTTAAACCACCATCATGGCTAAATGTAATATCCATAAAATGTTCCATTACCATTTCATTAGCCGAAAGGTAATCCATAGCATTATATTGATTACCACCCGGAGTAATATGATCAACAAAGCCTCCAGGCCCGCTAAGAGTAGTGTAAGCATCTATTGTTGTTGAACCGGTTTTTTGCCCGCAAATTGTTATATGGTCTGAATCCCATATGCCAAGACAAAATAATCGACATAGAGGAGGAACGTCAGGTGTAATCCATTCCCAAGTTTGGCCTGCATCAATAGTTTTCATTAACTTGGCTTGATAGAAATTCACATAAATTTCATCTTCACTTAAAAATCGTACCCAATAGGCCCAGCCACCTGCACCTGATACAGGGCTTTCTTCCCATGTAAATCCAGAATCTTCGGTTTTAAAAACTTTTCCGTTCTGACCACACATATAGCCTAAATTTTCATCATAGAATTGAAGATCGGAAATCCACAATCCGTTTTGATATACTAACTCCCACTCAGCTTGTAGTTCATCGGAAACTGAAATATAATCGGTTTTTGTAATGGTTTCAGGGCCGTTTGGTCCGGTTACAATAAGTGTTACATCATAAAGTCCGGGTGTATCATAAGTTACAATAGGATTTTTTTCACTTGAAGTAGCAGGGTCGCCGCCTTCAAATTCCCATTCCCATGCTGTAGCTATAAATGTACATGTTTCGGTAAACGGAAGTGATAATCCGGTTAAGACAACGGTTTCGTTAGCAATAAAATTAGGAAAGCCTTCGCCAACAGCTATTTGTTTAGTTAGACAATCGTTATCAGGATTTACATCGCCCGGTAATTCGGTACATGCTTCGGCTAAATATACTCCTGCTGTTGCATTCCAAATGGGAAATTCAACAAATACACTTGCAAGTGGCCCTAAATCCGTAACTGTTTCGGTGGCTGAATAATCACCTATAGTAATAGTTACAGGGAAGGATTGTGTGTCGTAAGTAAAGTTTTGAACCTTTACTTTTGGTATATGCTCACCCGGGAATATTTCGGGAGGTATTGAAATTATTGTTACTCCAACATCAAAACCACTAATAATAACACTACTAAATAAGCAATCGTTACTGGTGTTTTCATCACCAACTAATTCCGTGCATACTTCAATATCGTAAGTACCCAATTCAGCCATCCATGGGTCGAAGTCAACAATAGTTTCCTCACCTGAAGCCAAGTCTGTAACATTGATTGTTGAAGCATAAGTGCCAATAATAATATGAACAGGAAACGATTGATTTAAGGCTCCATAGTTTTTAACTGTTGCTTGTGGAATAATTTCACCTGCTCCATAACCTTCTTCCATGTTAATAGATACAACACCTGCATCTTTATCAAGAGGTTCATCAATGACTACTGTATAATCTTCGGTTTCGCCGTAATCCCAAACTTCGCATGGATCAACTGCCGAACCGTTCCAACGAGCTCTTATCCTTAGTCTTTTTTCGCCTTGGGTCCATGTTGAAGGAATATCAATTGTAGTAGTGAAGAATTGACCGGCTGCAGTTATAGGGAAATCTGTTATCAATCTTTCTACTTCATCGAATGTAGTGTCATCATTTTCGTCTATCCATAAACAAACCGATTGATCGCCATAACCTGAGGCGAATGTTACATCGTAAGTCATTCCCGGTAGCAAATTTGTTACCATTGATGTAAAATCGCCATAGCCATCTGGACTACAACCTGAACCCAGATTAGCTATATCTGCGAGTTCAAAATCGGTAAATCCATCACCATAAGTACAATTACAAGGGATAGGTATGCAATACTCATCCTGGCCATTAACAGCAATTATTTTTGGCCCTGTTTGTGTAATTTTTATTACGTCAGGATTATCTTTTCTGAAATTTCTTAGTTCCACATTTCGGTTTTCCTGACTAAAACCGATAATTGAAAATAGAATTACTAATAAAAGCAATAAGTTTGTTTTTTTCATAGAATAATTTTTTTTGTTTGTTTGTAAAATTTTTATTAATTCATTATTGGCAAAAGTATTTTTCAAAACTTTTAATTCCTAATTATTCCCATAGACACAGCATAGACGAAATTGATATATTATATATAGTAAAATATTATTAATGTCACTATTTATTCATTTTCTAAAGAACCTTGGAATTTGTAAATAAAAGAATAAATGTATTGTTCCGATAGTTCTTTTTTCCAACAATCTGATATGACTCTGAAATTGCTTTTTCTTTTTTATTATTTAAATACTGTAATATATTAGAATTATCAGCCAAACAGTTTCGTTTTTGGTGGAAGAGCAATAATACAATCGAAAAACAGGAGTTAAGAACAATTTGTTCACCTAAACAATAAGCAAATAAGTAATCAGATGAATAAAGTATAATAGATAATGAAAATCCTTTTAAGGGATTTTTGAAATTTTGGATTTCAGTTTCTCTCCATAGAAAAGCACAAAACCATTAAACTATTCTTCCCCGTGCTTTTTATTTCTATTAATAATTATACTACGAGGATTATTTTGTTTTAAAAATCCATTCATTTGAAATATATTTGAAAACTGGAAAGGCTCTTGTGGAATATGGCTACATGAATATAAGGGATCGTTGGGATTTTCACATTCATGATCTCTGTTAGCCGACCATATTGAAAGCCGTCCGATTTTATTTTCAACAGCAAAATTCAATACATCATAAGCATCGTCGAGATAAAAAATCTCGCCGGGAACATCATTCTCTCCAATCATAGGAGTTATTCCAACCATCGCCCAAATGCAAGAATCAGGTTTTGGAATACCTGCATTTTGATAAATATTTTTTAGTTGGGAAAACAAATTTTCACCTGCTGAAATAGCCGCATCTCCCATATCTATTCCTGATGGGCCGTAATCCATAGCCATAATATTCACAATTGATAAATCAACACCGTGATCAACTGCACTTTGAACTACTGCAATACCATCAGGGGTAAGCCCATAAGGCATAACTGGCAAAGTGAGCGAAACATTAAGATCGGGATATTCAGTTTGAAGTAATTTTATCGCCTGCGATCTTCGTTCAATCGACTCGGGGTGAGCAACCATCATTCCTTCTATATCGAAATCAATCCCAGTAAAATCATAAGCATCAACAACTGTTTTAATTGCATTTTTTAATTCTTCGGGCGATTCGGCTGCATAAGCTAATTCAATTCCATTAGCACCTCCAAAAGAAACAATTACATCTCCACTTTCGGCTCTTAAAGCAGCAATCTTATCCTGAAAATGGGTCATATCGTAAGTCGGGAAACCGCCCCAGCATGGATTAGCTCCGGGTTCGGATTGATTGTCAACAATAAAAGCGAGAGTATAAAATTTAATTCCGGTTTCTTCAACATTTTCAATATCGAATGCAGGCCAGAGGCAAACATCGCAATAAGGAAGATATTCATAACCTGAATAAGGGCCCGGATTAGTATTGAATAATATATTTATATCATCTGAATTACTTCCGCAAGGATTTGAAACTGTCCAATCAAGAACATATCCGTTTCCTTCGATACCTGTAAAAATACTGTTTGGGTTTTCCGGCTCAACTATTGTTCCTCCAATGCCTGAAACTATACTCCAAATACCTTCTCCGATCTCAGGTTCAATTGATTCGAGGTTTGTAGTATTTGTTCCGATAAGAAATTGATCAGGGCCTGCATCTGCAATCGAAGGCATAGGGCTGCAATCGCCGCATAAAGAAAGCCATGTTATTCCAGTATAATAATTAATGCAGTCGCTTGTAATATTAAAAACTACATCGCCGATATTTGCTGATAAAGTATCAATTTGCGATTGAGAATATGGTGGCAATCCCCGCAAGCCTGACTTTTCGGCATAAAGTGCATAAGGAACACTAAGAAGTTGGCTTGCACCCATAAAAATAAAATTTCCACTAAGGTCAATATCAATCTCAACACTAATAAAATAAACACCCGTACTCCAATCAATTGAGCTAAAATCACCCGAAACCATCACACCTTCACCAATATTCAGATTTACCAAACCGAATTGATTTGTAATACATTGCTGAGTTTCCGTGTAAACACTTTCACCCGAAATATTATTTTTTAATATACTGAATTTTAATTCTATTTCCTGATTTGAAATTACTTGTCCCAAATTATTTCTTACAACAGTTTGGTATTTAATTGCATTTGGTGATTGAGCATTTGCATTTACTATTAATGCAAATAATATGAAAATTATAAATGTTCGTTTCATTTTTGTTTTGTTTAATTTTTTTTAAAAATAATAATTATTTAAAGATAGTGAAAATTCTTTTTTTGTTTTTTTTCAAAGAATAGTAATATATACCGCCCGACACAATATTACAATTATTATAAAATGCACCTATGTTTGATTGATGCATTTATAAGGCTAAATAATATTTGCTAATTTAATTTACTACCTTTACCTAAATTTTATTTAAAATTATTTTCATGAAAAAAGCATTCTTTCTAACATACTTTTCCTTACTTTTTTTAATCGCTTTTAGTCAATCGAATCAATCTGAAGCTATTTCTTCTTCTGGCGATTATTTTGAACAAAACGGTATCTCACTTTCCTGGACATTAGGCGAGACAATAACTGAAACTTTTCCGAATAATAACATTATCCTAACTCAGGGATTTCAACAAACAAATTGTTCACAGACCAATATCCGGGAATATTTATTTTCACAGGGATATCAGTTTGTTTCCACTCAAATAATTCCCGAAAATCCTGATATGCTTGATGTTTTGGAAAACATTTTAAATGAAAACCTTGACTTTGTAAGAAACTCATCAGGAAATATGTTACGTAAAATCGGGCCTGTTTGGGTAAACGGAATAGGCGATTGGATTACTACAGAAGGATATTTATTTAAAATGAATGACGCTGACATTTTAATTATTTCAGGCCAAACTATTGACCCGCAAACTCCGATTAATTTATTGACCGGTTATCAAATTATAAGTTTTCTGCCAGATTCACAACAAAATACTTCAGATGTTTTTGAAAATATTTTAGAAAATCTTGATTTTGTCAGAAACACAAGCGGGAATATGTTTAGAAAAATCGGGCCTGTTTGGGTTAATGGGATTGGAAATATGGAACCCGGACAAGGCTATCTCGTTAAAATGAATGCCAGCGATATTTTAATTTATCCAAATGAAGTAGAAAAATTATTCGCTACTCAAAAACCTAAACCTGAACATTTTCAAATTTCAGATGGAAATCCTTATGATCCAGTTTGGACAATATATTTTGAAAAAGGAAATCTGGAAAGAGGTGATGAAATTGCAATTTTCGATAATAAAAAACTTGTAGGTGCCGTATCTGTAAATTCTAAGAATGTTTTTGAAAATGAAATACCTGTTTTTGGCAATCTTTTTAAAGTCGGTAATAAACCGATAATAAAAATTTGGGATAAAAGCGAAAATAAAGAATTGTGTGTAAATGAATACAATTTTACCAATACTATAGAAGGTGCTTACACGCAAAGAATTTTTCCCGCCAAAGACGGAGAATTCAGTTTGATGAAATTATCAATAAACGAAATACCCAATGAAAATCCCGAACTCCAATTTTTTACAATTTACCCAAACCCGACAAAAGGAAAAATTACCATCGGAAACCTGATACCCTCGGGTCAGGTTTGTAATATTAAAATAACCGACATAACAAGTAATATTGTTTTTAAATCATCATTCATTAATTCTCAACCATCATTTGAAGTTAATCTTTCACAGCTCAAAAAGGGAGTTTATTTTATAAGTTTGATTGAGAATAATTGCACCCAGGTTAAGAAAATAATTATCCGGTAATTGAGAAAAAATTCCAATATCACTTTTTAATTATTGATTATGTATTTTGTACATACACCATATTTAATACGAAAATTTTATAATAAAAAACTGATTTGGAATATCCCAACTAAAGAAAAAAAAATATTCCTGACTTTTGATGATGGCCCTGTTCCGGGCTTTACGAGCGAAATTCTTAAAATATTAAATCATTTCAATGCAAAAGCAACTTTTTTTTGTGTCGGAGAAAATGTAAAAAATCACAAAAAAGAATTTGAGGAGATTTTAAAGTATGAAAACCTCGTTGGTAACCACACCTTTAATCATTTAAACGGACGAAAAACACGAATTGAAGATTATATTTCAAATATTTCAAAATCAAATGATTTGTTTGAAACAAAACTTTTCAGGCCGCCTTACGGACGGATAACTTCAAAACAAATTAATGAAGTCTCTAAAAATTTTAAAATTATAATGTGGTCGGTTCTTACCGGCGATTTCGATAAAAATGTTTCTAAAGAAAAATGCCTGAAAAATGCGATTAAATATACACGAAAAGGCTCAATTGTTGTTTTTCACGACAATAAAAAAACAAAGGAAAAAGTACTCTTTGCTTTGCCTCGTTTTCTTGAATATTTTTCAAAAAAGGACTTTGTTTTTGAAAATTTAAACGAAAATGTTTTAAAATTTCGTTAGGATAACTGCAAAAACAATTATTTTTGAATTTTACTTTATTTACTAAATAATGATTAAAAACAAAGCAGTAAACATAAAAATCATTTCTCATTTAATTGTTTATATTTCTGTAATTGTTTTTTTTTCTAATTGTGCTCATATTTCATCCCCGACCGGTGGCCCAAAAGATCCTAATCCTCCTGAAGTTGTTTCTTATCAGCCTGAAAACTATTCAACAAATTTTATTCCCCAAAAAATTTCTGTTGAATTTAATGAGTTTATCACTCTTAAGGATGTTAATAATCAGGTAATAATATCGCCCCCCGTAGAAGAAAAACCCGATTTTAAGATTCGCGGGAAATCTTTAGTTTTCAATCTTAACGAAGAATTATTAGAAAACACAACTTACACAATATTTTTCGGTGATGCCATTCGCGACAATCACGAGGGGAATATCTTGAACAACTTTGAGTATGTTTTTTCCACCGGAAATACTCTCGATTCGCTGTCAATTGCCGGTGAAGTGCTTAATTCGTTCACATTGCAGCCCGAAGAAGGCGTTTATGTTATGCTTTATGAAGATGTTTCCGATTCAATCCCGCTCAAGGAAAGGCCTATGTTTTTATCAAAAACCGATAAAAACGGAAAGTTTTTTATAAATAATTTGAAAAATAAGAAATTTAAAATATTTGCTCTGCGAGATAATAACAATAATTATATTTATGATCTACCGAACGAACAAATTGCATTTTCCGACACTTTAATCTCTCCTGAATATATTGAAATTATCAAACCGGACACAATAAATACTGATAGTCTCGCTTCTGATAATATACAGCCCGACAGCATTTTTACGGATACTATTATTCAACATTATGCTCATCTTTTTTTATTCGAAGAAATTGATTCCACTCAAAAGGTTGAGAATGCAACTTTGGTAAAAAAAGGAGAAATTGAGTTTGCTTTCAGGTTTCCGACAATAAATGCAGAAATAAGGCCTTTAAATCACGATTTTGATAAAAATTGGAAAATTGAAGAATTATCCCGCAAAAAAGACACACTTAGAATTTGGCTTAATAATGTCGATGTTGATACAATTTTTTTTGAAGTAAGTGATGATGGCCAAGTTATCGACACTAACAGAATAGTTTTGAGAAAGAAAGAAAGAGAAAGAGAAAGAAGAAAGAAAGAGAAAGAAGAAACCGAAAGAATAATTATCACATCAAACGTTCAAAACAGTTTTTTGGAATTAAATCAGCCTTGCAAACTTTCGTTTCCTTATCCTCTAAAAAAATACAATTTTAATGAGATAATAATCCAAGAAGACTCTCTCCCTATAAGGGCGGAATTCATTTTTAAGGATTCCGTAAAACGGAAAGTTTTTGTAGATTTTGATTGGAAGGAAGAATCGAAGTATTCAATTTTAATTCCCGATTCAATTTTCTTGGATATTCAAAAT
>Ga0208648_1001187_pt1 | contig 22421 bp, 12 predicted proteins | sample AntAceMetag02UKL_FD_184772 | JGI IMG/M metagenome (GOLD analysis project Ga0208648, IMG submission 184772) | Saline lake microbial communities from Ace Lake, Antarctica - Antarctic Ace Lake Metagenome 02UKL (SPAdes) (version 2) | ecosystem: Environmental > Aquatic > Non-marine Saline and...
AAAAAAAATACTTCTCCCCAGATTTTCTCAGAATGCTTAGAAACCAGATCCCTATCCATACCGTCATAACCAGCTTCTTGAACATGGAAGCCCGAAACTCGCATAACTTACTCCGGTTCCGATGCCCCTTCTGTCAAAACTTCCATACCGCAGTTAATCCTAAAACCAACCTCGCCAGATGCTTCGATTGCCGAGAAAACTTCAATCCCATTGATATGGTCATGGCTATTGCTGCATGTTCCTTCATTGAAGCCGTACATTTCCTCGAAGATAAAATGAAACAATAGCATAATCCCTTCGCTGCCGGTCGCTTAAAAAGCTTCCGGCAGCTTTTTATGAATCAAATATTTCGGAACTATCGGTGTCAAATAAAGTGGGACTTAGCAGTTTGCGAATCCACTACACATTCGAATATTGAATACTCAGTGGCCTGGACATGGCACAGCACCAAATTCAACGATATGAGTCAAGAGTAGCCCCTTTATTTATTATTTCCTTTTTGCCGAGTATGACCTTGCAGCAGAACTTCATTAATGGTAAGATTTAGTCAATAATAGTCCATTAATCTACCGGTTCCAGGTTATATAGTCGGTCGTTCCCTGCCTGAAGTCAAACGGGGGATATGCCTTGTACTCATTTTGGTCGATCTACCCGGAGGAGACTCTGCGGGGCCTCTTCTAATGTCAACTGATTGTGTTTATCTTGCTCTGGTTCGGTGGGCGATGCCGCATCCAATGAGGTAAATTTAACCTATATTCCAAATAGTTAACCTTTGGCAATGGGTCTCAGTTAGTGAACAATACTGAATCTGTACCACAAAAACAAGAACTTTTCATCATTGCAAAATAAGCAGGCGTTGTCTTTTTTGGCACGGCAGCAGGATCCGGACTGAGATATCTTTTTAAAATAATTTTGCCCCAGAAAGGGTTTAAGAGGGCTGCACAGTTCAGTTGGGAGAAGACTGCTAAGCACATTTTGGGGGTGATCAGGTCTGTGGCGGATTAAGACTGATGGTCTCGAGAATAGTCAAATGCCGAGGTCTTTTGTTCACATTTTTGCGAATTTTGCGCCTTTTCCCGGCTGCACTGAATTTAGCCGATGATAAAAGCTGAGAATATCACTAAAGAATTCAAGCTCTACCACCGTCCGGCAGACCGTCTCATAGAAATCGTCCTGCGCCGGCCGCTGCACCGGCGTTTTCACGCCCTCAAAGGGATCACATTTGAAGTGGATGAGGGTGAAACCTTAGGCATCGTGGGGCAAAACGGCGCAGGGAAATCCACCTTACTCAAAATCCTGACCGGAGTTCTCTTGCCGGACTCAGGCGCGGTTCACGTCAACGGTAGGATTACCGGGCTCCTGGAACTGGGCACAGGCTTCAACGATGAGTTCACCGGACTTCAAAACGTTTATCTGAACGGGACTCTGCTTGGGATGAGCAAGGACGAGATCGATGCGAGACTCGAGACCATCGTAGCCTTCAGCGAACTTGGGGAATTTATCCAGGACCCGATCAAGACATACTCATCAGGTATGGTCATGCGCTTAGCATTTTCAACCGCGATTCACGCAAACCCGAGGGCGTTCGTTGTGGACGAGGCCCTCTCTGTCGGTGATGCCTATTTCCAGCAAAAGTGCATGCGCAAGATCACCGAATTCAAAGACAATGGCGGTTCAATCGTCTTTGTTTCCCATGACATGAACGCCGTCAAAATCCTGTGTGACAGGGCGCTTCTTCTGGATCACGGCATGGCGGTGGAAGCAGGGGACCCTGAAAAGGTGATCAATACGTACAATTTTCTTTTGGCAAGAAAATCCAAAGGAGAGGATATTCGGGTCTGCAATGCCTCGGAAGGGGAAAAAAGCTACGGAAACCTGAAAGTGGAGATACTTGATGCAAAGATGCTGAACAGGTATAATGAGGAGAGTAAGGTCTTTGTTTCAGGTGAAAAATGCAGTGTGGAAATTAGCATCAAGGCCAACGAAACGGTGGATAATGTAACTGTCGGGATATTGATTCGAGACAGATTCGGCCAGGATATTTTTGGGACAAATACGTATCATCTGAATGTGCCCATCCCCCTCAGAGCGGGTGAGAGATGCCGGGTCAGATACATCATGGACGAGTTGAACCTTGGACCAGGCAATTATACTCTGAGCCCGGCTGCACACAAGGACAAAACCCATGTGGATGAATGCTATCAATGGGTGGACGTACTCAAAATCTTCGAGGTTGTTGCCGGCAACGATTCATATTTTGTTGGGTTTTCAAGGCTTAAGCCCCGAGTTCAGGTGGACAGCGCTTAGAGAAATCTCTCCAGGAATATCTGATGCCGGTTGCTGGATGGTGAGATGAATAGTGCCCAGAAGATGGAGCTATTTCTTAATTCGGATAGTAAAGTCTGTATTCAGGCTAAGTTGAAATAATTCAGGGGAAGAATGCGATATTGCAGAAAGACATACATAATTGCTTTTATTTGCGTGTTTTTAGTTACCTTTATTCATTCTGTAATGTTTGCACGCGACCCATCCCCTTACACTTACCGGATGTCTCTAAAACACGACCTCCCTGCCCTTTTACCCGATCAGCTGATAGTGCTTCCCCTTAAGATAAAAAATACATCTAGCCTGACATGGCCATGCTCGCCTGAACATCCTATCAATCTCAGTTATCACTGGTTTGATTCCAGGGGAGATGTGGTAATCTTTGACGGCGAGCGCACTCCTATCCCGCAGTATTTCAAGGATGGGATCTTAAGGACCAAGGTGAGGGTTCCTAACAGGATAGGTGATTTTTTGCTTGAGTTCGATCTTGTTCACGAAAATGTCACCTGGTTTGCCCAGCGTGGAGCCTCTCCCCTTCGTATCCCGGTGAGCATAATGGATCCGGTCTCTATGGTACAAGACCGTTCCCGAATAAGAAAGGATCAAGCAACTGCGTGGTGGTGTGATATTGCTGAAATAAACCAAGTACAGCCTCTCATAAAGGCGACCCTTAAAACACGTATCATAACCTTTAATGGGTTTAGCGGGCAGGTGTCGGGTTTTACTGCAGGTTCAACATACCCCCAATTGTGGATAAGAGATCTGGCTACAATTATTTCCATGGCGCGATATTACTTTGATAGACAGCACTTAGGATCATGGATCGATGAATTCCTGTATTTCCAGGAAAAAGGCGGTGGAGTTTATGACTGGATCGATTCAAGGGGCCTGTGCGACAAGAATTCAGTGGAGAGCGATCAAGAGAGTAGTTTGATTATTGCCGCTTTTGTTTATTATTGCGTGACTAAGGATAACGAGTGGCTGCAGAATAGGATCGGCAAGCTTGAGTTTGCCTTAAACCATATCATAGAGAGCAGAAGGGACCCTGAGACCGGTTTGATATGGAGTGGCTATGCAGCCGATTGGGGGGACGTTTCTCCCGAATATGGTGATCAGAGGGCTGTATATTATGATTCAAACACACCCAAGGTCATTGGACTTTATACCAATGCCCTTTTTTGCCGGGCAGCCCAATGCCTGGCAGAGCTGTTTAAGGAGATGGGAAACACAGAAAGGTATAAACATTGGCAGGGAATAGCAGAAAAGTCGAAAACTAAGGTGAACGCCTTTTTCTGGTCCGGCAATTTCTATCGAATGCATTATTACATATGCTCCTTTTCAGGGGATCCAGAATGGTTGAAGACCTCTCAGTCTATTTTTCCGATGGGCGGCAATGCCGAGGCTATTTTAGCAGGCATCCCGGATGAGACACACGTCAAGGCCATATACGCAGAGGCCAAGCAAAGGCAGCAGGAATATGGCATATCCACAATCGCCGGGGTCCTGCTCCCGCCGTTTCCCCGGAACTTCTTTAAACACCCTGCTATGAAAGAACCCTTTTCCTACCAGAACGGAGGACAATGGGACTGGTTCGCGGGCCGTTTCGTATTGGGGCTTTTTCAATACGGTTTGGTAATGGAAGCAACTTCGGAACTGATTGACATTTCCAGGAAGATCATTCGGAACCGAGGATTTTTTGAGTGGGGCACACAAGATGGCGAGGGCAAGGGGAGTCACCATTTTTCCGGAGGAGCAGCAATAGTGGGTCGGGCCATTGTGGAAGGCCTTTTCGGGGTTACCAGTGATCAGAATACATGGGCATTAGAGATTCGTCTTGGAGATCACGAGGGAGAAATCAGGGTGTGTCAACCGAGTAGCAAAGCCTCTTTTTATTACAACTACACACCAAGTAAAGGCAGGATAGACCTGTCACTTGATACGGGGAGGCCAAAGCAGGTTCAAAGGCTGAAAATATGGAAACCTCCAGGACCATGGAAGGACTTGTTTATCAATGACAAAAAAGCTCAATACTCGAAACAGAGGGCAAACGGACAATGGTATTATAGCCTTTTGATCCCGGAGAACGGATTTGGACTTTAGATTTTGGATCGGGGATCTTGAGAGCAGGTGATTTAGATATGAGTCGGAACCACAGAGGAATTCAATAATGTTGGAAAAGAAGATACCAGAAATAAATATTGAAGAGCTGATGGAAAGGATCAAGGCCGAGGTCAGGCGGCGGAACATACGCAAAACTGAGATGCTTCACCCTTTTCCTGAGCCTCCAGGTACCCTTAAAGCCACCGTGTCTCCAGGGATTGACGGCACTGATCATTATTTCATTCCGGACTCTCGTCTCCTGGAATTTGAACAAGATGGCTATCATATTAATGATTTTCTGAAATATCACAATCAGGACTTTGTGATTAATGCCTTTCGCGGCATCCTCATGAGGAATCCGGATCAAGATGGATTTGAACATTTCCTCAAGAATCTTCGCTCTGGTCTGATGACCAAGGTGGAAATCATGGGTCGCCTGCGCTACTCCCCTGAAGGCAGGGCCAAAAATGTGAAGATAAGGGGATTAGCCATAAATTTTGCGATCCGGTCGTCATTCAGAATTCCGATTTTGGGTTATCTCTTTCACATCGTGGCAGGCATAGCCAACCTGCCTGCTGTTCTTCGTAATTTGCATACCATGGAAACGGCGGCATTTGGGCAACTGCAACGCTATGGCACAAAGACAGATAAACACAGTGAACTTATTGCTGGCATGCGGGACCGCCTATCTGAAATTGAGGAAGCCCTGCCACGTCTTGAGCGGGAGAAGGGCAGTGTTTACGAACTGGAAGCCCTCCGGCATGCCAAGGTGGACAAGGGGGAGTTTACGGCTTTACACAGATCGGTTGTGGTGCTGGAGGAAAGGCTCCCGCAAATCCCAGGGCCGGTCACAGTCAGGCATATTGATGAGATGGATGGGGAAGGGAGCCATTTCCTTGATGCCTTTTATGCCTTGTTTGAGGATAGATTTCGCGGAACGCGGCAAGATATCAGAAGGAGATCCGAGATTTACCTTCCATACATACAAAGGGCTGCGATCGGAACAGCGGATCTTCCGATACTTGATTTGGGTTGTGGAAGAGGGGAGTGGCTTGAACTGCTGAAAGAAAATAATTATATCGCAGCAGGTGTTGATAAGAACAGGGTCTTTGTACAATTTTGCAAGGACCTTGAACTGGACGTTTTAGAGTCCGATGCCATTGAATATCTAAAAAGTCTCAAAGCAAATAGTTACGGAGTGATTACCGGATTTCAGATAGCGGAACATCTCTCGTTAACCACTTTGGTTGAACTCTTGGACGAATCATTAAGGGTGTTGAAAGAGGGCGGAATAATGATCCTCGAAACCCCAAATCCTGAAAACCTTATTGTCGGATCGTGCGATTTCTATACCGATCCCACCCATAGAAACCCCATTCCTCCATCCACATTGGAGTTTCTCATGGAAGCAAGAGGCTTTGTGAACGTTGAAAAACGCACGCCCCAAAAGGGTCTTGAGGACACAAGTGCCAACGAATCAGAGGACTTTCTTGGTGCCTGGGTGAATAGGCCCCCAGACTACGCAATGATCGGGTCTAAGATGGCGTAAGGATAAATGACAAAACAGGTCATAATCATAGTTACTCCCTGGTTTGGCGAATTCGCAGGTGGTGCTGAGGTGCTGGCAAGATCCCTTGCTATTGGGCTAAACCAAAGGGGCATTGAGACCATAATTTTCACAACCTGTGGCAAATCTCCATATAATAACTGGTGGAGTGACTACTATAATACAGGAGTATATGATGTTTACGGGGTTGAGACCCACAGATTCACGACCGATAAAGGAACAAGGGCCAGATATAGAAATGCCGAGATCAAGGTATCTAAAGGGGACAAAGTAACGGAGCAAGAAAGGAAAGACTTTTTTGAATGTGGAATAAATAGCTTCAATCTAATAGAGGCATTGGGCAAGCCGGAATATAAGAATGTTGAAATCATTGCCATGCCATATTTTCACGGCTTGACCCATTCTCTCATTAATTGCTATCCAGGAAGGGTAAGTATAACACCATGTTTCCATAATGAACCCCAGTTTTACTGGATAATTCAAATTGAGGCACTGTTATCAAATTCCAAATATATTTTCTATAATTCCATAGAAGAAAAGGAAATGGTCATAAAAACCTATGGACATAGGGTTGGGAGAAAGGTTGTAGAAAGTCCGGTGGCGGGCGTGCCTGTTGAAATGGCAGGCACTGACAATAGTGACAGAAAAGGGACGTATAAATTGCCGCGAGATTATTTCGTCTATGCGGGCAGAAAAGAGATAGGCAAAAATGTCCCTTTGCTTTGCGAGTGGTTTGACAAATATGTAGGAGAATTTAATAGGAACGCCAAATTGGTATTCATTGGCGGTGGAGATGCATCTCTTTTGCCCATGAGTGATAATTTCCTGGATTTAGGCGTTGTTTCGGAGGCAGACAAGTATTTCATTATCAAGAACGCCAAAGCACTTATCAGTCTTTCTGATAATGAAAGCTTCTCAGTTGTCCTTATGGAGGCCTGGCTGCTCGGTGTTCCTGTCATCGTTTCCGCCAGGTGTTCTGTCACAAGAGGTCATGTAAGGAGGTCAAACGGCGGGCTTTATGTCAAAAATGCAGATGAATTTGCAATGGCCCTGAGATACATAGAGGATAACCCTGAGATATCAAGCCTGCTTGCTTCGAATGGGAAGAGTTATGTTTCTGGAGAATTTTCTTTCGATAGGGTGCTTTCGAAGTATTTGAATGGATTGGGAATTTAGTAATGAGAATCTTAATAGATGGGCAGACACTTCATACACCTGAGATAGGAAGAGGCATCGGGACCTATTTCACAAATATTATTAATGCTGTTCTTGAAAACAGCTTTACAGATGAATTCTATATCAACGTGGCACATGAGAAGGGTCTGGAATGTCTTTCGAAATGGGCAAGACAGAAACTGCATGTTATAGAAAGAGAGAGCTACAATCCCGGTGCTGTTCGCAGAGAACCCAGTGGATCTTTTTCTACATCTTATTCAAACACTTTAAATTCGGATCTCAGCAAATACGAGATTGATGTCTATTGGAACCCCAATCCGCTAATGGATAATGTGTTTTTGCCGGAAAAAAGATACCATTGCTGGTTCGCCGCAACGATTCATGACCTGATCCCAATTATAATGAAGGAGATCTATTTCAAGGTCTGGCCAAAATCCAGGATTGACATGTATAAGGCCAAATTGAAGGTCTTGGAAGCAAGTTACGACCTCTTCTTGTGTGCATCACATAGCACAGAACTGGACTTGAAGAGGAATCTCAAAGTTAATGATATGAATCATGTTACCACTCTGTATGCAGCAGCCAGCACATTTAGTCCTTGTCCTTTTCCAAAGGTGCTGTCCGAAGAGGATTACATCCTCTGCGTAGGCGGGTTTGATCCAAGAAAGAACATGAACAGGGCGGTGGAATCCTTTGCAAGATTGCAAAGCAGGTTGAGTGGAGATACAGACCTTCGAGACATAAAGCTGTATATTGTATGTTCTCATAATGAGGAGGAGAAAGCCGCACTGTTGGAGCACGCAAGAAGCTTTGGTGTTGAAGAAAAGATAAGATTGACCGGATTCATAGAAGAAACCAGGCTGACTGCCCTCTATCAAAAGGCCAGATGTCTGTTTTTTCCAACGCTCTATGAGGGTTTTGGGCTTCCCGTGGTTGAGGCACTGGCCTGCGGTCTGCCAGTAGCCCTGTCCAATACCTCCTCTCTACCGGAAGTTGCAGGGAAGCTTGGTATATTTTTTGACCCACTTGATATCAAAGAGATGACAGATGCACTTTATAAGGCCCTGCACGAACCCATGGACTATGGACCACGATATGAGAGATATAGATACTCCCAGAGGTTTTCCTGGATGAAAACCGCAATTCAGACACAGCAGGCCTTCAAGGACCTTGTGTCACGGGCTTCTCTAATTAGGGAGAGCAAAAGGAAGAAAATTGCCTGGCTTTCACCCTTTCCGCCTCAAAGAAGCGGAATAGCGCACTACAGTTATGTCTTAATTGAAGCGCTGAAAGATTTCTTTGATATTGATCTTTATTACGCAAACGAAGAGCCAACGGAACCAATAATAAAGGAATTCAGGGTATTTGATTCTGAAAAACTCAATGAAAACCTACCATTATACGATGAAGTTATCTATCATTTGGGTAATAATCCAAAATTTCATTCCGAGATCTACAAGCTTGCATGGAGATACCCTGGAACTTTGGTCTTACACGATTATAATATCAGCCTCTTGATGCGCCGCGCTTTTTTGGGCACTGAAGACGAATATCTGTACGAAACGGCACGTAATGAAGAGTATCAGAAAAAGGCCAATGGAGGTCAGGAAGTCGGCAAGGAGGGGGGGCACCCGGATGCCGAGGTGCCTATGTCACATTCAATTGTAAAAAGAAGCAAGAAGGTCATAGTGCATAATATGTGGGTGAAGGAGCAATTTGACGGCTTTCCACACGTAAGAGTAATTCCGCATTTTGCAGAAATCGGTTACAAACCCACAAAGGGAGAAATCAGGTTCTTCAGGAAAAAATTCGGGATCGATGACAGGCATTTTGTCATTTCTTGTTTGGGATTCATTAATGTAAACAAGCTTCCTGAGCTTCTGTTTGAAGTGATAAAAGAACTGTTTTATGAAGGTTACCCTGTAAAAATGATCTTTGCGGGGGAACTCTCAGGATATTTGGCGCATTTAAAAGAGGAAATAACCTATAGTGACTATGCTATCAGTTTTGCGTTTACCGGTTATCAATCTGAAAAAGATTATTTTACCGCAATTTATGCCTCAGATATTGTTGCGAACCTGAGAGATCCTTCGATGGGTGAGACCTCGGGAACCTTATTGCATTCATTGGCGCTTGGTAAGCCGATTATTGTGAGTGAAGTGAATCAGTATAAGGAGTTTCCCGACAGCGTATGCTGGAAGGTCCCTAAGGATGATCCTGAATCTCATTTGTATAACTACCTTAAAGTTCTTATAAATAATAGAGAGGCAATGAGGCGGTTATCAGTGAATGCACGAGAGTTCAGCCAGTTATTTGATGTCAGCTTGATTGCAAAGAGTTATGCGGATTTTATAGGAAGTTAGTAATGTCCGTTGTTGAAAGAACACAAAACAGAAGCTCAACTATCTTTTATCAAAGATCTCATGCGGGTTGTCATCAAGCTTTACTCTGTCATTTGAGCAAAAACTCTGTGTGCTCTCTGTGAGATTGAGGATAATAATGCAGTGAAAAAAATACTCGTCTTGAACTTTTTTCCGGCCTTCGTTCCGCCAAAAAGCGGTGGGGAGTTGCGTTATTATAATTTTTATGCCCACCTGAGCAAGTATCACGATATAACGCTGCTTTCGCCGACCTACGCGTACCGTAAGCAGGAAGTGATTACACACTCCACCTCGCTACGTGAATACAGGGTCCCCAAAGAAGAAGTTCACGACCATCTTCATTTGGAGATTGAGAAGAAAAAGATCGGGCCAGAATGCTCGGCCCTTGTCTGCGCCTTGAGTGCCAGGTATCCAAATGAGTATCACACGGCCTACCTGAGTTTGTATCCGGATGCCGATATTATCGTCCACGAATTTCCTTACATGCTTCCGTATGATTTTTTTTTCGGCATAGACAAGAAACCGAGGGTTTACAACAGCCACAACTTTGAGTCCTATCTCGTCGAGGATATCTGGTCTGGCCCGAACGCCCAACCATATAAAGACTATATACACGAACTTGAAAAAAAGCTGGTTGTCAAATCCGATATTGTATTTGCAACCTCGGACCAGGAAAAACGAGGTTTTATCAAAGACTTCCATATCCATGAGGCCAAAGTGAAGCTGGCGCCAAACGGCATAAATCCGGAGGAATTTTCGAACAAGAGGAAGTTCAGTGAGGGGATCAGGAAAAAGGCCTACTTTATCGGCAGCGGGCACCCTCCGAACGTAGAGGCGGTTCGGTTTATCATCTCTGAACTGAGCCATGCCTGCCCTGATGTAGATTTCTACATTGCCGGAGACTGCTCAGAAGGGATCTCTGAGGTCTCCAAGGAGAACGTGAGTATATTTGGGAAAATTGATGACCCAGAAAAAAAACGGCTCTTTGATGAGTGTGATATCGCCATCAACCCCATGTTTTCCGGTGCCGGGACCAATCTCAAGACACTTGAATTCTTGTCCGCAGGGTTGCCCCTAATTGCGACAAAGGTTGGTGTCAGGGGTTTGGACGTCAAGGAAGGGATAAATTGCGTGGTGGCAGACAGACACGATTTTGCTCACAAGCTTAACAGGTTGGCCTCGGACCCGGCTCAACTCTCCACTTTGTCTGATAACGGGCGAGAATTCGTAAACACCAATTACTCCTGGAGCATGATTGCCGAAGGCGTAGCTGTTGAATTGGAAGATCTTCGCACCGATAAAAAAAAGAATGCAATTTTGGTTCTAAATGACTATCCAGTTGCCACCCCGCATTCAGGAGGCGAAGTCAGGATCAACCGGCTGTACTCCCATCTATCCGGATTTTGTAACGTTGTACTCTTGTGCTTCAGTAATGGCGCTGAGATTCAGATTAAAGAGATAAGCGAAGGGTTTCGCGAAATCTCATTTCCCAAGACAGATGCTCATCGAAGGGAGGAAAAGAGGCAAAACACGCGATTTGTAGTCAGTGTAACGGATATCGTCAATTCATTTATGTGCAACAAGAATGAACTGCTTGTTGGGGCTGTAAATTGCGCATCAGGTTTCACCGATGCGATTGTGCTCTCTCACCCTTATATGGCCAACCTGGTGAAACAGGTGGGGAACAGAGATATCATCTATGAAAGCCACAATTTCGAGTATCTCCTGAAGAAACCCATGTTGAAGGGCCATCCCGATGCCGCCCGTCTTTTGGGGCAGGTCTATGAGATAGAGAAAAGGGCTGTTGACAAGAGCAAGTTCCTCATTGTTGTATCAGATGAGGATGCCAGGGAAATCAGGTCGGTTTTTCAGATGGAGAAAGAAACTTTCCTTATCCAAAATGGCGTTGACATAAAAAAAAGTGGGGCTTTTGAGGACGATTTTGCCTCAGTCAAAGGACTCTTTCACGGCTATCCCGTGGTCCTCTTTATTGGCAGTGCCCATACTCCAAATATCGAGGCCCTGGAGTACATCCTCAAAGAGTTGGCCCCAAATGTTCCCCGTGCATACTTTGTTGTCATAGGTTCTGTGTGCAACACTGTATTCTGTAAAATGCCGGAGAACGTGCTCTTGTGCGGCAGATTGGATGATGAACATAAAGATATCTTGTTTCGCATAGCGGATGTTGGCATTAACCCGGTTTTGGAGGGTTCTGGATCTAATCTGAAGTTGGCTGAATATTTCTCCTACAAACTGCCCGTGGTGACCACGTTGTTCGGGGCGAGGGGCTGTGATGTTTCAAGCATACGGGAGGTCCTCATTTGTGAGAGAAAAGAATTTGCTGGCAAACTGCAGGTCTTGTTTGAAGACATAGGTCTTCAGGAGACATTGGCTGAAAACGGTTACAGATTCGCAAAAATGCATCTCGACTGGAAGCTATTGGCAGATAGATATTGGGGTGTCTTGCAGAGTAAGGTTTTCGAGAAAAGGGAAAAAAAGAGACTTCTTGTAATCACGCATCGGTTCAATGACCCACCGCTTGGCGGCGCGGAACTCTATCTCCTGAATATAATCAAGGTCCTTGATCAATTGGGTGACTTCCGGGTCGACATTGCAACCCTTGATATCCGTAATATTCGAAATAAGTTCCATTTCAGCACCGAATTCACATGTTCAGAAGCGTCTGAATCTACCTGGTTCGGAAGCAATATCCCCATACACAGGTTTACATTGGACCGGATACCATCTACCACACTGTACCGTAACAGCAAGGTTCTGTTCTCCCTGTGGTACAAGGAATTCATCGATCTTTCTCTAAAACAGCTCGACAAATACGACAGGCCCCTTCTTCTTGGCGGATGGAATTTTCCTGAAAAGGCAGCAGACGGAACCCTTAGGATCTGGTCTTCCGGACGATCGCTCATCTACGCCCCTGGTGCTGAGGAAATAACTATCAAGGGATTCAGCCCGCGAAAACAACGCGTAACCGTGTCATCTGACGACGAAGCCATATTTGATAAAAAGCTTAAGGGTCATTTCTCTATTAAGACACCCTTAAATGGCGTCAAAATACTGACACTCAAGACTAACGCCCATTATCACGAGGACGACCCCCGATCTCTGGGGATTTTGATCTCGGCTATAGAATATCTCCGGAATGGGGATATGCAGTCGATCCCACTGAACTATTGTTATCGGGATTTCTTAAAGGACCATTATTTGGCCGAGTATGTGGATAATTTAATTGGGATTGCTCAACAGCGTGACGAGAAGATAGACCATCTTTTCCAGCAGACCAGAGGCCCGGTATCTGAGGCCATGGAGGAGTGGTTAGACAAACAGATGGCCAAATATGATGTGGTTTTGGGACACAGCATTCCGTTTCAAACCGTAATCCTGGCGCAGAGATATGCGAAAAAATATAACAAATCTGTTGCCATCCTCCCCCACTTCCACTTTAATGATGAATTCTATCACTGGAGATCTTATTATGAGGCGATGCAGGGGGCAAACATGGTTCTTTCCTTCCCGAAAAGGGGTATCCCACTATTTTTTGACAAACTGAAGATAAGATCTCAGTACCTTCCTGGTGGCGGAATTTTCCAGGAAGAGTTTGAGGACATTGATTGCAGCCCCTTCCGTGCCCTTTACAGATCCACGCTTCCCTTTATCCTCGTCTTAGGCCGGAAGTCAGGTTCCAAGAACTACCAGTGGGTGATAGAAGCGGTCAAAGAAATCAACTCAGCCAAAAAGCGGCTAAATGTCGTGCTAATCGGTCATGACGAAGATGGGATAGAGACAGATCCCAAGGATGCGACCTACTTGGGGGAACAGTCAAGGTCCGTTGTACTCGGGGCGCTCAAAGAGTGCCTGGCTGTAGTTAACATGAGTGAAAGCGAGAGTTTTGGGATAGTAATCCTGGAGGCATGGATGATGGATAAACCTGTGGTCGTGAATGAGAAATGCCCGGCATTCACGGAGTTAGTTCAGGATAACATAAATGGTCTTTTGGCTAACAGGGAGACCTTGCTTGACGTCATTTTGAGGCTCCTTGAGGACCCGGAGCTCGCTGTGAGAATCGGCAAAAAAGGGCAAGCCTCTGTTGGATATGAATATTTCTGGGAGAGCATCGGAATAACTATAAACGAGATGCTGTTAGGGCTGGTCCGGTCAAAGCGGGTCGCTTCTGACTTTACTGCATTTCAACAACTTAACAACTTAACGAAGTCTATAATTTGAATTTTTCTGTAATTTCAATGCAATTCATCAAGTTCTCAATAGTAGGATTGAGCAATACTTTCATAGATTGGGGAGTTTTTTATTATCTGATCTCCTTTTCCTTTTTTGGTACCCACGAGACCCTGAGCAAGGTTCTTTCTTTTGTGGTGGCAGGTACAAATAGCTTTTTTTGGAACTCAATTTGGACCTTTCGAGAAGGATTCCTGAACGGGATCAGATGTTCTCAAGGGCATAAGATAGTCACAGTATCGAGATATTTCGTGAAGTTCTTGATTGTCAGTGTCTTTGGCCTTTTTGCAAATGCAAGCGCTTTCACTCTTATGAGACATGCACTGGTTTCCGTAACCAGTGATTCAACAGGTAGGTTAATCTCCTTAGCACTTGCCACCGCAGTAATAATTTCAATCAATTTCTTGGCTAACAAATATTGGACATACAGTGATGTGAACTAATACGTGTCGTTTCTACGGGGAGCAGAATTGGTGGGTGCCATCGGATATCACTGGATCTCAAGTGTAGCTGAGAGCATCCCCACTAAAAAACAAGGGAAGGGAGGGGGTCGATACTATTTTATATTTTTGCCCGTACTTTAACAAACACTTTCAAGCGCTTAAACCAAAATGGCACAGACGGTGTTTTGACCTGAAAATTCGACTGCTACTGCTATGGTCTCGATGAACTCAAAGACTAGTTTCTTGGGTGCGGAGATCATTGACCGACAGAATTCGGGCTCTTTCCCCCTTTTCTTGTTCAGTATAGGTTTTCAAATTGCGCTCAGCTTGATTGCTCTTCTGTTGATGGGATTCCACTTTGGCACCAGTGACGAATACTGTAGGCTTTGGTATAGTATAGAATGGCTGAGGTCACCCTTTCTCGCTCCGGAAGATCATATCTGGCTGGGAGGTAACTTTTGGATTCTTGGTCTCATACTCTTCCTCGTTGGAGATCCTGTTTGGGCTGGTATTCTGCATGGGCTTGTTTCTGGAACGTGCTGTATAGCAGCAGCGTGGTTCTTTTCACGCACTATTGGCGCTGCTCCGCTTGAAGCCACCTTTGCTTGCGCCTTAATAACAACCCGTCCGATTTTTCTTGCTCTCTCCAAGTCTTCTCAACCCGGCCTGTTTTTTCTGGCCTGTTTTTTTCTAGCAGGGGCTTCCCTTGCCAAGCATTTTCAGAAAAATCCCATCACTTGGGATTCTCCTTCGTCCTGGTTGGTAATGGGTACGCTATGCGTAATTGCCTCTCAAACATTACGGTACGAGGGATGGTTTCTGTCGGTGCCATGGGGCCTCTTGCTCTTGTATTTCTTCCTGGCCTGCATTTATAGAAAGAAATGGGAGGGATCTCTAAGATGGATGGCGCTTGGTGTCACAATCAGCATATTTCCCCTTATCTGGTTATTCGACGCTAAGAGAGTTCTTGGATCGTGGACTACGTTTATAAGCTCATATGCTCAAACCCTTATTGACTCGACACCCCATTTGAATCTTGCCGACCCATTTTATCGCGCCTTGTTCCATCCCTTTTATACGCTCTGGCAACTCCCCGATCTTTGGGTGTTTGCCATTTGGGGGCTGGTTGTCGTATTGCTAAAAGGCAACACAGGGAGTCGTATGGGAGTCTTGCTATGGATCGCCCTTGCTCTGATATTGGAGACAATGACGACTCTAAAAGGGACCGGGAAGAATTGGCCTTTTCGGTACGTCATTTGTTTTGTTGGGCCAATGGCGCTCCTGGCTGGGATGGGCATGTTTGACCTTTTTCGCCGAGTAAGGAATAGAAGTTTAGCCAAGGCATTATTTGTTGGAGTGATTTGCTTGGATTTGATTATTAACATGCGCCTTGCTCCAGTAATCACAAAGGGATCACCACCCACCACCGACATGGAATACGTGGCGGTGGGGAAGGTGATCCGGAGGCTTTCTCAGGAAGGCAATATACGAAAAACCATCGTGCTTAGGGAGCCTTTCGAGGAAGGTTACTGGGACTTTGAGAGGTGGGTCATAGCCGTTCATGCTGGACTTCAGTATGAGGTATCGTCGAGGCGCTCAGAAAAACAGTGGCAAAATTTTCTGCAACGGCCTTACGGGAAATATGCTGTAACCGCCGGGCCGGAGTTGAAAGACAAGCGATTCCGGTTTATTCCAACTCATACAAAGCGAGTAAAGTTATACACCCTCGACTAATCCTTTGAAGGGAACTGTTTGCGATAGTTAAATCATCATTTCAGTATTCAAAGTCACCTTGATTTTCAGTAGACTACATTCTATATAGGAGGCTGTCCGAGGATAGCAATTTTGTTCAAAATCGAGGAATACTTGAAAACATAACCACAGGCATATAGTTGATATTACGAGGATTAATTTTTTGAGTATGACGAAGAGTTTGGGGAAAAGAGCATTCTCGGACAGCCTCATAGTAATAGGTACGGGGCATATTCTTTGGATATTTCAGTGTTGCAATGACTGGAATTGCCTTGAGCGTTCTCTTAGGTCAGAATATTTTGAAAAGCAGAATAATGTTATCTAATCCTTTCATTTCAGTAATAGTTCCCGCTTATAACGAAGAGAATAAGATAAGCCGCGCATTAGTAGAAATAAGCTCCTATTTTGCGAATAAAAAGATGTCTTATGAAATCATAGTGGTAGATGATGGAAGTCAAGATACTACACCGAAAATAGTGAAAGACTTTGAGAAGGATGACCCAAATGTCAGATTCATCGCTAATGATAGCAACAGAGGAAAAGGTTATAGTGTCAAAAAGGGATGTATATTTTCAAGTGGCGATTTGATATTATTTACGGATGCTGACCTATCCACACCCATTAGCGAATTGGAAACACTCCTGCTCTGGATCCAACATGGCTATGATATTGCGATCGGCTCAAGAGCGCTTAGGGATTCTGAAATAGCAAGGCATCAACCGGGCTATAGAGAGCTCATGGGGAAGACATTCAATCTAATTGTTCAAGCCTTACTGCTTCCGGGATTCAAAGACACCCAATGTGGATTCAAGTTGTTTAAGAAATCTGTCATGGCTTATGTTGTCAAGAGGCAGACTTTAGATGGGTTTTGCTTTGATGTTGAGCTCCTATCTTTGGCAAAGAGGGCGGGATTTAGAATTAAGGAAGTTCCAATTAAATGGTATAACAACCCACAATCGAAAGTAAGCCCAATTCAAGATTCATTAAGAATGTTTCGTGACATTTTTAGAATTCGGTTGAATACCATAAGGGAAAGGTAGAATCGGGGTGTTGGATCTAAGGCTCATCTGGCAAAAGGCCAAATCCGACCCTGGATGGCAGGGCCGTCATCCCTTCGCGGTGTCATGGATCGTTGCATTCCTGCTTTATGCCACGATTGGGCACCGCTATGGTACAGTTCCAGTTTACTGGGATGCGTTGCTTACTTGGGACGCAGCCGCAGAGCTTCACAAGCACCCCTGGCTTCCCTTTATTTTGCAGACGACCGATAATGGTCATCCCCCGTTTGTGGCTTGGGTACTTTCAGTGGTATGGTTCCTTCCCTTGCCAGGTATTTTAGCAATACACTTGGTGACCTGGGCAGGTGCAGCTACGCTGTTGAGTTCAGTCTTCCTGATCGGATATTTGTCCTTCGGCTTCGGTGTGGGGCTTGCATCAGCGCTTCTTACCGCGTTCCATCCGGTCGTGGCGGGCCAGTCCCTCCAGTTGAATCTTGATATTTTTCTCGCGGCTTTCGCATTCCTGGCGCTTGCCGGCGCTGCCACAGGAAGACCCGGTATGCTTGCCACAGGCTGTGTAAGCGTAGCAATGGTGAAGCTCAACGGCATTTTTGCCTTAGGCCCCTTTCTTATTTGGGCCCTTCTTGGCTGCGTGTGTCACGGGCGGTGGCGAAATCCCCGCTTTGTGTTTTCGGCCTTTTGGCCTATGGGGTTGACCATTCTTGTATTTGTTGAATACCATTTGGCAAAAATATTCGTTACAGGGCATGTCTTCGACGACACAACCTTGGAAGGCGGGCATCAACTGGCGCTGGTAAGCAGTTTGGCCAGCTACTTTACCCATGTGTACCACTCCACTTATCAAATGCTCGCAGCCAATGGCAATATATGGGTCGTTGCAGCCCTTTTAGCGGCAACTGTCATCCTGCCCTTTTCCCTTTGCTTTCCTTCGTGCCGTAATGAGATCAAGGGATGGCTTATTTCGCGCAACAATGAAGACGAAAATGTTCGATTGTGGCAACCAATGAGACCTGTATCTGTTCTGGTTCTCCTTTGGCTTATGCTGATCGTACAACTATCCTTCCAGTCTCTCCGTGATACTTGGACCCTTGTTCGTTACTTTATGGTATGTTATCCTACACTATATATAACTTTATTTGCACTAATCAGTATTATTTTCCATCGATTTCGGGCACTGGCTATTGCCATGCTGGCGGTGTCCCTACTCGGCATTTTTTTCCTCAAGTGGCATCCTTCCAATGTGGGATGGATTACGCCCCCTCTGCGGGAGTTCATAATATATCCTTCGCCCACGACACCCACGAACTACGAAAATAACATACAGTTTGTGGACCAACTTCCGTTATTGCGAGCCACTGTCGAGTATTTGAACAAGCATTATGACAGGGGCACAAGCATCTCCGCACCTTGGCCATTTGATCGTTACCTTGTTGATCCGGCCCAGGGTATTACTGCTTTCTGCTTTAACCATGTGAGTTGGCATCAGATCCACAAGAAGAAGCCAGAGATAATCCTTGATTTTAGCTGCGGTAAGCCGAGATTACCCTCAGATCGGAAGGGGATACCCCACGATTATCGCTTAGTTAAGGTTTTCTCCCGTGGCCAAGTGTGGATTGCGCTATATCAAAAGAGAATTCAAAAAATGGATGGAACCTTGTTAGAATAATGCCTGATCGAAAACCTGGAAATCAAAAAACCCAGGGTTGTTCATGAAGGCCTATTGATCTTAAGTTGTCTCAATTAACCCCAAATCCGCAATCCAAAATCCAAAATGGTGCATAAACAGGGTTTTCGTTCAGGCACTAAATAGTTGCTACAACATCTGCGAGTGTCGCGGGATGAGCGGACCGAATCAAATTCGTAGGGACTTGATGACACAATTTGTCACCACTCGTTTCAAAAACTGCCCTTTACCCCAATTGTTGTTACTTAGTCTCTGAACGAAAACCTCTAAATGAAAACAAATACAAAATCAACCATGAGGGTTTAGTAAGTTGGAATCTGTTCCATAATTCCAAAATCCAAATTCAAAAATCCAAAGTAGTGCCTGAACAGGGTTTTCGTTCAGGCACTACTTAACTTAATGGCTATAACAAATTTAGATCTTGACACCTTGTCTCAAGTCCCGCTAATATATTTTTTGTGATAGATTGGCATAGATATTGGAACAAACATTGAATTCATCTTCAACCTAAGCCCAAGGAACTATTTTCCCCTCAGTGAGATTTTGCATCAATCAATGGGGTCTGGCAGGAAAAGTCTTAAATTCTCCATTCTCTCGATGGTTGGCACATTTTTTGCTTCTTTTGATTATGATGGAAAATCCTTTTCAAATTTTATGCTAAAATGGAGGCCAAAATGAGACTTCATTCTTTGAAAGAATCAGGATATAGCAGTTTTTATGGATACTCTATGGCGCGAAGAGACGGTGTCCCGTTTATCTTAAAAAGCATTATACTCATCTTTGTCCTTTTGCTATTAGCACCAGGGCAGGCAAGAGCTGCTACACTTGATCTCCACAAATTACTCAATAATGCCACAGGGAACTCAGTGACGCTGAATCCAGCAAATCAATATGTCCTTGATGATGGCGAATATTGGTTTTTTGAGGATATGGCTATTAATGGTAACGGTGCCACCATTCAGTTGGATTATCCTATCAAGGCCTATGAACCAGGCATAACCCTTACGATAGATAATTGTAGTATCACAGCCACGGGCTGGGGAGCCCTCTGTGGTGTACGCGGGAGCAATATCATCGTCCAAAATAACAGCGAAATTTCTTGTGGCGGAGGAACGGGTATTCATATCGATAGTTCCACACTCACGGTGCGAGATAGTTCTATTACCTCTTGCTTCATTGGCATCAGTTTAAATGAGGACAGTGATGGGAGTACTGCCGAGGTTCATAACGTAACGATTATCGACTGCCCTTACGCCGTACAAGTGGTTGGACACTCCAGCTCGGTGACTATTGACCAGAACAGCCATCTCGAATACACCGGGGTAGGCACTGGAGTGGGAATCTTGGAAGGTGCCTCCGGGGTTGTCCATGATAGCACCCTGATTGGTTTTTCCAATGCCATAGACGTAAGGTCCTCCGAAGTGACTGGCGAGGGTTTGCAACAACACCCTCTGGCCGGGACGATCGAGGTCAGAAGATCCTATTTTGACAATCAGGCCGTAGCGGCCGTAAGCGCTATTGACGCCCACAATGTCCTTGTCTCTAAGTGTAAGGTGCAAGACACTAGGGAGGACGGGCTGTTCTTTTCGAGATGCACAGGCAAAGTGATCGTCGAGCTGACCGAGATTCTCAATAGCCTCAATACCGGAATTACCTTCTGGGGATGCGCTGAGGGAGCAATCCTTCGCAATTGCCTGATAAAAGGAAGTCTCCAGCAGGGATTGTCGATCATGGCCGACCATGGCACGCCCACTTACAGTAGCCCGAGAGACACAAGCCAAATGATCAACTCCAAATCAGATTCGTTAGCGCTTTCGGAGGACTCTCCTCCAGTAGGGAGCAAGGATATCCAGGTCATGAACAATGCAATCATCGGAAGCCATGGCACTGACCTTGTAATCGATGAATGGTCAACGGGACAATTCCAGGGCAATATACTTGGGCAAGGCCCTGATCCTACCATGAGCACCACCGTTCGTTTACACGGGGCCCAGGGGATCACTCTCAATTCGGCCTTATTGCTCGAATCCCCATTTTGGGCAATGGAAATGAAGGAAAGCAGCAACGCCACAATAGTACTTTCGAGCATTTGGAAAAACGACCCTTATGGAATTGTCGTTTACGACAATTCTATCCTAACACTGGAAAACAGTTTTTTGTGGCGAAATTCTCTTTCAAGGAATGGGTGGGCGGTTTACGTTGACGGCGGGGCCACGGTCAATACTCAGTACTGCACTTTCGGACCAGCGCTCTGGAATGGTTTTTTTAACTGGGGTGGCTCCTCATGTGATATTGAGTACAACTATTGGGACGCCTCGGATGGACCAGATCTGAGTGCCATGGGACTGCCGGGAGGGTCGGGGTCTCGTCTGGCCTGGAATCTATCCGGCGGGCCGCTTGTTACCTATGAGCCATGGCTTACGCAGGCCCCGGTGGAAAGCAATGTCGATTCAAGCCTGTACCTCCCGAGTGGCGGTACCCTGAACTGGGATTCCGGACTTGGGATCACACTCAATCTCATTGCCAATACGGGGAGCACGGCATTGAACGATGAAATCGCCGGGGTTCTTCGAGTCTACGACTCAGGGCACCTGAACTCGGTGACAGCACCGACTAATCTATTGGCAGGCCAACTTTATGTGGTTTGGGTCAGCACGGCACTGCGGATGAACAGCGCATCTGGTCATCTGACGTTCAATCTGCCTAACCAGGAAGGAAACATTGCTCTGAAAAAAAGGGAACTCGATGGAAGTTGGACCCCCGTACCGGCTACATGGAATAAGTCTACCCATGTACTCACCTACTCACCTGCCGACATACATCTCCTTAATGGAACATTCGCGTTAACCACTGGAGCCACATCCGCTATTTCATCAATTACAGGCCTGCTCCTACTTTCCCCTTGAGAATCCGGTAAGATGGGTGTCCTTTTTTCCGATAGTGCGGGTTTTGTATACGCCTTTTTCGGTTTTTCAGGCTCCATTATCGGGCATGGGCCCAAAGATTGACAATTTTTGCAATAAACGGCGAGTAAAATACTATCTGAAAGTCCTTTGCGTGTACAGACATCGGGCTTTAGTAAACCAGTTAACCTAAAGGATCACCATATAACCATTTGAATTTTAAAAACTATCTCTCGAACAACCCAATTCAAAGCGAAGCATAGGGCTGTTCTAAATTTTCAGCTGAATTCTGGCATATTTCTTGCTTGTTTGCAGGAATCGTAGGAAGTTCAGGAGGAAATGGTGGTGAACATGTTGAAACCTGACTATTTAATGAAATTTTCGGTTAAGAGCTATGTGTATGGCCTGAGGGCAAAAATAACCTGTCTGAAGAGGCCCTTGAAAGCAATCCTCTTTATGCTCGTTCTTTTTTTGGGGGTAGTTCGGGCTGAGGCGGTTACGCACGACCTGCGCTCAGTACTTGAAGAAGCCACAGGAAACTACGTGATACTCAATTCAGAAGACACTTATGTGCTCGATAATGGCGAATATTGGTTTTTTGAAGATATGGCTATTAATGGTAACGGTGCCACCATTGAACTGCACTACCCCATCAAAGCCTATGAACCAGAGATTACCCTCACAATCGATCACTGCATAATTTCGTCCACGGGCTGGGGAGCCCTCTGTGGTGTACGCGGGAGCAATATCATCGTCCAAAATAACAGCGAAATTTCTTGTGGCGGAGGAACGGGTATTCATATCGATAGTTCCACACTCACGG
>Ga0208648_1001188_pt1 | contig 22398 bp, 20 predicted proteins | sample AntAceMetag02UKL_FD_184772 | JGI IMG/M metagenome (GOLD analysis project Ga0208648, IMG submission 184772) | Saline lake microbial communities from Ace Lake, Antarctica - Antarctic Ace Lake Metagenome 02UKL (SPAdes) (version 2) | ecosystem: Environmental > Aquatic > Non-marine Saline and...
TCCTTTCGAATATTTCATTTTAATTTGTGAAACATCAGCTCCGGGATGCAAAATTATTGAATATTTAAAGCCTGTTTCAGGATGAAAAATGTATTCAACATCAATATTGTCATATATATTTTGATAAATTAACTTTTTATATCCTTTTATATAATTCTCATTTCTTACTTCTTTGGTTTCAAAATTTCTTATCGCATAAGAATAGTATGCAGATGCTTCATCCTGTACTATTATTTCAACATCAGGATTAGAGCCAATCCAATTTACATGAATTAATTCACTAATATTTGTTCGTTTGGGGCTGTCATGTATTCTTTTATCTCTGTTAGGATTTCGAATTATTTTATCAAAACGATAAGTTAATCCTTTTTTCGTAAAGAAAACATAAGAATCATCATAATCAATTCCATATTCAATATGAGAATCTTTTTGCCAATTTCTTCCATCAAACTGACCATGATTTTTTATAAAAGCCGGAGTTGTTTCAAACGAAGCTAATGAATTAACCTGAGAGAAAGCTATAATTGGCAAAAAACCCAATAAAAATAATATGTATTTTTTCATTTTGGTGTCTAATTTTTACATTCTAAAATGGTTGCCTATAAGAATACAAATATACTAATGTTTAGACGTAATTTATACTTTTTGGTTGCTTTTATAAACAAAAAAATGTGTAAAATTTATACATTGGTATAAACAACAACAATCTGACCTCGCCTATCAGTCTCTTTATCTTACAGATGTAGCATGCTGAAAAGAAAGGTTGTGAAATATTAAATGAAGATTTTTTATTCTCAAAAAATAGCCCCCCCCAATATTATCAAATTGGTATTATGTGTGTCAGCAGACAATATTTTTCAAGATCCTAACCTGCACAAAATATGACACTTGCCTTAAGAAAAGAAATAAATTTTTATATTTAAATAAAATAAATAAGAAAACTTAATTGTTTTTTATTAATTTTACGCATAACATTTTTTATTTTTTTAACGTATAAGAAAAATAAGAAAATATTTTTTAAATGGAATCATTAACAATAACAAAAAGAAAAGATACTCCTACGGTAAACTTTAATCCCGAAAATAATATTTTTGAGATTTCAGGAAAATGTCATCCTGAAAATATTAATATTTTTTTCAAACCAATAATGGATTGGCTAGATACATTTTTTGAAGAGATTAAAAATACTAACAACAATAAAATTGATTTAATTTTTAATTTTGAATATCTAAACACTGCTTCTTACAAATATTTAATTGAAGTAATGCGAAAGTTTTACAAGTTTCACTCAAATAATATTCCTGTTGAAATTACATGGCTGTATGATGAAGAAGATGATGATATGAAAGATTCAGGAGTTGAACTTTTTGAGATGTCTGATGTTAAACTTCCTTATAAATTAAAATCATTTATTGATAATAATTAATTGATCATAAATTTTTATATTATAATTTTTCATGAATTTCAATGAAAAACTAGAACAATACATACTTGAACATACCCAGCCCGAAGAAAATGTTTTAAAAGAATTATTCAGAGAAACACATTTAAAGATTTACCACCCAAGAATGCTTTCCGGACATTTACAAGGAAAAATATTAGCAATGCTTTGTAAAATGATTAAACCCGATAATATTCTTGAAATAGGAACATACACCGGTTATTCTGCCATATCAATGGCTTTTGCAATTGATAACAAGTCAAAAATTTATACTATTGACAATAATGATGAAATAGAAGATTTTACCAGAACTTATTTCAAAAAAGCCGTAGTTGAAAACAAAATAGAGTTTCTTATTGGTGATGCAATTGAAATAATACCACAAATGGATATTAATTTTGATATTGTTTTTATTGATGGAAACAAACAACAATATTCAAAATATTATGACTTAGTTTTCGATAAAGTTGTAAAAGGAGGTTATATTTTTGCCGACAATGCTCTATGGAGCGGAAAAGTTGTTGAAGATAATATCAGAAATAATGACTATGATACTATAGGGATAATAAAATTCAATGAAAAAATTCAAAACGATAATAGAGTTGAAAATGTGCTTTTTCCTATACGTGATGGTTTAATGGTAATAAGAAAAAAATAAAGATTTATTCTAATACCAATTTTTTTGAAGCTGAAAATTTCTTTCCCGAAATATAAACTGTATATAATCCACTTGTAAATGTGCTTGTTTCAATTTGTCCCTTTTTTGTATTTTTATAAATTTGTTTAAAAACTATCTCACCCTTACAATTTACTATTTCTACTTTTATAATTTCCGAATTCAATTCTCCAATATCAAAATAAATTAAATTTTTTCCCGGATTTGGATACACATTAATTACATAATCATTTTTGTTCTCTTTTGTTTCTATACCGGTTAATGAAATACTAAAAGTATCGGCAATTGTAGCATCAGCACGAATAATTTCAGTTAAAATACTTCCATTGCAAACAGTAAACTTGGCAAAATGTAAGGTGCTTTCAGAATATAGCAAACCTGTACCAATTCCCGAAGGAGTATATAATGGTCCACCTCCTCCACCAAGAGTGAGATGATGAATTCCATTTGCCAAACAATGTGCATAAAAATGATTGTGTCCTGCAAAAACGGCATGTACTCCATGTTGGATAAACAAAGGTTCTAAATACGTTTGAACCATTTGATTATTATTATGATTACTTTCATCGGTATATCCCGGTTCATGTAGCAATATAATTTTCCATATTTTATTCGTATTTGACAGATCTGATTCAATCCATGCATATTGTGGCGATGTAGTTGAATAATCTACATACTGGTCTATAACAGTAAAATGTACAGGACCATAATCAAAAGAATAATAACAATTTAAACTATCATATTGCCAATATTTTTTGTAGTATGTTGCAGAGCTTTCATGATTTCCTCTTACTCCCATTATTGGCACACTTGCTTGTATTGATAATATATTACTATAATTTCTGTTAAAATATTCATTATCCCAGTATGTTTCACTATCTGCAGAATTCCAATCTCCTGTATGCATTAACAAGCTTTGGTTAAAAATATCAGTATCAATATCATTAAGAATTTGCCCACATACAATATCATGCTGGTCTGGGTATGAACGAGTATCTCCATAAGCATAAAAAGTAACACAAGTAGTTGTATCTGCAGGTGCAGATAAGAAACTGCCGATATGTTGCACCCCGTTCTCAGTTATTCTATAATGATATTTTGTATTAGGTGTTAATCCTGTTATTGTATGTATATGTTGATGTTCATTAGCTCCGTTTCCTGTTTCAGTAGTAATAGTATTGTATGTCTGTGAACTTAAATCTAAACCCCATTCCAAAGTACAATCCAAGGTGGAATCTAATTGCCAAAGCACTTTCATTTCATTATTATTTCCTGTGTATATCAAATAAGGACCTTTACGCATTTTACTTTGCGACCAAGTATTTTGGCATCCGTAAAGAAATAAAAAAGTTGATATAATTATCAGATAGCATCTTTTGTTCATAAATTTAGAATTTAATTATGCAAAAATACTAATAAGGTATGATTATAAAAATTGTATAACCTGTATTCTTAAAAAAATGGAAGCAATAGATCGGGATTCAATTTAATATTTACGACTCGCCGTGAAAACAATTGAACAATTTATTAATTAATCCTGTTTTAAAATTATTTTCCGTAATTTTGATTTTATAAATTATTTATACAAATGACAAAAAAAGCTCAAAATAAAATTTATACAAAAAATGTTATTGAGTTTATTACAATAGCAAAAGAGTATTGTGCTTTTGTTGAAGACACAGATAAACTTACTGCAAAATTGTTTTTAGAGCAATCACAAATGCTTTTGCCTTTGTTGTATCTTAAAACATCAATGTTATCAAAATTTGAATCCATTTCAAACGAAAACAACGAAAAATTTGTGTCGGAAGAAGACTGGAATTATATTAAAAATAAAATTGCAGGTCTATTAGGTGAAATGGATATATTTGTACAAGTAATTGAACCTATTTCGCAATTTGATGATGATGCAATTAATGTAAGTTTATCTGAAATATTTGCCGATATATATCAGGATTTGCGAGATACAATAGCTATTTTTGCAATGGGTGATGAGAATATGATGAACGATGCCTTATGGGAATGTAAATTGAACTTTGAGCAATACTGGGGACAAAGAACAATTATTGCACTTTCTACAATACATAATATTAATTACGGAGCAAAAGATATTCCTGATGACAATAAGTAATTTTAGCAACAATATTACAAAAGAAGAAATTGATAAACTGCCTTTGAAATATTTTAAAGGGAAAATTGTTCTTATTGATACTCTTGAACTTCTTGCTGAAGCAATTGATGAATTGAAAGAAACTAAATATCTTGGTTTTGATACAGAAACTCGTCCATCATTTATAAAGGGAATAAAAAACCCTTATAAAGTTGCATTATTACAATTGTCAACAAAAAACAAGGCTTTTTTAATCAGGTTAAATAAAGTTGGATTGCCAAAACAACTTGCCAACATTCTTGAAGATAAAAATATAGTAAAAATTGGTTTGGCAATAAGTAATGACCTTAGAATGCTTAAACAATATAGTAATTTTAAAGAACAAAATTTTATTGATCTGGCAACATATAGTTCAGAATATCACAATATTGAATGTAATAGTTTGAAAAAACTAACAGCAATTGTTTTGGGTTTTAAAATTTCAAAATCGCAACAATTATCAAACTGGGAAAATAACGAATTAACAGAAGCCCAACAAAGATATGCAGCTACTGATGCCTGGATATGTTACGAGATATTTAAAATATTCTCTCAATAATTAAATGAAAAGCTCAAATGCAGGAAATATTTTTACAATATATTTGGCAACACCAATTATTTAAGAGCAAGTCATTGAAAGCAGTAACAGGAGAAGAAATTGAAATTATTAATATTGGTGAGAAAAACCATGATGCAGGTCCCGACTTTTTAAATGCTAAAATAAGGATCAAAGATATTATTTGGGCAGGCAATATTGAGATACACAAAAATTCATCCGATTGGTTTATTCATAAACATAATACCGATAAAGCATATAACAATGTAATATTACACGTAGTTGGCAAGTCTGATAAGCCGGCAATAAATACTTTAAAAAAATCAATCCCGACAATTATACTTGATTACGACAAAAAACTTGAAGACAATTATCTTTTACTGCTTAACAGCGAAAAATGGATACCTTGTTCCGACAAGATACATAAGGTTGATGATTTTGTTATCGACTATTGGTTAAATACATTGCTTGTTGAGCGACTTGAAAAAAAATCGGATGAAATACTTAATACTTTAAAAAATAATAATAACAACTGGGAAGAAACATTTTATCAGTTAATAGCAAAGAATTTTGGTTTCAAATTAAATGCTTTGCCTTTTGAGTTATTGGCAAAATCTACACCATTAAAATACATTGCAAAACACAAGAACAATCTGATGCAAATAGAAGCATTTCTATTCGGACAAGCAGGATTTCTGCAAGACAATAATATTGATGACAATTATTATCTCACACTACAAAAAGAATATAAATTCTTAAAGCATAAATTTAAATTAAAGTCAATTGAGAAACATTTGTGGAAATTTCTTCGTTCACGTCCCGTTAATTTTCCTACAATACGAATATCGCAATTTGCAAAACTGATACATACATCAACATCATTGTTCTCTAAAATAATGGAAGCAAATTCCGTTAAAACAATTTATACTTATTTCGATATCGAAGCATCGGAATATTGGGAAACACATTATAAATTTGGGAAAATATCAGAGAAAAAAACTAAAAACTTTGGCAAAACAGCAATAAACACTATAATAATTAATACTGTAATACCATTTCTTTTTATTTACGGTAAACAAAAGGGAAACGAAAAATTTAAAGAAAAAGCAATTAATATGATTGAAGAAATACCCGCCGAAAACAACAAAATAATAAGAAACTGGAAAGAAATTGGTATTGATGTTAAAAGTGCATTTTACTCGCAAGCACTAATTCAATTAAAAAATGAGTACTGTTCTCAAAAAAAATGTATAAATTGCCAAATCGGAAATACGTTAATAACAAATGGATAAAATTGAGAAAAGACACCTTATAAGTACACTATTCCTTCTTATTGGAGTAATTGTAATTGGTACCGTAGGATATACTATTATCGAAGATTTTGCTTTTGTCAATGCATTTTTTATGACAATTATAACTGTTACAACAGTTGGATTTGAAACAGTAGAACCTTTATCGGATACAGGAAAAATATTTACAGCATTCTTAATTATTACAAGTTTGGGTATCTTTGCTTATGGAATTACAACTTTAACAAGGTACATTTTAAGTGGCGTTTTTAGAAACTATTATAAACAGGCAAAAATGAAAAAACGAATAAGTAAACTTAGCAAACACATTATTGTTTGTGGCTATGGTAGAGTTGGGAAACAATCAACTACTGAACTTCTAGAACATAACGAAAAGATTGTTATTATTGATAAAAAGAATACAATTATTGACCAATTGCATGAGGAGCATACACTAATGTACATTCATGGAGACGCTACTCAAGATGAAATACTTTCAGAAGCTCAAATTGAAAATGCCAAAGCAATTATTACTACTTTCCCAAACGATGCCGACAATCTGTTTGTTGTGCTCACGGCGAGGCAAATGAACCCAACACTTACTATTATTAGTAGAGCTTATGATAGCAAATCGGATACTAAACTTAAAAGAGCAGGTGCTACAAACGTAATAATGCCTGACAAAGTTGGTGGACAAAGAATGGCAAAACTTGTATCACAGCCCGATATTGTTGAGTTTATTGAATACATTATGTTACAATCAAACCGAGAAAGTGGAATAGAAGAACTTTCTTGCAGTCAATTGGCTTCTTGCTTTGCCAATAAATCTATTCGCGAACTGGATATTAGAAATGTTTCCGGTGCCAATATTGTTGGTATTAGATTAGCAGATGGCAGTTACATTATTAATCCTTCACCAGAAATCATGCTTACAGCTAAAGACAAACTATTTGTTTTAGGAAACAGAAACCAAATTGAAAACTTAAGAAATATTCTTCTTTCCAGTGCAGAATGAAAAAAGTATTAATTACAGGAAGCAACGGATTACTTGGACAAAAATTAGTTGATATTTTATCTAAAAAAGAAGATATTGAACTTATTGCCACCTCGCATTCATCAAACAAGATAATTGGTATAGATAATTTTACTTTCGAGAATCTTGATATCACAAACAAAACAGAAGTTAATTACATTATTGATAAGTATCTCCCCGATACTATTATAAACGCAGCTGCAATGACACAAGTTGACCTATGCAACGAAAAACGAACAGAATGCTGGGATGTTAATGTAAATGCAGTTGCACATTTGGCAGAAAAAGCCAGACAAAGCAATGCTTTCTTTTTACATGTTTCAAGCGATTTTGTTTTTGATGGCATAACAGGAATATATAATGAAAGTTCTATTCCAAATCCGGTAAGCTATTATGGATTATCGAAATACGAAAGCGAAAAAATTGCACTTGCTACAACAAAAAATTGTGCAGTTGTTAGAACTATACTTGTTTATGGAGTTTTAAAAAGCATGACACGTTCAAATATTGTATTATGGGTAAAAAATAATCTGGAAGCAGGCAAAGCAATAAGAGTTGTAAACGATCAGTTTCGCATGCCTACTCTTGCCGAAGACCTTGCCTTAGGATGTATTGCAATAGCCGAAAAAAAGAAAACAGGTATATTTCATATATCGGGCAACGAGATGATGAGTATTTACGAAATAGCAATAAAAACAGCAGAGAGTTTTGATTTAAATAAAAACCTAATTACTCCTGTTGCATCTATAGAACTTAACGAAAAAGCAAAACGACCGCCAAAAACCGGTTTTGATTTGCATAAAGCATATACCGAACTATCTTATATGCCCACTAAATTTACCTATGGATTAAATTTACTTAAAGCACAACTTGAGGGCTTGGAATAAGGGTAACGTCTAGTATAAGAATAGTAGCAGATTGCGTGGCATTTTTCTATCAAGCTACAAGAAAGTTGAAGCGGGGTATAACCCTTGAATTTACTGCTATCTCGGCTATTATTTTTATATATTGTTGTACGGTGGCTTATTTTCAGATAATCAAACATTACTCTGTAGGAACTAATTTTCGTATATAGCATTCGGATAATCAGATTCCAATTAATCTTGAAGTTGCTTTTAAAAGTTCTATCGCTGGTGAATCTGCAAAACATTCTTTGCAACTAGAATACATCATTAAACAATCAATAAAATCAGTTAGCATATGAAAGAGTAATCCAATTCCTATTATGTTAAAAGGCTTACGAAAAAAAAGTAAAACAACATATATAGACATAGCATAATATGTATGTAACAGGTGGAAATTAATGCTACATCTATTTGCTTGGAAAATTGGATTGACTACCAAATGGTCTAAATCAACTAACATAGTAGCTGTCAGAATTAAATATGCTTTTTTCCAATCTTTTCTAAAGAATACAAATGCGATAAAGAAAGGAAAACCAAAGTGTAAAAAGTAGTGTATAAATGTCTGCATCTTTTTTTCAGCTTGCGTACAACTAGTAGATAAAAAGCACTAGTGCCTGTTGTATCTCTTATAGCTACTTTTGTTAAATCATTGATAATGTTTAATAAAACCGACAACAAACGCTTATAGTCATTTGTTATCGGATAATATTGTTTTTAAATATTTAACAAAAATAGACAAAAAAAAGAGAGCAAAAAAACTCTTCAACCCCCGGCAAGTTTCCGAACTTGTGGTCTCTACGTTTTCCATTAATCTCAAGTCACAGACTTGCGATATTGGAGAATTAAAATCATTAAAACGAACTTATCTCGACTGCGTGTTGAGCGTTCGTGCTTTATGTTATACTTTATTTTTCAAAACAATTGTCCTACTAAAAAAGACTTTTGGTCTATCTTTAATCTCAAATCCAATCTCTTTAACTCTATCAATCATTAAATCAAAAGATTTTTTTGAAACATGGAATTTGGGTTCAATAATAAATAGCTGTCCATTAGGTTTTACTATTGATTTCAATTCTCTAAATAATTTATCTTGATTTGGCACCTCATGTATCATATAAAATGCCAATACAAAATCAACTTTTTCGCTTAGGCTAATACTCTCCTCTTGGCATTTATGAGCTGTGATTATTTTTTCTAATTCTGTTCCTTTAATCTTTTGCCTAACTTTGTCAAGCATTCCTTCTTGTAGGTCTGCAGCTATGACTTTCCCTGAATCAATAAGCGATTTTGCAATTTCTATTGAGAAAAAACCAGGACCACATCCTAAATCAAGAACTGTCATTCCTTTATTAATGTATGGTTTTAATATTTTTTGAGGATTCTGAACCCATTTTCTCATTCTCATATCAAGTCCCCCAGCCTTTTCTACAGGACAAATTCTCTTACTTTTTTCTTTATTCATTGTCTTTCCCAATTATTAAGATATTTCAACTTCTCTTTTCTTAGTATGACGCACAAGGTTTTGCCCTTATTTAGTTATCGTGTTATTCCCCTTTGTTTTCTACATACTCATTAAAAGCCTGTTCACCTTTTTCTTTCCAAAACTCATCGTAATGTTCCCATTTATCGTAATTTGGTCCATTATTGAATTTTGGATGTTTTTTTCTAAACTTTTCAGCAAACTTCTCATGATGTTTATCTTTATGTGGGTGTTTAAAACCACCAAATATTAATCTGGCAAGTAATACTACTCCAACCGATTGCCAAAATGTTATTGTTGTAATGCCAAACAGATCGGGCATAAGCCAGTTCCATAAATGCATTACTACGTAACCTAACACTATGGCAATTGCTACAGCAATTATAATTCCTACTATAACAAATCCAATTGTTTTAATTATTTTCACAAAAGATGTGTCGTCTTTTTTAATGCAAATGTTTTTCATAATAACCTCCTTAAATTTTAAATTTCTGTTTTTAATATTTTATATAATTTATTTAATGCTCTGTGTTTTTTCGACAACAAAGTGCCAATGGGAATTTTTAATTCTTTAGATAATTGCTCAAAAGTTTTCCCTTCAAATTCGGTTTGGTTTATAATAAATTGTTCAATATCGCTAAGTTCCTGTATAGCATTTATCATTTTGCCCTGTAACTCTGTATTTTGACTTAGGCTTTGAGTTTCTTCATCCTCTTCCGTATGCTTTCTTAATATTGAATTATCTTTATCGGTATAATTCTCAATTGAAACATTGTATTTTGGTTTTCTTTGTAGATCAATAATTTTATTTCTAATTGCTCTGTAAAAATAACTTGATAAATTCTCTATTGGAGCATTAAGGTTTAGTTTGCTGTAAACATTTAAAGCTACATCCTGAATAATATCATCGGCATCGGCATTGTAATATGTATCACTATAACGGCTATTTATATAAGTTCTAAGCTTATCGTATTCTGTCGACAAGAATACTTTTAAGGCTGATTGTTTTTTTAATTTTGCCATTATGCCTTTATAGACGATATTGTTTTTTATTATTGCATTTGGGTTAAATGGTAGACCAGAATAAGTGTAAAATAATTTTTATTTATAAGGTTTTATAGCATAAGTTGTAATTATTGCAACTATTCCCGCAACAAAAAAAGTGAGAATTCTGGCAGTAATAATTTTATCCATTCCTGTACTTATCCAAACTATTGTAAATGTCACACCTGCTACAATAGTTATGAGCACAGATATCCCATGAAATTTTTTCCAAAACAATGAAAATAATATTACTACAGAAAATGTTCCTCCAATACCTGCCCATACATAACTAACAAGAGTATATATGAGATCGGAAGGAGAAATGTACGCCAATATCAGAGCAATAACAGCCAAAAGTGCAGTTATAATTCTAGATTGAGCAAGACTTTGTTTTTCTTTAATATTTTTTTGTAGTGGTTTTATTAAATTTTCTGAAAGTTCAGTAGCAGATAGTATTAGTAACGAATCGGCAGTAGATATCATTGCTGCAATTGCTCCGGTTATTAAAATTGCTGCAATTGCCGGTGGAAAAATTTCCAATAAAACAGCAGGCATTACGTATTCCTGATCTTCTAGTCCCCCGGGACCAAAAATTGCAATACCTATCCAGCCTATACTTAATGCTCCAATATACGCAATAACTGTCCAGATAATTCCAATATTTCTGGCTTTTTTGGCTTCTTTTCTATTTTTAATTGCCATAAATCGCATGCTTAATTGAGGCTGACCTCCAAGATAACCAAAGAACCATGAGAACCCTCCTGCCAACACAATGCCGGCAGCAAATCCACCTGATAGGTCTAAAAAAGTTGAATAACTACTACCTGCTTTTTCAATAGCTTCAGGAATTGTATTTGCAAAAATATCAGGATTATTAGCTATATAAATTATTCCTACAATAGGTCCAACAATTAAGGTTATTATCATTACCACAGCTTGAATAACATCTGTATGAACAACACTTTGAAAACCTCCATAAATTGTATATGGAACTATTATTGCTGCTGTTATTAACATTCCCCATTTAGCATCAATATCGAACATAGTATGAAGAGTTTTTCCTCCTCCAAGAAATTGTGCTCCAACATAAAAGAAAAAGAAAAAAACAATTGTTGAACTACCAACTATTTTAATCCATTTTCCAATTTTGCCATGTCTTTTTGCAATATATTCTGTAAACGTACTTATATCATATTTTTCAGCTTCATTTCGCAAACGCCACGAAATTAAAACCCATGCTATTATAATACCCAGTACGCAGCCAATAGCTGTCCAGATTTCTGTGAGACCCGTTGCATAAGCAGCACCTGGTAAACCAAGTAATGCCCATGATGATTCTCCTGTAGCTCTTTCAGAAAGTGCAGCAGTCCATCCCGGCAAATTGCGTCCTGCTATTGCAAAATCTTTACTCGATTTTACTTTTCTCCCCTTGTATAATCCCCACAATATCAGAAGGGTCATATACGAAACCATTACAACAAGAAGTTGTGTTTTGTATTCCATTTTATAAAAAAATAAATTGTTATACAATATTACTATTTAGTATTGATTTTTGCAATATTGATATACTTTATTCATCCAATTAACAGTAATTTTTCATTAAAAAATAGAAATATAAAAATACAAAAACTACAACAGGGGCTAAGTATAAAGATGCCAATAAGGGTAAAATAATTTTTGTGTGTAATAGATATTGAAAACTAAAAAAATTAATGTTTAACAAAAAAAAACTTAGAAATTATGAAAAAGTATTCAATCATTTTATTAGCATTTACAGTAGTTTCGTTATTAGTAATGAGTGGCTGTAAAAAAGACAAAGAGGAAGAACCACAAAAAGACAGTATTGTTCCAGTTCATTTTAGAGTTGATATTCCTGATGCCATTAGTAAGACCACTACAACAAAATCAGGAAAAGGAGATACATTGCAAGGTAATGATATTTATGAGCACCTTACTAATTTTATTGCTATAGGCGAAAGTGCTTCAGAACTTGTTGAAAAAATAATGTGGGCAATAGCTGAATATGAAATTAATCAGGCTATGGCATTTTCATATACAAGTGAGGAGGACGGAAGAACAAAAAATTGTGTAGTAGTTGAAAATTCTCTTTTTGACGGAATTACATGGGCATATCAAATGACAATTGCCGATGCAGCTTCAAGTAGCAATACTGATCAGGGTAAAGCACTACAGGTATTTTGGAATGTTAGTCCTGTTAAAGGAATTGCAATTATTAAACCTTATAATTGTAATAGAGATGAGAATATTAATTTCCCCGATGCTATGTATAGAATTGATTATAGCGAAGCAGGTGAATATGGTTACGATGCACACATGATAGTATCAATAGCAGGTATTCCTTTGGGAAATCCTCTTGTTGAACCATATTCAATCAATGCATTAAAAATGTTTGCAGGCAAAACAGGTGATATAATTGATGTTTATGGAAACTCAAACCATCCTAATGCAAAATTTTTCACAGATACTACAGGATTTGATTGGGCATTTGTTGCTTCAGGAAGCGAAAGCTCAGATATTGGAGTTGCCGAAGTTGGTTTGCCACCTAACACTTTAGATGAAACAAATCGTGATGTTTTATTAAAAACGCACTCTATTAAAAATGTATTTACACAGCAAATATATGAAGTATGGCCTAGTATTGATTCAAATACTGTAGCCTCTTATTTATACAATACTGATGCTCCCGGATATTTTAATACTTACGGTTTTATACAGGGAGGAACTTCTCCGGGTTCAGAATATAATACGCTTGAAACAAGCATGGATGCTTTAACACCTTATAACCCTGATGATATTAATAATTTAACCCTTAATTTCAAATAATACTTAATCCCTTTAAAAATGGAAGCCGCTCATTAAATTGAGCGGCTTTTTTTATTAAAATATGATGAATTTATGTTTTTTAATAATATTTTTGTTTAAAATTGTGTTGATTTGAATAGCAATACACATATAAACAATTTTACTGAAAAGAAATTTGAAGAGCTTTTCAAATTGCATTTTGTGCCTCTTTGTGCTTATGGCAGAAAATATATTTACGATATTGATGCAGTAAAAGAGATTGTTCATGATGTTTATATCAATTTATGGGATAAAAGAAAAAGTATTGATGCAGATAAACCTGTAAAATCGTATCTATATACATCTGTTCATAATCGTTGTTTAAATTATATTAGAGATAATAAGAAGTTTGATAGAGGAAATGTTGAAATAGAAAATATAAACCTTGATTCAAATTGGGAAAATTCAGATAAATTGGTTGAGGCTGAATTGGAGAATAATATTAAAATGGCAATTGATTCTTTACCTCCAAAATGCAGAGAAGTTTTTATGTTAAATCGTTGTGAGAATTTGAAATATGCTGAAGTTGCCAAAAAATTAAATATTTCTGTAAAAACTGTTGAAGCACAAATATCAAAAGCATTAAAAATATTAAAAGAAAAACTGGCAGATTATTTAACTGTGTTAATGATTATTTTATATGAGTTTTTTAATTAAAAATAGTGAGTTTTTGTATAAGGGTAAACATATGCTAATGTGTATTAGTAGTGAGATATAATGAAGTCATATAACCAACATATTGAATGTCAGGAATTGATAGTAAAATTACTTTCAGGCTCAATTTCAGAGCAGGAAAGAATTTCTCTTAATAATTGGCGTAAACAAAACCCGAAAAATAATAAATTGTTTGAAGAGTATGAAAAAACATGGGAGATATCGAACATTAACAAAGATATTGCAGAAATAGACATTGATGCAGAATGGAATATTTTAAAAAGCAACATTGCTGAAAATGTTGTGAGCCTGAGTCCAAAACAAAATAAAAAAATATCGTCATTGCAATATTTTATCAGAATAGCTGCCGTATTTATTATTCTTGCAGTATCTATAACTTCTGTTTATTATTTTTTCAATCAAGGAAGCCAAAAAGATTATTTAAGTGTAAACGGACCCAATGAAGTTTCTTTATCAGATGGTTCAGAAATATCTTTAAATCATAACACAGAATTTAAATACCCTGAAAAATTTGCAAAGGATAAAAGACTTGTAATATTAGAAAATGGCGAAGCATATTTTGATGTTGCTCATAATAAAGAAAAACCATTTATTATTAATACAGGAGAAATTGTCATTGAAGTTATCGGAACATCTTTTAATGTAAGTGCATTGCCTGAAAGCAACGAAATTGTTGTAATTGTAAATTCGGGCAAAGTAGCAGTTTACAGAAAAAGTAATGAAAATGATAAAATAATATTGCAAGCCGGAGAAAAAGGAACATTCATAAAAGAAGAAAAGATATTAGAAAAAACCGAAAATGTTGATGAGAATTATAAATCATGGAAAACTAAAAAACTGGTATTCAAAAATAAAAAGCTTAAATCAATTGTAAAAACTATCAATAAAATATATCAATCAAATATTATTATTAATGATGAAATTAAAGATTGTCGATATACATCTACTTTTGATAATCTTTCTCTTGATGCAATTCTAACAATTTTACAATCAACTTTTGACCTTAAAATTGATAAAAAAGAAAATGCTATTGAAATTTCCGGAAAAGCTTGTTAATTTTGGGATTAGTTTATATGCAACAATATAGATTTAAATGAGAAAAAAGCATTTTATATTATTATTGATTTTATTGGTATTTGCCACTGTAAACGGTTTCTCTCAAAGTGATTTATTAAGTAAAAAAGTATCAGTAAATGTGAAAAATGAGCAGCTCTCTGTAGTCCTTGAAAACATCAACGAAAAATATAACATCAACTTTTCTTTTAGTAATGATTTAATTACAGAAGATATTAAAGTAACACTTAAAGCAAAGAACAAGCCTCTTAAAACTGTTTTAAAGAAATTACTTAATGATAAACAGATTGAATTTTTGGTAGTAGAAAATCATGTTATAATAAAGAAGAAAAAGATTGAAGAAAATTCTACCTCAAAAAATAAAAAACATACAATTAGTGGTTATATAAAAGATAAGGAAACAGGCGAGTTGATGATTGGAGCTACAGTTTATGTAAAAGAACTTGTAGCAGGAACAATTACAAATGCTTATGGCTTTTATTCAATTACATTACCTGGGGGAAGCTATACATTAGTATATTCTTTTATAGGTTTTAATGATGTTGTAATTCCTATTGAATTAAACAAAAATTTAAAATTAGATTATGGGCTTAATTTAAATAATGAATTTTTATCGGAAGTAATTGTTGAAGCCGAAGATGATGATGAATATTTGTCTAATACCCAAATGAGTGAAATTAAAATGAATTCTAAATCATTTCAGCAGATACCTTCATTTATGGGAGAAACCGAAGTGGTTAAATCTTTGCAATTATTGCCCGGAATTAAATCTTATGGAGATGGTTCTACATTTTTTTATGTAAGAGGTGGTGAAAGAGACCATAATTTGATATTAATTGATGAAGCACCCATTTATAATCCAACACATTTACTGGGATTTTTCTCTTCATTTGTGCCCGAAGCAATTAAAGATGTGAAAATTTACAAAGGAGATTTCCCTGCAATGTATGGTGGAAGATTATCATCACTTATTGATATTAAAACAAAAGATGGAAATAAATATAAATTTGGAGGTAATGCCGGGCTTGGTCTATTTATGAGTAGATTTTCATTAGAAGGACCTATTATAAAAGAAAAAAGCTCATATTTTATTTCATTTAGAAAGTCAAACTTAAAATGGTTGTTTAGTGAAAACCCTAATCAGAGTTTATATTTTTATGATTTAAACTTTAAATTTAACTTTAAACTGGGAAGTAAAGATAGATTATTCTTTTCAGGTTATTCCGGTAAAGATAATTTTAGCAATACTGGATTAGGAGAAAGAAATTTTGGCATAAACTGGAAAAATACTGCTACAACATTAAGATGGAATCATCTTTTTAACGATAAATTATTTTCAAATACAACACTTACAGCAAGCAATTACAATTATTTTTTGGTAATATCTGAAAAAAATAATTATTACTGGAATTCAAAAATTGCTAATTTGTGTTTGAAAAGTGATTTTACATATTATCAAACACCTGAATTAACAATTCGCTTTGGAATGAGTATTACTGCCCATAATTTTATTCCCGGCAAGCTCGAACTTGGCGATAATCAATTTCGTTCAAGTTATCCGGTAATTAGTCCTAAAAATGCCAGTGAAACAGCATTATATATGACAAATGAACAAAAACTTAATGATAAAGTTATTATAAGCTATGGAGGACGTTTAACGTCATGGAGTAATATTGGAGAAGCTACAGAATATACTTTTAATGAAAAATATTCACCAATTGATACCATTATTTATGAAAAAGGAGAAAGATATCACAAGTATGTAAATTTTGAACCACGTTTGAGCATAAATTATTTGTTAAATTCAGTAAGCTCGGTTAAAGCAGGGTATCATAAAACTTGTCAGTATTTACAATTATTATCAAACTCAATTAGTCCGTTTACTTCTCTTGAGGTGTGGTTGCCAAGTGGTCCAAGTATTAAACCACAAAAAGCTCATCAATTTTCACTTGGATATTACAGAAAAGTTAAAAAACATAATATTGACATTTCGGTTGAAAGTTTTTACAAATCAATGAAAAACCAAATTGACTATAAAGATCATGCTAACATGTTGTTAAATCCTTTAGTTGAGGGAGAATTGCGATTTGGTAAAGCATGGTCTTATGGTATAGAATTTATGGCAAAAAGAGATTTTGGGAAATTAAGCGGAAGGATAAGTTATACTTATTCAAGAGTTTTGAGAAAAATCAAAGATGTAAATAATGATAATGTATATCCGGCATTTCAAGACAGACCTCATGATATTTCTTTTAATTTCTCTTATAAATTGTCAAAAGCATGGTTGTTGGCGGCTAATTGGGTGTATAGTACCGGAAGTGCAATAAGTGTTCCAACAGCATTTTATTATTATAATGGATATTCATTACCTGTTTATGGTGAGAAAAATAACGGCAGATTACCAGATTATCACCGTTTGGATTTACTGGTAAAACTAAATTTAAACCCAAATCATAAAGGTAGTTTCAGGCACGATATATCATTTACTTTATATAATGCATACTGGAGAAAAAATTATATTTCACTAAATTATAATCAAACAGAATTAAGTGACGGTTCATTTATTGTACCCGGCAATTTGCTGAATCCATCGGAATATGTTCCTACAAGTATTTATTTATTAGGTGCAATACCATCAATTACATACAATATAGTTTTTTAAAGATGAAATATTTATATAGCATATTGATTTTAACATTTTTGTTTTCTTGCAAAGAAAAGATTGATAGCCCAATTGATGCAAAAAATGAAAACCTGTTGGTTGTTGATGCATTAATAACAAATGAATATATTCAGCACGAAGTACAGCTTTCAAAAACTGTAAATGAATTAAATGGAGTTCCTGAAAAAGTTTCAGGAGCTACTATAACTATTACTGATGGCGATTCTATTTATGTTTTTGTTGAAGATTCATCTGAACTGGGAACTTATATAAGTTCTCCTTTTAGTGCTGTAATTGGTAAATACTATTTCCTTTCTATTGATTATGAAGGCAACAACTATGCTGCCGAAGCATATATGATACCAGTTACACATTTTTCATATATTCCTTATTCTCAAAATGATAACGATTCATATTATATTAATGATAATTTTTCAAGCATGGAAGATGCAATGTGGGAAATATCATTAGATTGGAGTCATATAATTGATGATAGTTTGAATACAATGAATAAAGCATTATTGTATTATTATACTTTGCATACCATTGATATTGCACAGATTTTTGCTCCAAAAACGGAAACTGTATATTTTCCATCCGGCACAATAATTACTCAAAAAAAACACTCATTATCACCAGAATATGCTGCATTTTTTCGCACATTACTTTCGGAAACAGAATGGAGTGGAGGATATTTAGATGTAATGCCTGCTAATCTTTCAACAAATCTAAGCAATGGAGCTATTGGCTTTTTTGCAGCATGTACAGTTATTGAAAGTACTGTAATTGTAAAATAAAATATGCTATTTGCTTTATAGTTTCTCCCGTTCGATTCAAGTATGATTAGGATGTGTTTTTATTTAATTAAATAATCATTTATAATAGATAGCAGTTCATCTTCATTAATAGGTTTTGATATTAAAGTTTCAAAATTTTCATTTATTGTTTTGTTTGTTTCTTTTGATATTGAAAATGCTGTTTGAATTATTATTGGAATATTATTATTGAATTTTTTAATTTCAATAGAAGCACTTATCCCGTCTAATTTTGGCATTTTAATATCCATTAATATAATATTAATTTTAGATTTTTTTGCTTGCTCAATAGCTTCAATCCCATTTTTTACTCTAATTATTTTTGCTTTTGTTGAATTAATAATTTCTTTTAAAAACAGATAATTAAACTCGTCATCTTCGGCTATTAATATGGTTTTGTTGTTCCAATTGTATTCAATGCTTTCTTCTTCACTATCTATGTTTTCTATTTCTTGTGATTTTAAATAAGGCAATGTAAAATAAAATGTTGATCCAATTTTTTCAGTTGATTTTATCCATATTTCACCATTCATTAATTCAACTAAACTTTTAGAAATAGCAAGTCCAAGTCCTGTTCCTCCATAAGATTTAGTATGCCCGTCATCTGCCTGAGTAAATCTATTGAATATTATTTCTTGTTTATTAGCAGGAACACCAATTCCTGTATCCTTAATAAAAAATTCAATATATTTGTTTTTATTATTATGTTTTATTTTATAACCAATTTCAACAGAGCCGGATTGAGTGAATTTTATAGCATTATTAATAAGATTAGTGAGAATTTGATTGAGTTTAGTTTTATCAATTTTAATATGCAGTGATTCATGAGAATATTTTTTTATAAGTTTTACATGTGTTTTTTTTGTTTTGAAAAAATCATAAAGTTCATCTATACAACTATTGAGTTCAATATTATTAAGATTTACTTCAACTTGTTTTGATTCAATTTTTGAAATATCAATAATATCATTAATAATATTTAACAATTCTAGTCCTCTGTCGTTTATAATATCTAAATATTCTGTTTTTTTTGCTTCGGAAACATTGCGACGTTTTAATAATTGTGTAAAACCTAAAATACCGTTCATTGGAGTTCTGATCTCATGACTCATATTTGCTAAAAAAGCTGTTTTTAATTTTTCCGATTCTTCTGCTTTTTCTTTAGCTTTCATAAGTTCTTCAACATTATTCTTTATTTCGGTAATATCTTTTGTTATTGCTATTATATGGGGTTCATCGTTTAACATAATAATGTTTGCAGAGATTAATACATCTATTTCTTTTCCATTACTATGGACAAATTTTGCTTCCATATTCTCAACTTTTCTACTCTTCTTAAGTTCATCAACAAGTATCTTTCTATCATCCTTATTTTCCCAAATATTAATTATTTGAATATTATTACCTATAGTTTCTTTCGCTGAATATCCTGTTAATTTTTCAAAACCCTTATTAACATATTTCGACAAGCCATCTTCCAATCTACTTATATTAATCGAATCAGGATTTGTTTCAAAGGCAACCCTAAATTTTTCTTCACTTTCTTTAATTTTTTTCCTTGCTTTTTCTTGTTCAGAAATATCCCTTACAATTGCTTGTAAATATTTTTTCCCTTTAAGTTCAATTCTATTTAAACTAATTTCTGCATTAAATAATTCTCCGTTTAATTTTTTATGAGTCCATTCAAAAAATTGTGGATGTCCATCAAAGGCCGCTGTAATTTTTTCAATAGCTTTTTCTTTTGATGTTCTTTTATCAGGTTGAAATTCCGGTGAAAATAAATAAGGTGGTTTGCCAACAATATCTTTTCTTTTGCAGGCAAATAATTCTAATGTTTTTGTATTACAATCAATAAAAATTTCACCATTCATTGTAAAAATTGAGTCATTGGCAGATTCGAATAATTTATAATATTTCTCCTCACTATCTTTTATTTTTTTATTTTTATCTCTTAATTCATCATTTGTTGTTCTTAGCTCTTCGTTTTGGGCCAAATACTCTTCATTTAATGATGAAAATTCATTATTCTTTTTTATTAGCTCATTTTCATTTTTAACAATTTTGGTTATATCCCTTGCCAATACTACAACTTCTGATTTATTGAGTGGATATGTATTTGCACTCCATATAGTTGTTGTTTTACCAATTTTTAAAATATATTCAAAAGGTTCAACAGATTTATTTTTTATTGACTTTTTTACCGCATTTAAAATTTCCTTTAATTTTTCTTCAGTAAACCCCATATCTGAAATACTAGTTCCAATTACTTTTTCGGGAGGAACAATAAGGATTTCGGGATTATTTGCATGGAAATATTTAAAAATACCTTTATTATCAAGGATAAATAAAATATCTGGTAATGCTTTTAAAATTGCATTTGTTTTTTCTTTTTCATTTTCTATTTTATTATTATTATCTTTCAAATCATCATTTATTACTCTTAACTCTTCATTTTGGGCTAAATATTCTTCATTAAGAGAAGAAAATTCTTTGTTTTTATTTGATAGTTCTTTTACATGCTTTTTTCTTTCCGAAATATCCCTGACAATTGCTTGTAAATGTGGTTTCCCCTCAATTTCAATTCTATTTAAACTCACCTCAGTATCAAACAGATCGCCGTTTAATTTTTTATGAGTCCATTCAAAAAGTTGAGGTTTACCTTCAAAAGCAGATGTAATTTTTTGTAAAGCTTTTTCTTTTGATGTTTTTTTATCAGATTGATATTTTGGTGAAAATGAATATGGTGGTTTTCCAATAATATCTTCTCTCTTACAAGCAAATAATTCTAGTGTTTTAGTATTGCAATCAATAAATGTTTCACCATCTATTGTAAAAATTGCATCGTAAGCAGATTCAAATAATTTGCAGTGTCGTTTTTTTATTTGTTTTAATTCTTTCTCTAATTCACTTACTCTTTTTTGTAAAGCTTTTGCGGAAAATAAGTCTTTCATCAGTATAAAATATTGATTTATTCAAAAGTACAAATAATATTCTGTTTCAACAAATTTAAAATATTTTGTTATTTTGACTAAATCCAATAGCTATCGGGTAGTGATTAGTTATTTTAAATTACTATCTGTTGTTAACAATTACAAAAAATAATACCTTTGCCACATCAATTATTAAATAACTTTCTAATGACAAAAAATTTAATTTTTTCAGGTATTATAATAATTATATTTTTATTTTCCTGTAATGAAAATTCGCATCAAATGAAAAAGAATACAAATAACACAATAAATCTAAACGATTTAGATACAACTGTATCTCCTGCTAATGATTTTTATCAATATACAAATGGCGGTTGGATGAAAAACAATCCTTTACCTGCTGATAAAAGCCGTTATAGTACTTTTGATCAACTTGCTGATAAAGCAGAAAAACAGTTAAAAGATTTGATTAATGAAATTGCAAATGGTAATAATAATGACATTATTGCAAAAAAGATAGGTCTTTTTTACAATATGGGAATGGATAGTGCAAAAATTGAAAAAAACGGATTAGATCCTTTAGAAAAATATTTTGAAAAAATTGATAATACTACAAATATTAATGATATTCTGAATGTAGTAGCATATTTGCATACACACAATATTTATCCCTTATTTAAGGTGGGTTCTAAAAATTAGTTTTTTCTGTTGATTTATCGAAGACCGTAGAACCCATTAACGATTTTCAAAAAAATCTACTGCAATATTACAAAATTTATTTCATATTACTCAAATTAAATTTCAAGA
>Ga0208648_1001191_pt1 | contig 22390 bp, 16 predicted proteins | sample AntAceMetag02UKL_FD_184772 | JGI IMG/M metagenome (GOLD analysis project Ga0208648, IMG submission 184772) | Saline lake microbial communities from Ace Lake, Antarctica - Antarctic Ace Lake Metagenome 02UKL (SPAdes) (version 2) | ecosystem: Environmental > Aquatic > Non-marine Saline and...
GTTATGTATTTGCATTTAAATATAAAAATCCAATTACGGAGTTATAAATGAAAGATCTTCAGGACCAATTGAATACTCAGAAGAGGAAGGTCGATTTCGATACATATGACATCACAGTTAAGGAAATTATAAATATGGTTGCTGATGATATAATCGATATCGCACCGGAATATCAGAGATTATTTCAGTGGCGTGATGATCGTCAGTCAAAGTTTATTGAATCAGTATTGTTGGGAATACCAACACCTTCATTATTTATGGCAACGAATCCTGATGGTACATGGGAAGTTATTGATGGTGTTCAGAGACTTAGCACCTTGATCCATTTCTCAGACAACGAAAAGGCCAAAGAACGTGCTGGTATTTCGGGAAATCTAGTCTTAAAAAACCTTCAAAAACTCGAAAGTTTTAATAATAAAGGGTTTGTCGATATCCCCAAAAATATCCAAATGAATTTTTCTTTAAAACCAATTAAGGTTACTACACTAAGCGACAAAAGTGATAAAAAAGTAAGATTTGATTTGTTTGAACGCCTAAATACTGGCGGTTTAAGATTGTCTGATCAAGAAATTAGAAATTGTATATATAAAGGTGAATTCCGAGAATTTTTAAAAGAACTGGCACAGAATATTCATTTTAGAAAAGTAGTTAGATTGCCTAAAAATAAAGAAGATAACGCAACTTATGAAGAGTTGGTTCTAAAATTTTTCGCGTACTTAAATGATGAACAAAGTTTTGTTCATAGCGTGGTTGACTTTTTAAATGACTACATGGAAAAAGCGACAAAAAAGTTTAACTATTCTAAAAATAGAGATATATTTGAATACGTTTTTTTAACAGTTGCTTCCGCTTTACCGAAAGGTATTAGGCGCAAAGCTAAAACACCTATTATATTATATGAGGCTATTTCTGTCGGTGCTGCAAGAGTTTACATGAAGAAAAATAAAATTAACACTAAAAAAATAGAAGTTTGGATGGTTTCAAAAGATTTAGAATCTCTTACAACTGGTGCGACCAATTCCCCCAAAATGGTAAGAGATCGTATAAATTACTGCATACAAAAATTTAGCAAATAGCCATGCAATCAATTAGAATAGAAATATCAAATAGGCATCGCGAATTAGATAAATTTGTACAGCTTTTATCAATGCTGGGTAGGGAGCGTAACATGGATACCCCAAAAAGAACATTGAAAGGGCTATTCTTTGTTCACGCATATGCAATTATTGAACATTCAGTTTATTCAACGGTTGGAAAAACCATCAAAATTATAAATAGTAAATTTATATCTCTATCAGATATAAAATGCGTTATATTATCTCTCGCTTTGAGTTCGAAAATCGCCTCCATAAAAGATGTTGGTCGCAATAAGCTTTGGGATAAGAAGGTGGAACTATTTGGAGAGATAGATAGCAATCCTATGGTTAAAATTGATGAGACATTAATGCCGACGGACGGCAGAAATATAACGACATCGCAACTGAATTCGATATGGAATGTGTTTTCAATTGGTTTGCCTATTGTCCCGAGACCAGAGTTAATTAGCAGGATAAATGAAATTGCAGAGAATAGAAGATCGATTTCCCATGGGAGAAATAAGCCAGAAGAAGTAGGGAGAAGATATACCGATGAAGATATCAACAAAATTAAGAATGATGTAAATGAACTTTCATCATATATTGTAGATACATTTTCTGATTACTGTGTGAGAGAATTATACAAGAAAAACACATAATGCCAATTCTCGTGCCAAGGTAAATCAGAGACCTTGGGATTCTATATAGGTGTAGATGAAATTGGTTATTGTTACCCAGTGGGTGATCACAAGAAGTGAAAGTCCCACCTGACCAAAGATTAGCCATCCGGTCAGTAGTGAAGTCCGGGGGTCAACCCAGCAATGGGAGTCCGAAGCCGGACGGGATCAAGGGTGTAGGCTCTGTATTGAGCCCCGAAAAATGTATAGTTGTGGTCCGTAAGGATAATCCTGAAATACAGGATAAAGCCGACGTTCTGGATTTGACGGAAGGCAGCAGTCCCCTGCACGAAATGGCGAGTGCTGGGGTCACCACCGGGGTCTTAGACCAGGGCATGTGCTCATGCAAGGCATGGGTGTCAGACTCACCTACACAGTTGACAGAGAACCGCAAAAACAGATTAGCAAAATTGTTTCGGATCTTGACTTGTCAAATGTGTAGGCCTGACACCCATGCCCTTACTCAAATTAAATATGCTGATTGAATACGGCGAAGATAGAAGCCTAATGCTGTTACGAGACGTATGTACAAAAGTAGTGGAAACGTATGTCTCTGATAGTATTAATCGACTTCCAGCCGTTTGAAGGGTACTGAGAAACCCTTGGTGACCTGATGATCTCGGTCATTTGCATCGGCATTATGTAGAGCGTTATAACGGGCAAGATAAATGACAAAATATGAATTTTGGAGTCTGGGTGTTCAAATTGTTGGAATTGTTGTGGCAATTGGAGTGATTATCATCGCTGTCCTGGGCGAGAAGATACGCCAATGGTTGTCAAGGGCAAAGCTTGCAATTTCTCTTAGGGAGCCAAATCTTTCGATAACGACCGACCAGAAGAAAGGTTGGTACTACCTACTTAAGGTCGAAAATTCCCGCCGTAGCTGTCCAGCCGAGGATGTCCGCGTTTGGATAACAAAGATCTACAAAAAGGGGCCTGATGGTTCATGGCTTGAAAAGACATTCAGTGGGCCGGTTCAAGTGACGTGGCAGTGGCCCAATAGCATGCCCCAGTTCTTGACGATAGGCCCCGAGATTAACGCGACTTTTGCAGCAGCTCTTCAGAATACTGAATCGATCCAACTGTGTATATATTGGTGTCCCAATAACCTCGACCCGTTCATTAGGCCTAATGAGCCTACTCGACTGTGCTGTAAAGCCGTTTCTAATAGCGAAGAGTCGAATGAAATCACCATCGAAATATCCTGGGACGGCACATGGGTTGAGGGGAAAACTGAGATGGCTCAGCACCTAATGATCAAGCAATGTTCCCAATGACCTGGCTTTTTCAGGCGGCGAGGTGAATATGCAGCCAAATAAAATTCTCGATTTGCGCCAATACATACAATTCCGACAATGGTCGGGGCGACGTTTTTGGCATGAAATTCGAGCAGCCTTGCAGGGAAGAATTGCCGACTATGATCTACAAAAAGAGCGTTTCACATTTGACCCTGAGAACTTCGAACAAATTGATCTCGGGGTGTCCTGAATTGCGTTCAATAATGTGACTGTTCGCAATGAAGGTATGTGATGTCAAGCGCTATTCTGATTGTTGGAAATTGATGATGTACACCCTCTAAGAACGAACAATCTGATGATCGAGAGGACTTTTTATGAAAAGCTTTTACAGGAATGAGTATCTTTTTTCCGAAATTTACCTGCGGGAGATAACCCAGACTGAGGAAGATCCTGCGGTTAAGGCTACCCTCTCTGCGCTGAAGGAGTATCGAGAGTATGCGGATACATCCAGTCTTGAAGCATGGAATGAAAGTTTCGTTCATGAAATTCTCAAGGCTTTGCGATTCGGGGTGCGAAAGGTAGGTGAGAATACGGCCCTTTTGTATCAATTGGGTTCTGACAGCACTATAACGCTGTGTTATTCCCTACTCCCATCTGAGGATTTGGATTCCACGACCATGGGGCGGAACTGGTCGGAAAAGGTCATCAGGAATCTTCGGAACAATCAATTGAAATGGGGTATCCTGACAAACGGGGATTGGTGGCGGATTTATCATACGGAAGAGCCTACACCCTATGAAAACTACCTTGAGATTGATCTTAAAGGAATTATGGATGGTGAGGATGTTCAACAGTACCAGATTTTCAACAAATTTATGAAGGCGGAGAACTTTGTTCGTGATAAGGACGACAACTGCCAGTTTGATCTTTTTAAGAAAGAATCTCAGGGCAGGATTAATTATATCGAGGAAGAGTTGAAAAATGCCTTAAAACAGAAGGAGGAAGGCGGGAAAGGAATTCTGTCGAATCTCTGCATGGGGTATGTGGAATATCTGCGGGAGGAGGAAAATCCTGATTTTTCGGATGCCCTCTGTTCTACAATCTACGGGGGCGCCATGCTATATATGTTCCGGTTGCTTTTCCTGTTTTATGCAAAAGAAAGAGGGCTTCTCAAAGAAGCCAACCATGATCTGTTCTCGAATGTTTTACTGGCCGCTCAGAAGGCCCAGGAGCAGGGTGATGCAGGGGAAGACGAATACTCACTCTGGAGCAATCTCCGTGAATTGTTTTCAAATATTGACCTGACATATAATGGGGGACTCTTCAACCCGGCAGAAAATGAGTTTGTTGAAGAGCAGAGGGTGTCGAATACATACTTGGCTCCGGTAATCTATTACATGACTTTTTACAGAGATAAAGCAGGGAGTCAGAGACCGATCAGCTACCGTGACATGGCAGTGCGTCACCTGGGGTCATTGTATGAGGGACTCCTTGAACACAAACTCTTTGTTTCAGACGAGGACACAGAGGTTAAGGTAACCAAAAAGGAGATTAAGTTCGTTCCGGCTTCAAAAGGCGGAAAGATAATCGAGGGAAAATACATACCCGCGGGTCAAGTATATTTCGGTAACGATAAAGGTATGCGCAAGGCGAGTGGTTCATTTTATACCCCTGAATATATCGTGGATTATATTGTGCAAAACACGGTTGGGAATAAGCTTCAAGAATTAAAGGATGCATTTTTTGTTGATAATAAAGAGACGATCGCCTCCATCGAAACGGCAATTAGTAAAAGTGAAAAGGATGCTTTTATTGGGCTCTTGAGAAAAAACATTGACGATTTTATCCAGGAAAAGATTCTCAATCTTAGCATACTTGACCCAGCAATGGGTTCCGCACATTTTCTTGTGAATGTCGTCAATTTAATTTCAAACTTTCTTACTGAATTCTGCAATTCCTTCGGAATTATCGCTGAAAAAGACACATCTACAACTTACTGGCGAAGGCGTGTTGTTGAAAACTGTGTTTACGGAGTAGATATTAATCCTCTCGCTGTTGAACTGGCCAAGCTATCCCTCTGGATTCTTACAATGGCGAAGGATCAGCCTCTGTCGTTTTTGGACCATCATTTGAAGTGTGGGAACTCTCTTATTGGGGCAAGATTGTCTGATTTAGGCCATTATCCACGTGTTAGGAAAATGAAAGGCAAGAAAAAGTCACAATTATGGTTATTTGATGCGAAAACAAACTTTCAATCAAATGTGGCAACGGTGCTTTCAAAATCAAGGCAGATTAAATCTCAAGAATCAAAAGAACTGGATGATATAGGCGACAAAAAAAGGTTGCTTGATGAAATTGGAAACCTTTTGAAACCCTATAGGAAGATTTGTGATTTTCATACAAGTCTCTATTTTGGAAACAATATTTCTGAAGAAGAATATAACAGGGTGCTATCTGTTTTTAATTGTAATTTTGAATGGGATGGAGAGTTTTTTTTTCATTGGGAAATCGAGTTTCCGGAAGTTTTATTGGACTTAGATGGGTTTGATTGTGTTATCGGAAATCCTCCCTATGTGAGTGTTGATAGTTCTCTGTATGATGTAGCTATTGAGCAGACTTTGAATACCAAGAATTTATTTTGCTTTTTTTCTGAAATTGCTCTTGGGATAACAAAAAAAGGAGGGTTCCATTCATTTATTGTGCCGCTTTCGGGCTTTGCAATGATGCAAATGTATCCATACCAACAGCTTTTCCTTATGAGCTCCGAAAGCCTGGCACTAGCAAATTTCTCATGGAGACCAGGGAAAATATTCAAAGATGTTAACATACCCGTAACCGTATTTGTTTTGAAGAAAAAAATGTCTGATGAAATCAAAAGTGTCAAAACAACTCATTATATAAGATGGTATAAGGATGAACCTGGTGCCCCACTAAAAAAACTGAATTTCGTCGAGGCAAAAAAATATTTAGACGTTTCCCCTGGTTTCATTCCTAAAATTGGACATGAAATTGAAATTTCTATATTGGATAAAATGTTGTGTAATCCCAGATTGGGGAACTTTATTGCAAAGAGAAAGATAAATCCTCAGAATCATCTTTATTATAGAAGCAAAGGAGGCTTATATTATAAAATATTTACGGATTTTTATGCTGGTAGTTCCAATGAAATCCGCTTTTCATGTAAAGATGAAAAGAAAAACCCTGTTTTGTTGCCTGTGCTCAATTCAAATATATTTTATTGGTTTTATGAGCTATTCTCAAGTTGTAGAGTAGTTAACTATGAAAACATTTGCTGTTTCCCTTTTGATATTGATGGCCTATCAAATAAACTCGGCGTGAATTTAATTCAACTTGGGAAAATATTAATGGATGATGTAAGGAAAAATGCAAAAAAGCAGATACGAAATTATGCGGGGTTCGGGGAAAAGGAATGCTTTACAATATATATGAGAAAAAGCAAAAAAATATTGGACGAAATTGATACCATTTTGTCGCAGCATTATTCTTTCACAGATGATGAACTGAAACACTTGACCAACTATATGCTCAAATACAGGGGTGATGAATAATGAAACTCCAATTAACTAACGGCTATTACCTCCGATTCGACCAGTTCTCCCGAATCCTCCAATACGCTCTTGAGCAAATCCCTCGAAAATTCATTCCTCGACCAGAAATTGTAGATGCGTTAGGCATCTCACTCAAGCAGTTCGAAAATCTAAGCAGCATTTGTGTGGCCTTAGGCCTGACCAAAGCAAGAACTTTCATCCTAACACCTCTTGGTAAAAGCGTTGCTGCACAAGACATATTCTTTGACTACATAGCAACCCTTTGGCTCATGCACTACTTAATTTCAAGTGAACCCAAATGGGTGGTCTGGAATCGTTTGATTAATCAGGTTTTTGCTGAAAACGAAGAAATTTCAACGGAAATCGCGCAGCCCTATTTCGAGGATCTACGGGGATCATTTTCAGAACAGGCTATCACCAAAAAGCTTCCGAAGGAAGTGCTTTCAGTCCTCGACGCCTATAGCGAGCAGAGATTTTTCCAACTCCACCTGTTGGAAAAAGTATCTACAGGCAAGTACGTCCGCACCGAACCGGAGAAGATCGAACCACTGCCGTTTCTATATTGCCTGCTCCAATATAGAGAAAAAACTTATCCGCATTCAACTTCGCTGGTTATCCAGGATATCGTAAATGCTGTAAACAGTCCTGGTAAAGTACTGTTCCTTGAAGATTATGAAGTGAATAAGCTTCTGACAACTTTACACGATCAAACCCTTATCAGGATTGAAATGGTTGGGGATTTAGAGCAAATCCGGCTTAGTGACGAGACTTCAAAGGAATCTGTCCTCAAAGGCATATACAAGGTGGGAGAATGAAAGAGGATTTTTCAAAGTACCTGAAGGCCCTTGGTACTCAAAAGTACAGGTCTATTATCGTTCACCATAATTCATTCAGGGCTCTGGAGCAGTTTGCCCGGGCCGCGGCCAAGAAATACGGCGGGGGGTATTGGGACCTTTTGGCCTATTGCAAGGATAGCCCCGATATTCATGTGGATGCCTTTGACGTCGAAGACCTGTCGGATTTGTTGAAGACTTTGTGTGCAGGGGAGAGTCTTTTGTGCGTAGACAAGATCAATTTTTTGCTCGATACTTGGTCAAACAATGAAAAGGCTGCGTTTTACAGCTTGCTCAGGAATGGGTGGAATTCTTTTTATCCACACAGCAGAGCGACCCTTGTCTTTTTTATCCAAAGCTATGATGAAATAAAAGAACAACAGATCAATGACACCCATAAAAGAAGTAGAATTCGTCCACTAAGCCATTTCAAGGGATTATAACATAGATGCAAGAATCCCAAGGTGGATCACCCATGCTCGATATTGAATGCGGCGGCATTGAGCTGCGAAATGATAGTGTGAATGGGAAAAGGGTGTTATACCGGAGCAGTTTTTATCACTATTCTTCTTAGTCCGTCCATATCTTTCAGGAGAACATACCATGTCAAAGATTCGAGACGTCATTACCATTAACAGTGGTTATACAAGCTATGTGGACCTCAGCCAGGAATTTCTCTATTATAACGAAGAACAAAACCGCGGCCGCATTGAACGGTATATGCCTATCAAGGCGCATCGGATTGCGTTTCAGGACATCGCCAATGCGCTAAACCCAAAGGACCGACGGTGCTATTTCTTATCTGGCAGTTACGGTACAGGCAAATCACACCTGTGTTTAATGCTTGGGAATTACTTCGCGGTACAGAGTAATTCTTTGGAGATGGAGACCTTTTTTAAGAATTACGAAACATCCCAGCAAGAGGTTCTCCTTAAACCCGGTGAAACATTAGACGAAAAACCTGCATCGAGCCTGGCAGTAAGCAGGAAAGAAGGAAAGTTTCTTGTTGCAATCTGTCGCTACGGTTTGAGGTTAGAATTTGAAGGGGTTGTGCTGAGGGCGATCGAAGAGGCACTGGAAAAGCAAGGCTCTGACATTAAAATAGCCTCCCATTACAAGGAAGCTATCAGAAGACTTGACGCATGGAAAAAGCAAAAAGCTGAAAAACCTTTTTTTAACAATTTTGAGACTGAGTTGAAGCAGAAACACCCTGACTGGACATATTCAAAGTTGATAAAAGGCTTAGGTAAATCTGAAGAAGATGCCCTAAGCACGTTTAAACTGGTCTTTAAGGAAATTACGGATAACGATTTTTCTTTTTCAAAAGACAACTTGCAGGATATCGTCAAGGATATCCTGAAAAATGAGAGTTTCAAAAAAACTTTTAAAGGTATTGCGATCATTTATGATGAATTTGGAGATGCCCTTGATGAAAACCGTGTGGTATTAAGCAGTTTTCACGAGTTTGCCCAGTTTTGCGCCAATAGTGGAATGAGTGGATTGCCGGTCATTTTTGTGGGAACGGGGCATAAATCGTTTTCAAAGCACGGGAAGGTGGGAGATGCAATTCATTACAGCAAACTGGCTGCCCGCGTAACGGAAGTCCCACTCCAGACCCAGGGGATGGAAGACATTATTGCAGCTATTGTTCAGCAGAAAAAGGATGCAGCGGCCTGGAGGAATGAGGTTGAACCGAACAGCTCAATCTTCGCGCAGTTCCCGGTGGAATGTAAGCGCCTTGGCATTTTCAACTGGCTCCCCGCGCCCAAACTGAAAAACAATATCATTCAAAACATCTACCCAATGCACCCTCTGACGACCTATGCCCTGCTCCAAATGGCCAGGGAGTTAGGTTCGGATAATCGCTCCGTATTCAAATTCTTTTCTCCTGAATTTGAAGAAGATACAGATGCCTGGACAAACATTCAAAAATTCTCTTATCCCTGGTTTATTAAGAATAATGAGATTATCCAAAACGGACGTCTGAAACTTTTCACAACGGATGTGCTGTTCGACTATTTTCAAGACAGCATGACAGAAGGTGGCAGGAACATTCTGCCCCGAATCCGATCCTCAATCGCCAACTATGAGGCAACACTGAGAAGTCTTAAAAGTTATGTAATCGCAAATGAAGACACAAAATTGTTTGATGACGTTGATGAAAAAGTGTATCGGATACTGAAGGCTATTTTGGTCAATGAGATTATTTCAAACGAGAAATATCCGATTATCAACATTCAGGAAAACATCCATTTTGGACTCAACGCTGTTACCAATTCAGAAAAAGAAGAGGTGAACAACCGTCTCGATTTCCTATGTAAAAAGGGGATTCTCTACAAGAACGAAAAACAGCTATATGAGTTCAGAAAAAGCGATATTCAGGATATCCCTCAAATGGTCATTGCATTTAAACAAGATCCTGGAAATCTTCCTGAAGATATTATGTCAAAATTCTTTGATTATATGCCGCTTAAAAAAGCCGAGGTATTCCTTGAGGCCAAGAATTACAATACAACCTATGATGAAGACAAGAGGCTGTTGGTCAAGTTTGCCACCCCCCCGGAGTTGGAACAGGTTTATAAGGAGGCTGGTAAAGATATCACCTATTTTGAACAGCTGGAATTGGAAAGAAAAGAGAATTCACATGGCAAGGAGAGCTGTGAAGGTACCGCTGTTTATGTATTTTGCGAAACAGATGAAGACGTGGAACGGGCCAAAAAGCTTTGTGTGGCCAATCAATCGAACCGCGTAGTAATAGGAATTCCCAAGAAAGGGATGAGCGTGGCCGATCCAATTTACACATTTTTGGCAGTTAATAGTATTAGCAAATCGGAGCAAGCTAAGGCCTTCGGAACTTATGAAAATTCACAGTTACTAAAGATTCGTACAGGAGCTGAATTTCAGTTGAAAGAAACGAAGGAAGACTATTTTGACAACAAACAGATAATGTGGTTCAGGGCCAATGGGGTTTCTCTTCCAGTAAGTGAGAACAATCGTTACGATGCGGCCAACAAAGTCATGGCCGGGCTTTTCGACGAGAAACGCAATTCATTCAGCCACACGGAATTTAACCGGGTTCATGTAAAAATTACGGGCACTACGCTTCGAATTATGACCGAGGCGGCTGAGTTGCTTTTGGACTTGACCCAGAGAATAAAAATAGACTGGTCTCATCCGGATAACCGGGGTGACAAGAAATATCTGCGCCGTTGTTTTGTGGATAGTCAAGCATTAAAGAGTGTGTATCAGGAAGGTGATTTCCGATTTTTTGAAGTTGAGCGTACGTCTTCTAAATTCAGCAAGGCACTGCCAGCCTATGCACGTTTGTTAGATGATTTGAAGGCACTTGAGGAGAAAGAGCCGAAATCTTGCAGGAAATTTTTTGAACCCTATTTCGAGGAATACGGGCAAGGGGAAATCGCCGTGACCTTGTTAGTGCTATTGGCACGCCGATTCTATGGTGACAGTCTTAGATTCAAACGCGAAAAGGATGCCTTGACAGACATAAATTTTGATGAAGCAGGCAGGGTGATGGACCTTGTATCGGGCAAGGAACCAAATGCCGTCTTGCTTTTCAAGGGGATAAGTGAGGAAGACATTAACTACTTTAATAGCGTATGCGATGTTTTTATGGAAGGCGGGGTTGTGGCCGGCAAGAGATACGGGGTTGCTGATGCCCACAAAAGTATTGTCACCTGGTGGAACGACCTTCCGGTTATTGCAAAATCAAATCAATTCTATGACGATGAACTCAAACCTTTTGTTCAAGAACTGAATACGGCTGAAACCAAAGATCCCTTTGGCTTTATGAAATATGACTTGTTGAAACTGTTTGGGCTTAGTGAAGACGAAAAGATCTCTGCAAGCAAATTGTCTGATATCAAAGAGGGCTTGCAGGAATTCAAAAAAGCAACCTCGGAAATATTAGGCGACAGGCAAGGGAAGCTTTTGGAAAAGGTGGCGGCCCTTTTCGATTTAACCGATTCATTGCCCATTGATATCCAGGATGCAATCAAGAACTGGTACGATGGCCTTAGCAGCTTTCAGAAAGATTTGTACGGAAAATACCACACGAACGAAAGCAAAGTCATCGTTTCAAGAGTTAAAAATATGACGGATGTAAAGGAGTTGATCTTTACCGATTTACCGGAAGCTTTTGGCTTTGGGCCTCTGTCCGAATGGGGAACAGATAAAACCGAAGATTATGTTGGGAAGTTTAAGAAGGGCAAGAAATGGATTGAAGTATCCAAACCAGCGGTTGGGGATGTTGCGGTGTTAAACAAAGAGGGCAAGGCAATCAGTGGAGATACGATTCCGTATAAAGGGAAGTTCGAGTGCAAACTGAAAATTAATGAAGACGGTGCAATATTCTACACCGATGACGGCTCCGATCCATCCGACGACAAGAGTGAACGGAAGCGCTTTGAAGAAAGTGACTTGTTAAACATAAAGAAAGGGCATCACACCATAAGGATAGTTGCACGCGACAAGGATGGAAATTATGGGAAAAGCAGGAAAATATCGTTCATAGATGAAACCAAAAAAAACATTATACGGCCAACACAAGAGACCTTTAAAGGGTTTGATACGCCAGTCACCTTTGTGTTTCCTGTAGATAAGGAAGGGGTCACGGCCTCAGTTAGTTCACTCTTTAACGAGATTATTAAGGCAAAGATAGTCAGTGTTGAAACCCTGGAAAAAATGGTCGTGAAGATGATCGAGGGGATGAAATCGTAGAAAATGATTACTCTTGTTTTAGATCAATTGAGTTTAATTCCCTCAGATGACCCAAGCCTCCTAATCTTAGAGGAAATATCCGACTACGTGGCTGGATATGAATGCATTCAAAACGCCATTGCGGATGAGACAGACCTTACCGTCTATGTCAGAAACAGGACGATTGAGCGCTGGCTGGAAAATATGGTTTCACGCTACCCGGCAGGCGCGTTTACATTCACCCAAATGGATGCGCGATCATACCTTATGCAGAAATGGGGCATATCTATTCCAGAATTTGTGGCCAGTGAGGATATTGTAAGCTGCGGCATTTTAGACCTTGATATTGCCCCCAGACAGGGAGATTCTTTTGAAAATATCATTTTGGAGTATTTCTACGATCCTGTTTTCACAAAAACCGTTTTTTCTCCAGCGAAACTTATAGAACTGGTGAATTCCTATGAAGAAACAGCGTGGGAAGACAATTCCACGAACAAATTAGTCTATACCATTTATCAAAAACGCTTAATGGGATGGCGTAACAAGGAGAAAAACAAGGATGCGATTCGTGTCATAGAAATGATTGAATCTGATATGCCAGGCCTCAAGGATGATTTGATGAGGTACAAGATCCTTCAGCACTATAAGGAACTCGGCATAAAAATCTTGGGAGCGCAATTCACTCGATTTTCTTCTTTTAAGCCCGATTTGCACGATCTGGAGTTTGAGGACGAAAGACATCCAGAGATCGTACAGCAGATTGAATACTATCTTAATGACCTCGAAACCCCTGAAACCGAGGCAGGCTTTTTGGCCTATGCGAGCAACTTGAGCGGAAAACTGGTTCTTGAATTTGATAAAGTTGAATCCTTTCTAAAAGCAACTCCTGAGCTGGCAACGGAAAAAGTCATAGGAGAACTGAAACATCTATTTTACCCGATCCACAATCGAATCGGCCGGCGGTTAGAGGGCCTCAATTTGCTCCTAAAACCAGAAGAACCTGGGGAACCAAATCCGAACTGGCGCTTCGATGAAATGATGGATTGGGCTGTAAATTCTTATTTGCCCTACTTTGTCTGGGCCGACAAAAATGACGGAATTGATGAGCAACTGCTGCACTTGTCCGATATATATGCGTCATGGCTCTATTCCAATTGGGAAGCGATTAGGGCCAACTCAAAACGACTTGTCTATAACATTTTGCCGAACAATTATGACGATTTTATACGGGGGGAGAGCAAGAACGTCATGCTTGTTATTGACAACCTGGGTTGGCGTTATGTGGAAGTCCTGAAAGCGTTTTTCGAAAATGCGGGTTTTGGTCTCGTTAAGAAGAAGGTCTATGTTTCAATGCTGCCCAGCACTACGGAGATTTCAAAGAAATGTCTGTTAGCTGGTGCGCCCACTTACAATGCAATAGACAGCAATCAGTATGTATCTATCGTTGAAAAGGGTTGGGTACCGTTTTTTAAGGATTCGGCTTTTCAATACGTTTCGGATCTCAAGAAACTGGAAAAGACCCCGGATGCTGTTGAACACCAGACCTATGTGGTGAATTACCTTCCCATTGATTCCACGCTGCACAAAAAGGAGAAAGAGCTGGGAATACCCCATGATGAGCATATCAAAACGCTGCTCTCCTATCTCGTAAAATCCACCATGGCCTTCATCGAAAGAAATAACCTGCAGGATGATATTACAATTCATGTCACCTCAGATCACGGTTCAACCAGGATACCCGAAAACCTGCCCAACGGGATTGATACGAAAGATATAAAGAAATTCGGGTTAACCACAGTAACCCATCGTTATGCGGCCTTGGAACCTGAACAATTTAACTTATTGCCGGATAACTTGAGGGAAGATTGTTTTTTTCTTGCGAGAGAGATTTTTGGAAACGACCTGGATTACATCTGTGCACGAAGGGGCAACCGATTTGGCCCGACAGAGGACTCACAGTATGTACATGGTGGGTTATCGCCGGAGGAGACTATCGTTCCCTATTTGCAGTTTAGAAAACTGAAGGCATCTGTCCAGCATCTCACCATACTGCTTAAACAGACCACCTACCGATATAGGCTTGAAACCGTTGAATTTGAGATTGCCAATCCAAATGAATACCCGGTTGAAGATGTCATTGTTGAAGTTATGAATTCAAATGTTCAAGCTGAGCCTTACAGGTTGGATTGGTTGCAAGGAAAAAGAAAAACATCGGCATCCATGCAAATGCGTTTTAAAAAGGCGGGGCACAAGGACGATACCGAAAATCTTCGCTTCATGGTTTTATACACATGCAATGGCAAACAGCACCGAAGCGAAGAAATAAGATTGCCGATTACCATGAAGGCTATGTTTGAGATGAAAGATCCGAGCATATTTGACGACTGGGAATAGGAGCATATAATGAAGGTGTTTGAGCAAAAGGCGAAAGATCTCTTCGACGAAATTGTGATTAATAAGGGTCTAATCCACCAGGCTGGTTTTGGAAGCCGAGCGATCCCAACATATGTGGGGGAGTGGATTATTGCCAACTATGTTGGAGATGAGGAAGACTTGTCAAAGGAAAGCCGGGAACGGATTGCCGGGTTTATCCAAAAGTTTGTGCCCACAAAAGGTGAGAAAGAACTGGTGCGGAACAGGCTGCTGGAACAAAATGAAGTGAAATTCCTTGACAACTTTTCGATCCAGGTGAACCTGGTGAAGGGCGATCGCTATCTTACGATCCCATTCTTGGATGAATCAACCGCTTTCTTATCGCCGCAAATTGTTCAGGAAAATGAAATGCTGTTGAAAAGTGGTTTGTGGGGTGTGGGCACGCTTTTTTATATTCCGCCATCGGATGAAAACCCTAAAGGCCAGGTATGGATGAAGGAATTTAAGCCATTTCAGTTAGCGAATGTGGATTTGGATTACTTTAGTGATGCACGGAAGAAATTCTCAAATGAAGAGTGGGGCGATCTTATTATTTCTTCCATGGGTTTTAACTGCAAGTTATATTCTGAAAGGCAAAAAACGCTTTTAATTACAAGGCTGTTGCCGATGGTGGAACCAAGATACAATCTTGTTGAGCCCGCCCCTAAGGGAACCGGAAAGTCGTTTGTGTTTGACAATATGTCGCGCTATGTGGCCGTCAGGGCCGGTCGTATAACGGCTTCCGTGCTCTTTTTTAATGATGCCCGCAAAACGCCTGGGTTGATTACAAGATATGACTGTGTCGTCATTGATGAAGCACAAAAAGTTAGAACCGATAGCTCAGGCGAGATCACAGCATTGCTGAAATCCTATTTGGAAGCCGGTAAATTTGGCAGGGGAACCGCAGGAAGCATAGCGGCTGAGGCCGGGTTGGTGCTTCTGGCAAATATAGATATAGATGAGAATAGAAGGCCGATGAATGAAGAAATCGGCATTTTTAGAAATTTCCCAAACTTCCTGACGGAGACGGCTTTTATTGACAGATTCTCTGGACTGCTGCCCGGATGGGACTTGCCCCGGGTTACAAAGAACACGCCGTCAAGAAATTTAGGCCTAAAAGGAGATATTTTCGGCGAAATCCTTCACTCTTTGCGTGGGGATGTGAGTTTTAGAGATTACGTCAAGACAAATATGGAGCTTGCGGATTGCGATGATATGCGGGACACCAAAGCCATTGAAGCGGGTGCCACTGGATTTCTAAAGATTCTTTTCCCGGATAAAAACCCAGCAGAGAAAGATTTTTATAGATTCTGTGTGAACCCTGCAGTGGAATTACGCCAGCGAATCAGAGATGAATTGTGCAAACTTGATCGTGAGTATACACCGCTTACCATTAAAGCCAAATATCCCGACCGATTCCAGGAAACACATGTCTTGCCTGTTTATTATGATGTTGATGAAAGCGGTAAGAAAGTTTCACCCAAGCAGCATCCCGTATCTCCTCCCTCTAAACCAATAGTGAAAAAGGAAAAGCCCAAAGATGACCGGTTTTCGATTAATAGACGATCGATTGAAACAACACTTGAAATTTCAGAAGGACAAAAGGGGATTTCATATGAAAGGCTTTTTAAGCCTTATTTGGTCGGTGCAACGATGATAAAGCTCGTTGATCCCTACCTGCGGTATGCATACCAGATACAGAACTTTATGAGTTTCTGTGAGAGTATTCCAACGCTGCAAGGACAAATTGCACTGACCTTAGTGACTGCCGCAGGTTCAAAGGAAGCAGAATTGGATCTTTCCATAAAATTTGAGGAGATTAAGAATCACCTTGAAAAACACCAGATCAATCTAAACTATAGTCTAGCTAATAATATACATGACCGATGGATTGAATCTGATACCGGGTGGAAAATTATTTTGAGCCGGGGATTGGATATCTTTGACAAGCCTGATGGGAGATTCACGCTGGGCTCCATTGATCAAACCAAGCGAGCTTGTAAAGCAACTACGATTACGTATGTGCAGAAAGCCTGATCCCAGATATGACAAATGAGTACTTATGGAACGAACAAGCCTATGCAACCCAAGAGAACTGAAATTGGGCAAGCAGATGGTAAAGTTATTCGGTGGAAGACGAGAGGAAAGTCTGTTTCCGATAATGTGGGCAGGCGGATTTGAAAGAAATGAAAAGAGCTGCCAGGTAATTAATTTAAGTGGGTTTTGGAGATCTGTGGTGCCTCCTCACCCGACTCTTCGCTTCAGTTTTCAGATTATGGATGTTTTCTACTAAAGGAGGGAAGCACTATGAAATCGGTCAATGTGAAACAGTATAAGAAAGACAGCAAAAGCCATTTTGTCTATCTCGGCCAGGCAAAAGCTAAGGCCATTGAATTTAAACATACAGAAAACAATAATATTCGACTATTAGATATCGTTTTTGAGGTTCCCCTTGAAGACCAAAAGTCGTGTGAGTTTCTCATCAGATTGGAGACTGATTCTGAGGAAATCAACATGCTCCAAGAAAAATTAAACTATGCTATTGAGCATCCAGTATCACATTTTTCGGAAAACGATTTATTCCACAAGGCAGTTATCGGAATGACCTTAAGAGAGAGGGAGGACGGACTAACGAAAGAGTAAGCAAAAACCCGGGAACGGGAAAGAACTACCCACGAATTGAAACGGGTGTAATTACGGCAGGGCGACCTTTACGTTCATTGATCTGAGTATGTTGCTGTATTGACGATCTATCTACCTTCGGCGATGTTGACATATCCTCAGAGGGAATGTCGACCATGCTAAGCGAACTTAGGCAAAAGATAAGCCAATCAGCAGATCACCATTGGGAAAGTTTACATAGTCTGCGTTTTGGTTTTCTCATGTCAAAGAGGTTAAATAAAGGGAGGGAAAAGTCTTGAACGCAACGTATAAGCCGGATTTCAAGTCTAACATTATTGGATGCCTGGAAAAATACGGAGATATAAATGAGGCACTCAAATGGTTTAACCGGGCAGAACAGGAGCTTTCTGATAGGGAATTTTTCAATTTAGTAGATGCAACCATAGAAAGCAAGTATAGGTCTGAGCAACGCTTTTCGCATATATTCTCCCTGAGAGACCAAAATAGAATATCCACCCATGGCTTTGAGGATATCGAAACGCTCCTGGAATCATACCGTTTCGATGAAGCCGAAGAGCTATACCTCAAGAACAAGGTCTACCTGAATGAAGCGGAATATAAGAGACTCAAGAAGGGATACAGTGCAAAACAACGGATTGAAAACCTCAAAAAAAATATTGTTGCCAAGTTCCAAATGAATGATCAAGATGCCCTTTCCTTGGCGAGCGTAGTTGTTCAAAACCGGGCGTTATGTAATAATTTAACATGGGAACGATTGAAGGCTTTCATTATTAGCAATATAAATAAGATAACATTTCCCCGACGTATCTATTTATCCATACTTGGGGAGATCTCGGACGAAATCAAAAGAGGCGTTGCTGGCTTCGATGAGAACACTCTATTTAGCTTGTTAAAGAGAGTCTTAGACTTTCCAAACAAGAGTGGCACTGAATACAAAAATGTGTGGATAGTTCTTTGTGCACACTCTTCGATGCTGAAAAAATTCTCAATTTCTCATAAGAACCATCTGGACAGCCTGGCAGATAAATACCCTTTTGAGAATCTTGCCAGATTGGCTCATTTTTACCTGCCACCTGAGATATCGTGTCTAAACTATCTCCAAAATGATCGGGTACTTTTGGACGATGAATCCTTTGATCAATTGCAATCTCTCTTTAAAAGAAACAGGTACTTCAATTGTGAAACGGTTTTGGCTCTGCTGAAAGCCAAAGGCGAACGTCGAAAAATGAGATTAAAGGACATCCTGAACGATCTCTTGAAAAAAATAGTAACCAGGGCATTCAACTATAATTTGGCGCTCAAAGCTCCAATTGTAAACCTGATTTTTCCCAGGTGTGTATCGGATTACCAAAACAAGAATTTTAAAGTTTCTGATAGTGCTCTAGTATTTTGTGAAGGCAGGCGACTGACAAGAAAAGAGAATGAGGAGAAATATATGCTCTGTCGGAACCAACAATGTAATGAAATGACAGAGCTGCTAAATGATAAGGATAAACCTGGAAATGATTGCTATTTCTACAGGTTGTTAAAAAAGGAATTTGGCATTTCCAGTGATGACATCTCTTTGAATAAGGATTTCATACACGCAATGGGCGCTTTCAATAGATGGAATGAAATCGCTGAGAGGCTAATTTGTGGCTATGGCGCTACATCAGGTTGCGGTTCGCCTTTGACCTTTAGTAAATCCCCTCAGGTGAAGCCTGGACGGGCTGCCTACGCTACAACTTACTGGCGTTGTTCAAATCCGTCTTGTCAGAATATCGAGAAGGCAATCAAGTTGTCTCATTGTGGTGGTTGCGGCAAGATTATTGACAGCCGGTTTGACAAAATTTCCTGCAAAAGGCTTGATGGAAAAGGATTCTTTATCTGCACGGACTGTGGATACTGCTGTGACAAACACAAGGTGAGCGGGATTTGTCCGGAATGCGGGCAGAACAAAGGATGGGTGAACCTTGATCAGTATAGTAAACGCTATGGCTGTTTGGCTTGTGGCCATGAAATCGCAGTACCAGGTTTGAACAAAGGCTGCCTCGACTCTGATGGTAACCATAATGACCCTAAAACTATTGGAGATTGCGATCTCACCGAGAGAAAGGAAGAGGTTTCAAGCCATGACGAAGTTTCTTTTGACGACATCCCTTTTTGATAGGGACTTTACATCTGTTATTTCTCATGAAATCAAGGATGGGAGCAATGGCTTTCTGGTTTGCTATGACCTGAATAATTGCATTTCAACCCTTGGATCGGAGGTAGATGGATACGATGAAGTCCTGGACATTTACCTGCTCGAATCGATCCACCATCTTGGGAAATATCATCAGAAATATTTCGAAGGCGAACAGGAGATAGTGAGCTATGGTCTGCGGAAGTACATCTCGGAATCTTCCCTAAAGCACCCCGTTGATTTAAATGGGGATCTTGGCATTTCCCGGGATTTCTGGCCGAGGCTATTGGACTATGCCAGAATACTAAGGAAGGATGTAATGACAGCCGGGGTCTGGGAGCATTATCAGGATGTTGAGCTTCCATTTTCGCTGGCATTACATACTCTGACATCGAACGGGGTCACGCTCGATCCTGTTACTCTACAAACAATTCGGGAAAAGACTGAGAGTGCCCACCAAAAAATTCTTTACGCCCTGGATGTAAACAATGTGAGTGGGGGTCAAATTAAAGACCTGAATGATTGGGTCAGAGGTTACGGTTTTGGCGAGTTCTTTCCTGCTGGGCGAGATGAGATTTCAATAAAGGACCTGTCTCTACTGGAAGATCAGCATCAGGTTTTCAAGATCTTTGTGAGACTGGATAAATTAAAACGAGTCAATAGCTTTCTGAACAGCATTGGTGACAAGAAAAGCATCCGACCATTTTACAAAACCATGGGGGCTGTTACAAGCAGGTGTACTTCAACAAATCCCAACATCATGGGAGTTCCCAAAATCTTCAGGCCCGTTGTCGTCCCAAGTAGGCCTGATTTTGGTATCGTTGAATGCGATTACTCACAAATGGAGGTTGGGGTAGCTGCCGCTCTTGCCGAGGACCAGAATCTCATTGAAGACTTCAATACGACAGATGTCTACGAAAAAGCAGGGGAATTGCTGTTCGGGAAATCAGGTGATGGGTCCCGTTCGAAAGCCAAGATAATTTTCCTCGGCATTCAGTACGGGCTTTCGCGAAAAACCATAGCCAGGCGGCTTGAAATATCAGAAAAAGAGGCCGCCAGGATTCTCGCCAGCCTTTACGGAAGGTATGGCAACCTTAAAAAGTATTTAGCAAGTCTTGAGAGGGCCGGAAAAGAGAACGGATATGTGGAAAACATTTCAGGCTTGAGGCGTTACCGCCGTTATCCGGAAAGAGTACCCAACTATTGGGAGCGGAATTGGTTCAAGAATTTCCCGATTCAATCAAGCGCCGCTTCTGTATTCAAGAGGGCCATTATAAAAATGTACCAGGAATTGAAACATGAACCGTTCCATCTCTTGGTGCCGTTATATGATTCAGTGGTCTTTGAGTGCACGCTTAATCGGATAAAGGAAATAACAAAAGTGGTTGAGGGTTGCATGATTACCAGCATGAGAGAGTATTTTCCAAAGCTGAAACCAAAGGTTTCTGTCAATGATTTTGATCCCAGTTGCTGGAATTCAGAAGGAAGAGGCAGCTCTGTTGAGAATTTCCTGGATAACCCCCTCTTCAATATTGACATCAGGGAAAAGCCCAGCAGCAATGTCGACTGGTCGAACTACTTATAACCGTGTTAAAAAATAGAGGATCAAATGAAGAGAATTGTCAAGGCAGAAATAGTCGGAATGTGGGAAGATCATCTTCCGAGTGATAAGAACGCGGATGTAGTGGTTGAATATGACAACTGTGAAAAGGGCGTTCTTTTTTCATTCCATCCGTGGCACTACCATGCTTTTGTGGATGGGTTGGAGGAAAAGCGCCCGCCTTTTCCCGTTGAAGAGCTGATCGGTTTAAAGCCGGCACAGGCGCGGGTAAGGTTCCAGCCGGATTCACCCAGTTCCTATCACGAACAGTCTCTGAGGGAAGCCATCGACGGATGGAGACAGTTTAATGACAACAAAAACAAGGTGGTGGATATCCGGAGCTGGCTCAAGCCGCTGGAATAGTAATGTGAAGAACAGTACACCGACAAATGTTGGACGGATGAACATGGATAAATCAGAGATATGTCATGCTGGAAAGAAAAACTGTGGAAGGCGGGACGCTGGTAGAAAAGTAAATTTCCATCGCACGCTGCCCGGATAGTGATCAACCGGACGCTCTTTAAGAATTCAATATCATTTGTCAGGTCGACCCCAAGAGGAAGTGATTGATCAAAATAATGGGCCTTGGTGATCAAACCGACTTAATTGAACCGAGGACATCCAGATGATATCTCACGATTTCAATGGGTTGCTATATCTTGACAGAAACCAAACATATCAGGAGGTTAAAAAAAGCTGTGATATCCTTAATCCAGTTATCTGGAATGAACAGGGGGAGAAGATTCCGTATATCAATCTCCGATGTTGTCAGGTTAGCTTCTGCTTTCACATCTGAAACTGTCTGCCGAAATATAGGTTACAGCACACAATCTTGCCTCCTTTTCAAACTCTGGAGTGCGCTGATACAGTGTCCACAATACAAAAAAACCAAAACGGGTCTCTATCATCAATGGGCGATTTGCTGTTCCCCTTTAAGCTTAAAGCCTTAACCACATGGAGTTCGGCCGCCACTGACGTCGTATCGTGGTTCAAAGCAGGATAAGAGGTTGGCTACTTCCGACTGGGTTTCCGGCCAGTATTTGTGGAAAGACAGTCGTCTCTCCATAGACATTTGTCCTCGTTGCAGTACGTCACCCTTTCTGTACCGAAACACGCCATGTTATTTTCTGCCTGTTGAATTGCACGGATAATCCCCTCTTTTTTCATCCTGTACGTGTTGATATCCATCCCTTTTGCGATCTTTCTTGCGTCGTTTATCTTCATGCGGTCTCTCCTTGAACTCAGGTTGGTCCCCTCCTCCATGGACGTCACGCGAGAAGATCGGCAATTTTTTCCTTAAGTCTCTCAACGGCAGAGAAATCCTTTACCATATATCCATCGGCCTGTGATGCCCTTGGATCATCCGCATAATTATCATAGGCCGTGAAAATAAGGACAGGCAGGTGGGGGTATTTTCCCTTTATGTCCTTCAACATATCCCATCCCTCAAATCCCTTTAGAT
>Ga0208648_1001192_pt1 | contig 22386 bp, 24 predicted proteins | sample AntAceMetag02UKL_FD_184772 | JGI IMG/M metagenome (GOLD analysis project Ga0208648, IMG submission 184772) | Saline lake microbial communities from Ace Lake, Antarctica - Antarctic Ace Lake Metagenome 02UKL (SPAdes) (version 2) | ecosystem: Environmental > Aquatic > Non-marine Saline and...
CCCGTAGTCGGTAACAGAGAGCAGGGTAAATCCTATGAAGGGCTTTGCGCCGTTGGCGATAACGACCCAGTCGGGTTTGACCTCTATTCCACGTGTCCGCAATACATATTCTGCAACAGCTTCCCTGAGTTCAGGTATGCCGGCACTCGTTGTATACCCGTGCCTGCCATCTCTGATGGCCTCTATTGCCGCCTCACATATATTTGGCGGTGTGTTGAAATCGGGCTGACCAATACAGAAACTGATGATTTTCCGGCCCTGGGCAATGAGGTCGTTCACCTCCTTGAGTACAACAAATGCATTTTCCATCCCCAGACCGGATGTCCTGGATGAAACTTGCGGCATGTTTAGTCTCCCCTTTTTTTACTCTTCTTGCGCCCTTGGGTGAGGCCTGTTCGGTTTCGACTTAACCAGGTAGGTATAATTAAATCAAGGCACTCCTTTACGTCAAGGGTTCATCTCGGGAATTTCCTCATCATCCTTGACTTTTTCCTGAAAGGAACCTGTATTCCTTATACTATATAATAGGTAAAGGATCAGGAGGTGAAGATGGTAATTACAACGAAAATAAGCAGGAAATGGCAGGTAGATATTCCAAGACAGGTGAGAGATAATCTATCCCTCAGGCCGGGAGACAGAATCTCTTTTGAGATCATCCGTTCAGGTGCAACGATAAGGAAAGAGGAGGAATCCCCTGTTGATCGTTATTTTGGCTTTTTTGAGAAGGAGGGTTCGTTCTACAGATAGAATAATAAAGAAGATGCGGGGTGATCGATGATATATTCTGTGGATACATGCGTATTACGGATGATGACTGAGATCAGCCGGTGGGATAGTCTTCTTCCTTAATCGAAATTCCTGGCGCCGGCTGGGAATAACCAAGATAATGATACTCACTTACAAAAGCATTGAATATCGTCTCAAAACGAGCTCTGCGAACTTATTCAAGCTTGATAGGAAACAGGTCGCCGACAGAACAGTGAACAGGAGTTTTATCGACTATTACTCTGGACAGTTTCTTTCACTTTGCAAGAGGGTTGGCATAGGTGTATTTTCGGGCAGGCAGTTTAATAAAGCCATTTGACTCCAAAAGAAGAAGCAGGCTTCGGCAGACCATATCTTTAAGAACACCGTTAGGCTGTCTCCAATCCCATTTCTTGCAGACTTCTTGTGAAATGAAACGTCTGCTCTTTTCAGGATGTGACTCAATAATCCTCCTGACGGTCGCAATATCTTGCCTAGTGACTCATCGCCTCCGATATATCTTGATACCGGTCTTTCTGCCGCATTTATCTCGGGAAACTTACTTTTTTATCAGCGTCAGTCTCTCCACCCCGGATCAGACGATCTATGCTGACAGCATCTCCCCATCCCTTCTTCCGTTTTCTCACCGCGAAGCGGCATTCCCTACCCCTTCACATACTCATGGCTCCTGCCAATGAGCGGGCAACGCGTCATGGGGACGGAACGGAGGACGGCTCCTTTTCAACAGGCGGTTCCACTCTTCATCCACCCGGGCCTGGAACTGGAGCCGGTTTTCCAGGTCCAGTCCCCTGAAACGGCCCTGCATGTCCAGGTAGTCATAGACTGGGGTCTTTTGGGGCATTTCGTTGATTTGCCAGTCATCCCCTTCAAAAACCTCATATAGGGGAAAGACCCTGCACGCCACCGCCTTTCTCGCCACCTCAATACCCAACTGGGTTTCATACCGCCATCCTGTGGGACAGGAAGCGAAAATATGGATAAACCGCGTACCCTGGATCTCTCTTGCCTTTTGTACCTTTTTCATTAGATCATCCGGAAAGCCCACGGAGGCAGTAGCCGCATATGGAACTCGGTGAGCGGCCAGGATATTCACCATGTCTTTCTTTGGTTCTTTTTTCAGCGCGGACATGGGCGTGGTCGTGGTCCAGCACCCGGCCGGTGTCGCTGATGACCGCTGGATTCCCGTGTTCATGTATGCCTCGTTGTCGTAACAAACATACAGGATATCCGCGTTTCGTTCCGCCGCACCGCTCAGGGCCTGAATGCCGATATCGAAAGTACCGCCGTCACCGGCCCAACCCAGCACGGTCACGTCACCGCGACCCTGTACGGCCATGGATGCCTTGACCCCCGATGCCGCGGCCGCGGTCGTCGCAAAAGGAACGGACATCACCGGCACCTTCAGGCACGAGGTCGGATAAAGACCCACAAAGGTCGGCCAGCATCCGGCCGGCATCACCACGATGGTTTTCTCACCCAGGATCTCCAGCACGTATCGCATGGCCAGTGAAGCACCGCAACCGGGACATCCCATATGGCCGGGGGATAACAGGTCGTTTTTCCATATGCGCTCTGTCATGGAAGTACCTCGACCCAATAGGATTCGTTCAGAGCAATCGCCGTTTCTTGACCGCCCAGTGCCTGTTTGACGATTCCCCGGAGCATATCCACCGTGACGTCAACGCCTCCGATGCCGGCAATAAACCCATGCACATGGGCGTGGTGCCGGCCATAAAGACAGGCCTTGATCTCCTGGGCCACGATGCCTTCGGCTCCAATAGAGACATCCCGGTCGATCACCACCACATGTCGCACGCCTCCGAGTGCGGAGACAATAGCCTGCTTTGGAAAAGGCCGAAACATGGACAGCCGCAAGGCTCCTGCAGCCACCCCTTCAAGGCGCAGCGCGTCTGCTGCCAGGCGGGCCGTCCCGCTAGCCGTACCCAGTACCACGAGAGCGACCTCCGCATGGTCCATGCGATAGGGATCCAGAACCGGATGCCTACGTTCAAAACGGGCGGCAAAATCTTCGGCCACTTCGGACCACACCTTTTCCACCCCCAGGGTATCCTTCTGCCGCCGGTACTTGAGGGACATGTATAGATCCGCCCCGCACACAGCACCGAAGGTTGATGGGGCTTCCACGTCTACTTTGCATTCCGGCTGGAATGCGGGAAGGAATCGGTCAACCGCTTCCTGATCCGGAACATCGACAATCTCAGATGTGTGCGTGAGATAGAAACCATCGAGGTTGATCATGACCGGCACCATGGTACTTTCAGCCACTTTGTAGGCAATCAGGGTGCTGTCCATGACATCCTGAACATCTGCACAGTAACACTGTACCCAGCCCGTATCGCGCTGCGATAGGGCGTCCGTGTGGTCGCAATACAAGTTCCAGGGCGTGGCCAGGGCGCGGTTGGCATTGAGCATAACAATGGGCAGCCTACCGCTGGAAGCGTAATGAAGCATCTCGTGCATCAAGGCCAGACCCTGGGATGAAGTAGCGGTAAAGGCCCTGGCGCCGGTTGCAGAAGCCGCCACGCATGCGGCCATGGCCGAATGCTCCGACTCCACGGTCAGGAACTCCGCCTTGAGTCTTCCGCTGCCGATGTAATCCGAGAGCTCTTCCACGGTCACGGTCTGGGGCGTTATGGGATAGGCGGCAACAACCTGAACACGGGCCAGCACCGCGGCCAGGGCGGCCGCCTCGGTTCCCATCATGACCTTTTTCATGCTTCACCCTCCATGGTCAGCACCCCTCGAGGGCATTCATAGGCACATATGCCGCACCCCTTGCAGTGATAGAGATCGAGCACGATCCGGGTTTCCGTCTCATCGAGATCAATGCAGGCATCCGGGCAGCTGATCACACACCGTTGACACAGGTTACAGGTGCCGCAGGAGAGGCATCTCACCGCTTCAGCCATAGCCCCGGCTTTGTCCAGCGGTCTGTTTTTTTCCGAGAAACCAGCGGACGCCGACTCCTGGAATCGATCGATTTGGATGTCCTCCTTTTTGATCACGGGACCTTCGGCATCCGGCCCTTGTTCCCGGAGCGCGATCCCGAGTTCCGCCGCCACGACCCCTGCCATCCTGAGACCAAGACCAATCGCATGGGCCACTTGAGACGGCTTGAATCCTGAAAACGCTTCATTAAGCGGGGCAGGGGTTCGCCGGCCGCTCAATCGGGAGCAAAGACGATTGATAACCGCTGCATATTCTTCGTTGGGGTCATAGGCGCTTTCATCCACCATGACCCGGTCAAAACCGGCCGGGTCTAAGGTGGTAATACCCGTTTCAATGTGCAGACCGGAGACATCCACCAGCCGTTCGATTTCCCGCTGCAACACGCCCGGTTCGAGTTTGTCCGTGCTCACCCGATTCAAGAAGCCGCCGGGTCGCGCGGCTGGCTCCAGGATATGTACGTCCACCCCGTTCAAGGCCAGCAGGAAACCGCAGGTCAACCCCGCGGGTCCCGAACCCAATACAGCCGCCCTTTTTCCGGTGGCCGCCGGCTTTTCAGGTCTCGGCACGACACCGTGATCCGCTGCGTATCTCTCCAGTGTCCAGATGGCCACGGGTGAATCAAGCTCCTTACGGAGGCATTTTGCCTGGCAGGGATGATAGCACAACCTGCCGGTAATTCCGGGCAGGGGATTGCATCGCAATAGCAATGCCAGGGCCCCATCCATGTCGCCGCGCTTCATCATACCGATCACGTTGGCAATAGGGTTGCCGAGGGGACAGGCCGCACGGCAGGGCGGGATCTTATCCCGGATCACCGGCACCATGTACCGCCAGGTACCTGTCTTGTTCCAGGTCATATCCTGGATCGTCAAGGGCATGACCGGGAGATCATAGACCGATTGAATCACTTGTCTGGCCATATGGCTATCTTCTCCGTAACCAAGAAACGTTCTCAAAGGCTTCGCGGGCGGCCGCGGCATTCCGTTCCGGCTTTACAGGTACATCTTCCTCAATTGCCTTCAGCAGGTGATCCAGATCCACCCCCGGGTTTTCAGCAACCCGGGCAAAGGCGCCCAAGACCACCGTGTTGACAATGGGCGCCAGTTTCGACCCCAATCCATGCCGAACGGCGATGCCCCTCGCATCCACGGCGGCCAAATTGAACGTATCCGCAAGATTATTCGGTACCCCTGCATCCGCGTTATTCAGGATCACCGTTGCGTTCGGGGCAAGGCCCTCCGTGACATCCACCATTTCCAGCAATACCGGGTCCAGTACCACGGATACATCCGGGTTGGCGATCTCGCCTCTTTCCAGTATGGACTCGGCATCGATCCGCACATAGGCCGCGACCGGAGCCCCCCGGCGTTCCATGCCGAATGCCGGAAATGCCTGGACAAACAGGCCCTGTCTAAAATATGCCTTGGCCAGTATCTTGGAGGCCATCACAGCACCCTGCCCGCCCCTGCCGTGAAAACGAATGTTTAACATGACCGATCCTTTCTTCGTTCCCGCTGAATCCCCATACGACGACATTCATGGGCCGCACCGGGAACCTTCATCAAGTTTGTCTTCCATGGGCCAGTCATCCCTATAGCACTTCCAGCGGAAAGCGGACCACCGTGCCGGTGTTGTTGAAAAAGAACCGATCCCCGAATTCCTGGGCCAGCCTTGCGGACTGCTTCATCCCCGTGCAGTGGGAAACCCCTATCCACTCGACGCGGAGCTCCCTGAAGGCCTCGATTGTCTTTTCAAGCTGGACATCCGGCGCGGTGAACAGGTGGGTGCCGCCGAGCACCAGGTAGACCGAATTCATGCCGGTGAGCTCCCGTGCGTGACGAACCACATTGATAATGCCACGGTGGGCACAGCCTGCCACCACCACCAGGCCCAGGTTCGTCTTGATGTAGATGGACTGGTCGTCGGCCACCGTATCCCGGATAAAGCCCTCGCCCTGTTTCAGATACAGGATCGCATCGGGCGCTTCGAAATCGGTGGTCATGGGCTCCTCACCGGAGACCACCACGTCCCCGGTAATCCATGTGGGCCCTGCGGTGAAAGTAAACCGACCTCCCAGCCTTTCCAGTTCATCGCGGCTGAAGGGAATGCCGCAGTATTCATACCATTCGGGATCGTTTCTCCTGGCGTATTTCAAATCCCAGGCTGACGGGTGTGCGATGATTTCCATCTCTTTGCCCATAGCCCCGAGCACCGCGGTCAGCCCGCCGGTGTGATCAAAATGGCCGTGGCTGAGTACCATGACGTCCACCTCGCTTAGATCGATCCCCAGGACGCATGCATTATGCAAGACGGCATGGGGACTGGCGCCGGAATCCAGAAGGATTTTCTTGCCGTCCGCCTCGATGAGCACACAGAGCCCCCATTCTGCAAGGAACCCTCTCTTAAACGCGGTGTTTTCCACCAGCGTGGTTATTTTCAGCCTTTCTTCATTCAACATGGGACTTGCTCCTCCAATCAAATAGTTCCCCACCGTTTCAGGAGAGATGGTTTAAGTGCGCCCTGCCGCCCGGGGAGAAAAAGCAAAACTCAAGGCGGCAGGTCGTCATTTTTCGGCCTGGATCCCCGAGGTTAGCGGGGAAGAAAGGACACGACACCCGGATTGTCGGGGTCCTTATCCTTCTTGATGTCGACGCCTTCGATCACTTCGATGAACAGCTCGACCAGATAGCATACCTCGCAGCCGTGTTCGATGTGGCCGGTGGAGGTTTCTCCGGTCTCGCAGTTGTTGAAGGTGGTATGGAGATGCGGTTCGCCGTCAACGATCAGGCCCTGAATACCCCCGAGTTCTATGGGCCCCTCCACGTCGTGAAACCTGTCCTTGGGCGGCATGCCCGTCCAAGTGATGGTGTGGTATTTGAGCCTGCGGAACGAACCGATACCGGAGGTTACGACGGCGGTTTCGATGTTTTCCTTTTTGATAATTTCCTCGACACTTTCCAGGAAAAGATCTCCGGGAGTCAGGGAAACAATGATGACCCGCTCAACCTTTCCTCCTGTGAAATATCTCATTTATGCCTCCTATGTGAAAAGTGGACCGGCGATCCTGCGCCGCCCGGCCATTTCCGTATGAGCGCCAACCTAATGCTTGATTATGAGTTCGATGGTTCCGGCCTCTTCCATGGTGATCGGGATATAGAGGAATGTTGAGCATTGATCCCGGAACGTTTCAAACGCAACCGGTTTGCCCTCCACCGCTACCGCCTTGATGTTGCTCTGTCTCATGCGCAGGCAGAGAGCAAACTCCATGGGTAGCTCCCGCCCGAAATACCGCACCCGCGCACGCGTCGTCTCTTGATCGAGCATCTCACGCTGGGGCATGTTGAAGTTTTTGCGCTCCCCCCACAGCCTTATCCGTGATGCGCGCCTTTCCTCGGCATTCCCTCCCAGCGCCCTGATTGAGTTGCGAAAATCACCATGAACGATGTTGACGGGGTAGCCGATATCTTTCTCCCACGGGAAGCGTGTGCAACCCAGTTTCAGCATGGCCTTGCAGGGAACCAGCCCGCTTTCGGCAACATCTCCGGCGTCGGGAAGCGACCAGTGATTGGTTTCAACGCCAAACACCAGGGTATGCCATTTCATGTATGCCGGGCCGCAGGTATAGTTCGTATAAGCGGCGGCCTCTTCGGGGATGTCGTAATGATCGTGAACATCCTGCATATGCAGGAGATACACCTTTTCCTGAAGATAGGTCCAGGGTATCCCCCCTACCCCCCGGTCCCCGAAATACAAGGCATACGTCTCCTCCAGGGTGAAAATTTCATAAGGCCAGCCTGCCTCCTCGGCCGCATCACGCATTCGCTGTGCCGCATACTGGTGGATCTGTTCATCCACGGCCCACCGGCTCGTGTTGGCGGGAACGATGGCCTCCATATCACCGCTGTCGAATCTCGATCCTTCGGTTTTCCCGAGGCTATGGTAGTCCAGCATCATATCGGGGGGGTAGGCATTAAAGAGCTTGCCCAGCACCGTACGTTCCGTCTTGGTCAGCCGGGTCAGTGAGGAGTGAAATTCATTCCGGACAAACCCATCCGGGTTAGCGACGGGAACGACAATGACAAGCTGCGAGTTTAGGATCTCTTTCGCATCGCTGCTCACCAGGTAGTTCATAATCTCCGCCCCTACCACGCGGGTTCCCGCCTCCACCCCGTGCCTTGCCAGGGTGATAATCGCAATCTCCTTGTCCTTGTCAGGAATGCTTGCATTGGTTAAAAAAATTGCCGAAATATCTCGGTCTTCTTCTGATTTTCCTATGATCTCTTTGCGTGCAACGCTTTCATGCTCAGCAACAAAATCGTCCAACCACCGGTACACCTCTCTCAATCCCGTTTCACCCGATGGAATGTGATCGAATACAGCCATGACAAAATTTCCTCCTTCTCAAAATGGGGAAACGAGATACCCCGCGGAAAAATACGGGGTATCTCATCAGCGTCTTCCCTAAAAGGTTCACTCTTCCCTTTCGAATGGGTTCCCGCCCATGGGCGGAGTTACTTCTTCATACAACGCGGGCAGTTGGTCTTGTCCGCAGGTGTGACCACCTGCTCTCCAGTAAACTCCACGGCTTCGCCCATGTAGGGAAAATCGTAGTACGGACTCTTTTTAACGACTTCCGCGCACCACACGGACCGAATTCCCTGATGGTCGCACGGCCGCATTTTCACCTTTCCTGCGATTCCTTCATATTCCAGACCTTCCCAGGCATCAATCACCGCCTCCACGTCGTCTTTTCCTGCAGCCTTAACCGCTGCTGCCCAGTACAAGACATTATCGTACGCCTTACCCGCGGTATAGCTGGGGTAAAACCCGTATTCCTTGTGAAAGCCCTCCACAAATTTCTTGTTTGCCGCCGTGGGAATGGTGAGTTCAAACCCGTCACAGGCACAACTTCCTATGATTTGTTCTGATATGTCGGGCCCGATAGCCTTGAAATTCTCGGAATCACCCAGCACATATGTGGCGTAGGGGACCTTCAGCCCATGGGAGATGCTCTGCTTGATCAGCAGCCGGAGATCATTTCCCCAGTTCCCGGTAAAGATAACATCAGCCTTTGCGGCGAGGGCCTGGCTGATATAGGGAGCATACTCCTTTTCTCCGGGCTTGTGATAGATTTCTCCGACGATTTTGATGTCCGGTGCGATCTCAGCCAGTTTCCGGATAAAGGCCCCGATTGATTCATGACCGAAATTCCAGTCCTGACCGATGCAGAAGACGCGCTTGAATCCTTTCTTGGCCACCCAAAGGGCGATGGCGTTCGACTGCATATCCGTACTCACCGACGGCCTCAGGAAATACCGGTGACAATTTTCATTGGTCAGGTTCTGAGGCGGCCACATGTAGGCAAAGAGCAGGATTTTGTGTTTCCGGGCGAAGTTCGACATGGCATTGGCAATTGAACTGAAGGTCCCGCCAACGAAATAATGTGCGCCCTCCTTGTAGAGCAACCGCGTGGCCTTTCGAGTGGTGACATCCAGCTTGCCCTCATGATCGAAAACAAACAGCTTTACCGGACGCCCGAGAATACCGCCCCGCTCGTTAATCGTCTTGACGGCATATTCAACCCCTTTGACACTGCGCTCGCCCACGTCCTGAAAATTGCCGGAGAGGATCTCGCAGTGCACGAGCTTGATGGGCTCCACAGCCTGTGCGTTCACGGCGAAACCGATAAAAACGGCAATAGCCACCACCAACATAATCCGAAATTGTGTTTTCATTTTAACCCCCTTCTACCTGTGTTATTTGGTAAATAAACGTTAAACTACTCCCACTTCCACATCAGACCTCGAGGTACTGATTTCTCACCTCATCCGCTCCCAGCAATGCCTCCCTGTCTCCCTCGAAAACCATCCTTCCTTTGCCCATGACATAGAAAAGATTCACCAGTTTCATCGCCATTTTCATGTTTTGCTCCACGATGAGTATCGTAACGCCCGCGTCATTGATATCCCGAAGCATATCCATAACGCTCTTGGCGATAACCGGCGCGAGGCCTTCGGTCGGTTCGTCGACGAGGACGATCTCCGGATTGCCCATGAGCGTCCGGGCGATGGTCAGCATCTGCTGCTCCCCGCCCGACAGGTGCCCGCCATTCTGATGCTTACGCTCTGCAAGCCTCGGGAAAAGGCGATAAATGCTTTCGGTTGTCCAGCGGTTCTCCTTTGAAACACGTCTTCGCTTGTTACCGAGCATCGCCAATGTCAAGTTCTCTTCCAGGCTCAGGCTTGCAAATATCCGACGCGTTTCAGGGACAAGACCGACGCCCTTCCGGGCGATTTGAAAGGGTTTCATGCCCCGCAGCTCTTCCCCCTTGAACAGGATACTGCCTGACCTGGGTTTGACCATGCCCATAATGCTGTGTAGCGTTGTAGTTTTTCCCACACCGTTCCGCCCCAGGAGGCAGACAAACGCCCCCGGATCCAGTTCCATCGAAACACCTTGAATGACATGGCTTTTGCCGTAAAATGAATGGATATCTCGTACCTCTAAAATCTTCATTGATCTTCCCCAAGATAAGCGTCCTTGACCCGTTGATCCTTTCTGACTCGATCCGGTTCTCCAGACACCAGAATCGTGCCGTAATGCAAAACGGACAGCGTCGACGCCAGGGAGAACACGACATCCATATCGTGTTCAATGATCACCAGCGTCAGATCACGCGTAACAATGTCGATCATCTCAATGAACGCTTTGGTGTCCTCACGCGTCATTCCGGCGGTAGGTTCGTCCAGCAATATCAGCTCTGGCTCCGTGGAAAGCGTAATGCCGATTTCCAGTGCCCTTTGCTCGCCGTATGCCAATTCCCTGGCGGGCCTTTCTTTCACATGCATCAAGCCGATCTTTTCAATGAGGCTATCGGTCTTATCGCACAATACGCCTATGTTATGGGGATTTTTGATCAAGCTGTACCGAAGCCCGTATTTGGCCCGAACACCCGCGAGGACATTGTCGAACACGGTCAAATTTGAAAAGATATTCGTTACCTGAAAGGAGCGACTCATTCCCAGACGACTGCGCCTGTGAATGGGCAGCCGCGTGATGTCATTTCCCTGGTAGTGAATTCCTCCCCGGGACGGCTTGAGGCTTCCGGTGATAATGTGAAACAGGGTTGTTTTGCCGGCTCCGTTGGGTCCTATCACGGCGTTCCTCGTTCCCTCCTTCACACTTAGATCGACGCCATTGAGCACATCAAGCCCGCGAAAATCCTTGTGGATATCCCTGATGCCCAGCAGTTCACGAGTCTTGGAGTTCACACTGATCCTCGAAGTTGCATAAATTTGATCGATAAGTAATTTTTAGGGTTCCCCTATGGAGTACCCAAACTTTAAGATGGTAAGGGGCTGGTCAGGAAGACCGGCTCCTCATAAAGTCAAAGCTATTGAACAAATTTCAGATCCCGTGTCTTCATCACCGGGGTGAAAATGGAGAGTATTATCAATTCTCCTTTGCCGACATTTTTTAGGCCATGTATTTTCCCTATTGGGTTGAAATGAACCGACCCCGGACCGACCTTAACCTGTGTTTCATTAACTACCAGCCGTCCATTTCCCTTAATCACATAAACGAATTCGGTATGAGTTTTATGAAAATGAGGCTTCACTCCGGCTCCTTCAACTATTCGAACTATATTATAGGTCGCCTTATCATCCTGGGCGACATTGATTATTTGAAGCTTCCCTCCCACAGGAAGAGGATTTGCCTTCAGAATCCCTTCTAAATTGGTTAGAATTTGGCCACCAGCGTCCGCAGCATTTGAAACGGAAAGAGAGAACAGGAACATGGAAATAGCAATTACGCAGAAAAAGATATTCCTTTTACAAAGCATTATTTTCCTCCTTATTTTAGGGTTAATTCGTTCATTTTTTTATGCAACTTTGAGGTGACCTTCCCTTTGTTTTGACTCATCTTTCGTCCGGCCGCGACGACCCCTCAGCCAGCGCAATCCCTCGATACACCGAGAAAGCAGTCCGGCCAATCCTTCTCTCTGGAACATCACCATTAGAATAAATATGACCCCCATGAAGAACGGCCACCGTGTCGTGATTCCACTCAACAAATCCTGGACGTAGATGTAAAAGGCCGCCCCCAGCCATGCGCCGAAAAAGCTGCCTATCCCCCCTATGAAGGTGATAAGAAGCGCCGTTGCCGACATGGGAATACTGATGACATCATATGCAACCGTACCGATAAACAACATATACAGGGAACCGGCGAGGCCCGCAAAAGAGGCGGCAACTGTAAAAAGTATCAACCGTGAAATTGCAGCATTATAACCTAAGAACTGCATCCTGGTTTCATTTTCGCGGATCAATAAAACGGTTTGACCCATGCATGTCCTTGTAAAGTACCAACAGCAGATAGTTGCAATTCCAATCAAAAATACGGAAATATAGTAAAATGCTGTAACACTTGTGGTATCTATTTGGAATATATATAGATTTATATCGGGTCTGAAAATACATATACCGTCATCACCCCCTGTCACATCACTCCATTTCAATGCAATGGTGCCAAACATACCTCCTATTGCCATGGTAAGTAACGCAAAAGATGCTCCGGTCTGTCTTAACAAAAACATGCCCAGTGTAAATCCAACGATCAATGTTCCAAAAGTTGAAACAAGAATAAGAGCCAAGAACGGAAATTCAGGATAGTGCACAAGCAACACTCCCGTGATGTACGCACCGAAACCCAAAAACACGGAATGGCCGAACGAGAGCAGACCCCCGTACCCAAGAAGCAAATTATAGCTCATGGCATATAGCGCAAAGATCATAATTTCATTCAGCATCATGATTTCAGAGAGTCCGAAAACCAGTGGCGCAAGGAGAAAAAGAACCACGCCGCCTACCACAAAAAGTATCTTTTTTCTCATTTCCGATCACCCAGCAATCCGGATGGTTTGAAAACCAAGACCACCGCCATAAGAACGTATATGAAAATCATCGATATTTGGGGCATAAGCAGAACACCGAAGGACTGAAGTTGCCCGATGATGAATGAGGCCAAGACCGCTCCCCCCAGGCTTCCCAGGCCCCCCAGAATTACGACCACAAAACCGTCTATAAGGACGAGGGAAGCCAGATCGGTCGATACGGTAAAGAGCGGAGCGGCAACGACGCCCGCCAGGGCCGCCAGGGCCGCGCCAAAGGCAAACACACCGTTGAAGAGAATTGGGATATTGATCCCGAGGGCATTGGCCATTTCATTGTCATCCACGGCCGCCCTGATGATGATTCCAAGGTTTGTTTTGAATAGAATCAGGACTAACATCCCGATGACAAGGATGGACACGGCGAGAATGAACAGGCGGTAGACAGGATACGTTGTGTCGAAAACCGTAATGCTGCTCGTTGCAAAGACCAGATTCAGGTGAAGCGGCATGGTTCCCCATATCCATTTCACCATTTCATCCAGAGCATATCCCAGGCCAAACGTCAGGAGGAGATCATACACGAGACCGAAGGAATGCACCCTGCGAATGAGGAATTTCTCGACAAGCGAGCCAATAACAAAAAGCGCGATGGGGCTCAGGAGCATGCAAAGCCAGAACTGACCGGTTCTCAACAGGATCGAATACGATATATACGCGGCCAGCATGTAGAAGGAAGCGTGCGCAAAATTCATGATTCGCATCATGCTGAAGACCATGGTCAGACCGCTTGCAATGAGAAACAGAAGGCCGGAATAGGTAATCCCATGTACGAAGAACAAGATAAATGTCTTCACTTTCAAATCCTCAAGGTTGCTTCGTTGCAGGCTTTCGGTGTTCCCGTTTCTTGTTTGAGCGACAACTGCCTATCCCCTAATGAAATATGTAGGTCGTCCCCACGGCGTTCTGGATAAAGCTCCCGGGCATTTTACCGGCAAACCGGTGGATCGCCTTCCAGCCCGTACAGTGGCAGGGAATGACATGCTGCGGGTTGAGATCCCGGATCGCCTCCACGGTCTTGTCGATAACGGGTTCATAGAAATCCCCGGTCAGGTGAAACCCTCCCATGATGACAAACACATCATCGACTCCCGTGATTTCTCTGCAGTACAAGGCGGTATTGACAATGCCCGCATGCCCGCAGCCGGATATGACGACCAAGCCCTTTCCTTTGACATTCACGACAACGGCCTGGTCATCAATGGTTTCGAAATCCTCCTGGATTTTTCCGTCGATTTCGGCGTAGCCGAAGGGAAACCCCTTTTCGAAATCTACCTGCCTTTTAATCTGGCCCGTGGCCGCAATCAGGCCGTTGGTCATCAGATACGGATCGGCGCTCTTGATCACCCCGGCGCCCCTTTTACGCAGGGAGGTCTCATCCATCATTGAAATATCCGTCTTTTCGCCGTCCGGCTTGATAAGCCACCGCCTTCGAAGGGCCACGGGATGAAGGACCACCGGTACCTCCCTGTCCTTGATCTGCGAAAGCACCGCGGGCAACCCGCCACCGTGATCGATATGCCCGTGACTGATAACAATCCCTTCGATCTGATCGGGATCCAAATCCAGGACCTTCATATTGTGGCTCATGGCGGCCTCGGTGACCCCGGTATCGAACAGGATCATGTGCGTTTCATTTTCTCTTTTCACCTGGATGGATGCAGAAAAACCGTGCTCGGCCACAGGACCTGCACGCAACTGCCCGTTGTCGGACAAGGGAAACCGGTGTATGAAATCATTGCCGGGTTCGAGCCGGTCTGCATAATTATCGATGACACACGTAACGATCACCTCGTCCACCTCTTCCAACCTGATTTTATTCATATCTTCCCAAACCATTGTCCACCCTCCGCGCCTGCTTCGGTCTTCCTCTGATTCGTCCAACCGAGTCGGGTCCAAAATACGTTAATCGTTTGCAGACTTTCCCGATTCTTTCTTCAACATAGCGATAACCTGGGACGCTGACCGCGCGATGTGTTTTTTGATCAACCGCACAGCCTCCTGCTTATTTCGTTTTTCAAGGAGATCTATGAGACGGCTGTGCTCCTCCCATGTCTGGATGGATTCCGCTTCTACCCGGATACTGATCGAGCGCATTCCCATCACAATTCCCCTTATATTGTTGAACAGGTTCACCAGATACTTACTCCCCGTAGCCGCATATATGGATTCATGAAAGAGAGAATTAAGTTCAAAGAAGCGCTTGAGCGTATATTCGCGGCTCACTTCCTTTGAATGGTATAACTCCAGGGCCTGGAAGGCCTGGGCCTTGATTTCTCGTAACCCAGCGATCTGCTCCGGTGTGATGCGTTCGCAGGCCAGTTTCATTCCGTACTCTTCCAGAACGGTACGGATGCCGAAGAGGTCCTTCACGCTCGCGGAATCGACTTCGGTAACCTTTACGCCTCCCTGAACAACGCGCTGCACCAGGAAATCCTGCTCCAGCCTCCGGAAGGCCTCCCGCACCGGCGTCCGACTCACCTGGTGGAATTCAGCAATCTTCACTTCAAAGAGCCTATGCCCGGGCTTGAGCTCTCCACTGATAATGCTCTTTTTGAGATTGTCGTAAATCTGGTCTGCAACAGACATGATGTCCCCCTGTCAGCGGCTTCTCCGCTCATCAGACGGGTTTCCGGGTTCGCCTGCTTCCCTCTCCGTCATCCTTCGCATGACTTCACTCAACCTGGCCGAATCATCGTTTCCCATTCCCAGCGACATGGCCATGTTGAAGTATTGTGACGCCGCCGTTGCGGCCAAAAGGGGGAGGTTGTACTTTCTGCCGGAATTGACGACGATATTAACATCCTTCCACAGTTGGCCCATCCCGCCGGGTGAATCCGTATCCTCGATGATAGCCTTGGATACCAACCTGAAATAGTCATTGCCCGCTATACCCGAACCGATAATCTCGCAGGCCTGCGTCACGTCTACCCCGCTTTTCCGGGCCAGGGTGATCACTTCAACCGTGGCCGCGTGCACCACCGTTACCAGCAATTGATTGCAGTGCTTCACGGCCTGGCCCATCCCGGGCCGGTCTCCCACGACATGGACCTGTCCCAGCACCTCGATGATGGGTCGCAATTCGGCGAGCACCATCTCTTCTCCGGCAACGATCAGCGTAAGCGTGCCTCCGGCAACACGCGCAGGCCCCCCTGTAAACGGGCAATCCAGGAACCGGACACGCCGCTGCGCACATTGGGATGCCACCCACTCGAGGTTGTTTCTGTTGATGGTGCTCATGCAGATTAGCGAGGTGCCCTCGGCAGCGCCTTGGAGTATGCCGTGGCTGCCGGTAACCACCTCCATGACCTGATTATCGTCCAAAACCATCACGATGGTCGTGTCCGAATGCCGTGCGACCTGCTCGGGGTTCTCCAGATGATTCCCGCCCATGCTTACGAACCTCTCGATCACTTCCGCGCGCCGCGCGTAACCGGCAACAGTGTAACCCTTTTCGATAAATCTTCGTGCAGCCGGCATGCCGCAGCGGCCCAGTCCGATGATCCCTATCCTCTTGCTCACGACTTTCCTCCTGAATCCGGCCTGCTATTGCGCTTCCGACATCTTCCCTAAAAGCGCTGCGGCCCTATGGGTATTGAAGATACCGCACATGCACGGTTTAAAAAGCTCTTCGGCGCCTTCCTCGCATGTCAGGGTTCCCTTCCTCACATCCTCGGCAGTCTTCTCAACAAGTCCCTTCGCCACCATTCCATGACCGCACATGGTGTTGACCTCGAGGATCGGCTCCGGGGGCAGCAAATCCGTCCTGCCCCAGCGACCCAGGGACTGGTTGATGGTATGGATCTCAAGTCCCGCCTCCCGGCAGCACTCCCAGACCCTGTCAAAAAGTCCGGAAACCACAACCGACAGACCCAAATCTTCCTTTTTCAGGGCCTTGAGCATCAGCAACAGACCTTCCTGGGTTTCGAATACGGCATGGATCACCGCCCGATCCTGGACATTCTCGATCACTTTGTTCAGACCCCCTTGATGGTACTGATTTCCCAGGCGGCAGTCGCCGATCTTGACGGCATGATTCTCTATTGCCAGCTCAAAAAATCGCCGCAGTTTCGGAGCCGATTCTTCATGGTTGATGTCCTTGGAGGGCATCATAAGGACTACATAATCCTCGGAAAGAGATTCATCCGAACCCATTCGATGCAATGTATGCGTCATTTGCTACTTCCTTTCGGCGCGCGCCCAAGTCCAACATTCGTTTTTCCGTTCGGTGCGACCGCCAAACCGGCCTGCCGGACATAGACGTCCGTGGGAACCGAGCCATCCGGAGCTACTTTGGTGGCAAGGTCCAGACTGAATACTGTTTCAATCTGCAACGAGACCTCTTTGACGATTTCGAAGAGCTCGGGCAGCTGCTCGAGAGCGACCCGGAACTCGATTATTGCGGAAAGCACCTTCTCGTTGAGAAGTTCATCTTTGAACTTGCCTTTCACCGGATCCGACATCATGCTGGTAATCGGATTGTCCGGTTCGAATGACACGTTCAGCGTGGCGACGGCACGGGCAATCTTCTCCACATCATACATACGCGTCCCCAGCACCGGACGACCAACCTCTATGGCTACCCCCGCTTCACCCGGTCCAAAGCGCCCGGTAACCTCATTGGTCTTCATCTCCTCAGTTCCGCGACCGGAAATTTTCGACTCCTCCGCAATGGTCAGGACGTCACTCATGAGGCTACGCACCGTCCGTGGGTAGACGAGTTCCTGTTGGTAAATCGCATCCGACGGACAATCGGCGCAGCGCAGGCAATTGCCGCACTCCACACATTCTTCCAGGTCGATTTCGGAACCATCCTCATTCATGGTGATGGCACCAACCGGGCAATAGGGAATGCACTGCCCGCATCCGATACAGAGTTCTTGATCTATTTGCATTGGACCTCCAGCCCTATATTCCTGTAAATCCTTCTCGCAAGAGCGACCATCGGCTACTTCATTTTCTCCTGCAACTTGGCCAGTTCCCCTTCCAGCATGGAATAGGTATGCTCCGGACCCGGGAACAGTTCTTCTTTCACATCCTGAACATAGGCTTCAAAGGCCGTTGAGATCATCTCCCCCAGGTTGGCGTACCGCTTGACGAACTTCGGAGTAAATGCCTGGAAAATCCCAAGCATATCCGACACGATGACCAGCTGTCCGTCCGCTTCTATTCCGGCGCCAATGCCATATACGGGGATTGTCAGCTTATCCCGGATTATCTTGCACACCTCGGGTGGAACGGCCTCGACGAGAAGCGAGAAAGCGCCAGCCTCTTCAATTGCACGGGCGTCTTCGATCAACTCCAAGGCCGTGTCCGCAGTCCGGCCCTGGGCCTTGAAACCGCCCAGCTGCCCGGAACTCTGCGGCGTAAGACCGATATGACCCATCACTAGCATTCCGCCATCTGCAATGGCGCGGATCTGAGCGCAAACCCTGAGCCCCCCTTCCAGCTTGATTGCATCCACCCGAGCCTCTTTGAAAAAACGCCCTGCATTCAAGACCGCCTGCTCAGGACTTCCCTGATAAGACAGAAAGGGCATATCCCCGATAACAAAGGTGTTTGGAGCGCCCCGCCGTACCGCGTCACAGTGCACGACACACTGATCCATTGTCACGGGCATGGTCCCATCATAGCCGTATACACACATCCCAAGGGAATCACCCACCAGGAGCATGTTCATTCCCGCTGCTTCGCTGAATTGAGCCGTTGGGAAATCATAGGCGGTAATCCATGCCACGGGCTCTCTGTTTTCTTTCATCCGTTGAAAATCAAATCGGTTCAGTTTCCTGCTTCCCATCCAGCAACTCCTTTTATCTAAAGTCCGTTCCCTATCAGGTGCGACCGGACCATGCATCATTAAAGGACGAGGTTCTTACCTGTTCGGCTCTGCGCCGATCGGCCCGGCTCACGTCCCTTCCACGCGCCGGCCCCCTAAGATAACCGTTTTAGGACCCTGCAGCACAATGGGGTCCTTCAGGGGATCCCCATCCACAGCAATGACATCTGCAAATTTTCCCTTTTCCAATGTCCCGATATGATCCTCCATGCCGCATACACGGGCCGCAGATGCCGTAGCGGCCTTCAGCGCATCGCCCGGCGATGCACCAAAATCCATCAGGTATTGAATTTCCCGTGCAATACCGCCGTGCATACCGTCCGTACCCACGGCATACCTGACCCCGCCGCGAATGGCTGCAGCCAATCTCTCCACGACTTCATCACGTTGCTGCAGGTGCCCCTCAATCAAATGAGGAGGAAGGGTCTTTATCCGGGCATCGGTCAAAAAAATACTGGGGGTCATCACGAGCCATGTTCCGGATTGGACCAGCCGCTCGATTTCTTCATCGGATACAAAGTAGCCGTGCTCGATGACATCGATCCCGGCGTCAAGGGCCAGTTTCAGCCCCGGTCCCCCGATACAATGTGTCGCTACCGGCACTCCCACGCGATGGGCCTCTTCCACTACGGCTTCAATTTCTTCTTTTGAAAAATAATGGAGGATTCCTTCTTTACTGCGCAAGGTCCCGGTAATATAGATTTTGATCAAATCAGCTCCGGCCAAGAGGTTTTCTCTGACGGCCTGGCGGATCGCTTCCACTCCGCCAAAGGGATATCCCACGAAACCATGTCCATGGGGAGCCCTTATTCCGCGACCGGCCACCAAGAGCCGGGGTCCTGGAACCCGACCTTCTCGTACCCATTCCCGGCAAGCCGTATCCAAAAATCCCTTGTCCCCCAGGCACCTTGAAGTGGTCACGCCTGATTGCACATCCACCTGCATGGTCGTCACCGCCCGGAGTGTGAGATCAGGTATGGGATCATTCATCCGGTACAGATAGTTTTCCAGTGTCGGGTCCAGAGAAAGGTGATTGTGACAATCGATGAGGCCGGGCAACAAGGTCCGGCCGCCGCAGTCAATCACCTCGGATGCTTCGGCGGCCCGGCTCTCGGCTTCGGCTCCCAAGGCCGTAATCCTCTCATCTTCCACGAGCAGGGCTGCCCGGCCTTTGGGCGGGTCCCCTGTACCGTCAACAAGATGTCCGCCTTTGATCAGAGTTATCGCCATCTTTTAGGCCCCTACAAGAACGTCATTTTTCTGATGACCACGCTGAGCCTTTGCTTGGGCGGCCGGGGAACCTTCCCCGGTGCGGGTCATGGCGCTTGAGAATCGAAGATATCTGGATTGCACAAAAATATTCATGTGGACATGTATACATGAATTCATGTACCCTGTCAACAGGTTTTTTCGAGTTTTTTATTTTTTAGCTAAACGATTAGAATAACGTAGGTTTTCTGGAAAAGAGGGTATGCCGAATTCCTGCCCATCCCCATTCGGGATCTACACATTTGCTGCCCCGCTCGTAAAAAGATGGGGCCACCAGCCGCCCCTGCGGTCGACATATCCTTACAAGCCGCCGTAGCAACGGTACGCTGCGACGAAAAACGACATTCCGGATGCATGACAAGGAAAATGGGTGGGGGGGCCAGGCAGATCTTGGTTGGGAAGGTGATGCCCTTTTGTTCGGCTGTCCCGGTTCAGCTTTCCTGAAGATAGGGCCTCAGCCATTCGAGGCTTTGCGAGGTGGTCCCGGAAGGCATGTATTCGCATCCGATCCATCCTTCGTACCCTGCCTCATCAATAAAGCGAAACACGTTCTCGAAATTCACTTCCCCGGTGCCCGGCTCGTGTCGCCCCGGGACATCCGCGATCTGAACATGGGCAATCCTTGCCAGATTCTCCTGAATGGTTCGGGTAAGATTCCCTTCCATGATCTGCATGTGGTACACATCATATTGAACCCAAAGGTTCGGATGGCCCAGGTTGTCGAGCAAGTCCAAGACATCGGCCGTCCTGTTCAGGAAAAAACCGGGGAAATCATTGGAGTTCAGTGCCTCCACCAACAAAAAAATACCCTCCTTCTCAAGGGCCGCTGCGGCAAAGCGCAGATTCTCGATGAGGGTGAGCTTGACTTTATCCCGAGACACATCCTGCGGGTGTCTTCCTGCAAGACAGTTCAATCGCGGGCAATTCAATGCCTTTGCGTACTCGATGGCCAGGCCTACACTGTCCTGGAATTCTCCTTCCCGGCCCGGCACGCACGCAATCCCCCTGTCTCCCGATTTCCAGTCACCGGGCGGCATGTTGTGCAGGACCTGATCGAGCCCATGGGCCTCGAGTGCTTCCGCGAGTCGTCCTTTGTCCCACGCATAGGGAAACGTGCATTCTACGGCCTTGAAGCCCGCCCCGGAGGCAAGCTCGAAACGATCAAGGAAATCAACTTCACAAAACAACATGCTGAGATTCGCACTGAAACGGATCATGATAATTCCTCCTCAGGATGGGCTTCGATCTCGCGCGGCCCCAACAACCAAGATCGGGCCTTCGCTGGTGGAGCCAGAGGTGCGATGACCACCCCTGACGTAAAGGGGGGAGTCGTCTCCCCGCACACGAAAAGTGCTCTCCCCCGTGTTCTTCCCATCCCTGTGTTGAGGCACGATCCCGCCCAGGATGTTTTTCCAGGCACGTATCCCGTTACTGGCCCATGCGGACACGCCGATCTTCTAACCTGATCTCATTTTCCAAGAAGCTTGGCTTCGCCGATGAGCATGATGGGAATGTCGCCCTTGATCTCATTGACCAGCTTGCAGGCTTCAAACATGAGGCCGTCGCCCGCTTCATTAAGATAGATTTCGCCCTTGCATTTCGGGCATACAAGGATTTCCAGCAATTGGTGAAATAAGCTGATAAAAACCCGCTTTTTCGGGGGGGAACTATATTGAAGTGGAACTTGGCAGTCAAGGGGAATGTGGCCACTCCGGATATTCGATAAAGCCAACAGCCAGAAAGGACAGTTCATTGTCTGTTAACTGACTATGGGATCGGCCTGCTGAGGCTGAGGTATTGGTAAAGATCCAGGATAAGTAGGCCAGGACTGTGAAGCTGGAGTCAGATCACGAGAGTGGACAACCATCGGTATCCCCGACCTAAAAAAAATGCCATAAGTCCATTTTTTTCTTTTCTTTACTTTTTTCTCGGCCCCCCCGTAATCGGTAACAGAGAGCAGGGTAAAGCCTATGAAAGGCTTTGCGCCGTTAGCGATAACAACCCAGTCAGGTTTGACCTCTATCCCACGTGTCCGCAATACATATTCTGCAACAGCTTCCCTGGGTTCAGGTATGCCGGCACTCGGTGTATACCCGTGCCTGCCATCTCTGATGGCCTCTATTCCCGCCTCACATATATTTGGTGGTGTGTTGAAATCGGGCTGACCAATACAGAAACTGATGATTTCCCTGCCTTGGGCAATGAGGTCGTTCACCTCTTTGAGTACAACAAATGCATTTTCTGTCCCCAAACCGGATGTCCTGGATGAAATCTGCAGCATCTTTACACTCCTTTCTTACTCTCGCAAAGGCGCTAAGCTCGCGAAGGGAAGAAACTATGAATGATGGGACTGGGGATTCTCATCAATCTTGGGGCTTCCCCGATGAAGGATGGCATTTCTCGAGTTGCGTACAGCCTGTACGTTTTCTTTGCGTCTTTGCGCCTTTGCGTGAGACCGTTTCAATTCCAGCTTCGCCGGTTTAGGTATAATTAAAACAAGGCACTGCTTTACGTCAAGGGTTCATCTCAAAGTCATATTGAAACAATAATTTGATGGCCCCTCTTTTTTCTCAATCGATCTCCATACGCTTGGCCT
>Ga0208648_1001193_pt1 | contig 22385 bp, 22 predicted proteins | sample AntAceMetag02UKL_FD_184772 | JGI IMG/M metagenome (GOLD analysis project Ga0208648, IMG submission 184772) | Saline lake microbial communities from Ace Lake, Antarctica - Antarctic Ace Lake Metagenome 02UKL (SPAdes) (version 2) | ecosystem: Environmental > Aquatic > Non-marine Saline and...
CCCGCGATGAAATGATAAGACGATAATCAAATGCTTAGGCCGGAAAAGTCTACCCTAGTTTTATTTTACATCAAAAAAATAGCGTATCCAGCTGTTTTTTAGGGTTAATTTGTGGGGATACCTCAGGGCCTGACCCTTTTTGCTTTTGCTTTTTGCTTTGTGACCCTTTTTGCTTTGTTAATTCTAAGGATTTAATAGCGGGGAGTCGCTATTTTTGCGAAAGCTTGTTTTGGGCATCCCAGCCCAAGCAAGCAGCAAAAACTTAACGCGACCACTTATGCCTCCGGCGGCTCCGATTCGTCCTCGTCACCTCGTCCCGACCCAACAGGGGGTCGGAACATAGGCTCCAAATGACTTGACGCCGTGTCGGAATGCCTTTTTATTTTGTCTACGCCTTCGCTCTCGCTCAGACTCCGACAAAACAACCGGCCCTACGGCTATCGCAGACTAAAAATCTTCACTTCGCTTAAGCTCCGTTTCCAAGATTTTCAGCGTATGAAGCTATTAAGATACCAGAAGCTATAATTATTAGGCGAGAATCTCAAAGTGGACATGCATATCATGTGTTGGGGTATCAAGGTTTATAATGGGCAGAAGTTGGAATACCAGTCGATTCAGAACACTTAGAATTTCTAGTGTTTTTAAAGGGGAAAATTCAAGATGCAGTTAGACTTCATTCTGGTGATAAAAAACTTAGAAGTCTTTTGAAGAGCATTGAAGAAGCAACACTAAGGCTAGCTGTTAATCAATGATAGATACAAATATGAATAAGTCGAAATTATATATTGATGTATGTACATTATGTCGTCCTTTTGATGATCAACATAGAATGCGTATTCGACTAGAAACTGATAGCTATTTTTTAATTATGCAGGCAATTCGAGATGGGGTTTATGAGTTGCTTTATTCTAAAGTTCATGAAAAAGAAATAACAGCAATTAATGATATTTTGGAAAGAACTGAGATTATAGAGACAATTTACCAAAATGGTAAACGGTGCAGTGGCGATTTTAAAGTTATCAGGAAACGTGCTGATAAATTAGTTAATGCTGGATTAGGAGTAGCAGATGCGGCTCATGTGGCTTTTGCTGAAGTAAATGCCGATTATTTTATCACGTGTGATGATCGACTTGATCAAACGATCAAAAAGAGAAAAAGTAGATATTATGGTGTTAACACCCGTTGAATTTTGTGTGCAGGAGAATTTGGAATGAGTGAACATATTATGATGAATGAAGAGCAATTAATAGAAAAAGCTGTTCAGGTATTAATGCGGGAATTTGGTCCGGTTGAAGCAACTCGATTTTTATCAATACCGCAGCGTAAACGTGAAGATTCATTAAAGCGTCATCAGACGTGGCAAAATGGATTGGATAAAGAATCATTCTTTAATGATGTTTTTAGTGATTGATTTGATAATTGAGAAAAGACCTCAGATTGAAAGTTTCAAGTGGGGTATATAAAAGTACGAGCTCTACCATGCTGATTGAATTAAATACTGGCGCGCTGAATTATAAGTTTGAGATATAGCAATGCAGCATAACTTAAAAATCCACCCGATAAAAACGGGTAATTTTGGTGTTAGCTCGTGGAGGAAATTAAGTCCTGCGGAGAAGCTAATATAGAAGTCTATCTCCCTAAATCAGAAACCTCCAATAACCAGGCAAAAGGCTTATTCGGTAAACGTGACTTCATCTATAAGCCTGAAGATGATGAATACGAATGTCTTGCTGGAGAGCGTGCAATTTTCCGTTATATTAGTCAGGAAAAAGGTAAATCCATACGACGCTATTGAGCTTCTGCCTGTGTTAACTGCAAAATGAAGCCGCGATGCACCGCGGGTGTACAGAGGCGTATCAGTCGCTGGGAACATGAGGCTGTGTTAGATGATTTAGAAAATCGTCTGAACCAGGCCCCAGGGATGATGAAGGCAAGACGAGAAACGGTTGAGCATCCTTTTGGAACACTAAAACTCTGGATGGGTTACACACATTTTTAGATGAGAACACTGGAACGAGTCAGTGCGGAAATGAGATTGCAGGCATTGGCCTATAATCTGAAGCGGGTGATGAATATCATAAGTACAGCGAATCTCGCAGAAGCTCTGAAGGCATAAAAGCCTTCTTTAGCCGCTAGATATAGCTTTTCCATATCGAATTTGGGCTTTATTAGAGTTTGGTAGCGATTTTTTATTTTTGATTGGCTAGCCTGTCAAAATAGAATATTCATAAGGTTGGCGGCTTCAAAACCCAGAAAAGTGGACCTCTAAGGGATATATTCGCTTCAATTTGAGTTTTCACACATTCTAGGTCGTAAGCTGCCTTTCGGTGTACGATGTGATTTCGATTAAATTTTAAAGTTGTAAGGCTAAGTTTGAGCTAGTACACTTAAGTTAAGCCAAGCATAGGATGCGCTTTGAGGTGCAAAGCGCATCCTATGCTGGCTTCTTTCAATCTGCACTAATGATAGTGATTGAACAGGACACAATTAAACTCACTTTTCTGTAGTAAAAAAATAATTACAAGATTAAAAAAATAAGGATATTTTATGCACCAGACGCTCAGTCGAGTTATACAGTCAGCAAGTAATATTATACTGGGTAAAGAACAGCAAATTCGGCTTTCGCTCTGTTGTTTATTAACCGGTGGTCATTTACTGATTGAAGATATACCCGGGGTCGGAAAAACCACTCTCGCTCATACTCTGGCAAAGCTGATGGGCCTGGAGTATCAGCGTATCCAGTTTACCAGTGACCTGTTACCCGCGGATATTATCGGCGCAACTATTTATAATCCCGAGCTGCATCAATTTACATTTCATAAAGGCGCAATTTTTAAGCAAATGGTTTTAGCCGACGAAATTAATCGTGCTACGCCTAAAGCTCAAAGTGCTTTATTGGAAGCGATGGAGGAGCGGCAAGTTACAGTAGAAGGGCAAACGTATCGCTTGCCGCAGCCATTTTTTGTCATTGCAACTCAAAATCCTAGCTATCAGTTGGGCACATTTCCTCTGCCAGAATCACAATTAGATCGTTTTTTAATGCGTATAGAATTAGGCTACCCCAATCACGATGCTGAACGAGAATTATTGACCGGACAAAATCGCTATAAATTAATTCAAACACTAGATGTACAATTACCTGCTGAAAAATTATTGTACATGCAGCAAGCAGTACAAGAGATATACGTTTCACCTGCTTTACTGGACTATATACAAGCTTTGATAAAATTCACCCGCGAGTCAGAAGAGTACCATACTGGCTTATCGCCCCGGGCTGGTTTGGCTTTACTAAATGCAGCAAAAACATGGGCCTATATGCAGCAACGAGAAGAAGTGATACCAGAAGATGTGCAAATGGTTCTGGCACCTGTTGCAGGACATAGATTACGCGCTGGACACAGAAATTCAGTGAACATTGTTGCCCCTTTGTTAGCGAATGTTGCTATCCCTTAGGGAGGTGTCTACTCTCTCATGTAGGAACAGTCTTTTTAGCTATGAAATCCAGACCACCTTCAGAATCTATACGCTTAAGTTATAGGCGAATTTATATATTACCTACAAAGCGCGGACTTGGCTTTGTGATGTTGATTACTTTATTATTGTTAATCGCATTTATTTACAATAATAATCTGGTGTATTTGTTGTGTTTTTTACTTGCTAGTGTGTTTTTTATCACTATTTTACATACTGTCAATTCACTGGAAGGCCTGCTTATAAAAAAAACGCAGTGCCCTGACATCTTTGCCGGTGAGTTTGCTACAAACAGCCTGATAATTGATAATCCAGGTAATGCTAAGCGTTATAGTATACAACTTGGCTTAGCGCAGCAAGATATGCAGCTTTGTGATATCAACGCACAACAAAATATGCGCATTAGCCTGCCTCAGAAAGTAAACCAGCGTGGCTGGTTTGTGCTTAGCCAGCCTATAATATCTAGTTGCTATCCTTTTGGCTTATTTCGCGCCTGGCATCGCTTAAATATAGAAATTAAAACATTAGTTTATCCATGCCCAAGTATGCAAGATTACCCCTTGCCTGAAAATAATAGTAGTCAGGGTATGCAAGGCAATACTGAAAAAGGCCAGGAAGATTTTTATGGGCTACGACGCTATCAGGTGGGCGATAGTATTCGACATATTCATTGGCGCGCCTACGCCAAGGGGCAGGGCTTATTTACCCGACAATATAGCGGTGTACAGCGTTCAGAAATCTGGTTAGATTATGAGCAAACGCAAGGGTCCGACCAGGAAGAGCGTTTAAGTCAGGTGTGCCGCTGGGTGTTAGAAGCAGACAAAGCAGGGGTGGAGTATGGGTTTAAGTTAATGGGACTTATAATAGAACCAAACCGTGGTAATGAGCACTCTACTCAATGTTTAACAGCATTAGCACTAGCGTAGAGCGGACTTCAGCAAGTTAAACGCCTCTGCTTGCTACACTTAGATTACCCAATAGACAGCTAATAAGTTAACTATCCTCAATCTTTAATAAAATATTTATGCTTAGTTATCGTCATTCCTATCATGCAGGCAATTTTGCCGATGTGTTAAAACACAGCGTGTTAATCCATATCCTTGAGCATTTAAACAAGAAACAAAAACCGTTTTGTTATGTCGACACTCATGCCGGTGCAGGAAATTACTCTTTAGTGAGTGAGCAGGCAGAGAAAACGCATGAATATCTGCAGGGCATAGGTGTGCTATGGCAAAAAGCGGGACAGGCAGATCATGTTCCTCCAGCCATTTTTAACTATATAAATGTGATTAAAGCCTTTAATGTTCAGGATGAGTTAACCCGTTACCCTGGTTCCCCGATGATCGCCAGACATTTAATGCGCAGTCAGGATCGCTTGTTTTTATATGAATTGCACAATACCGAGATCGGGCTACTGCGCCAATCGGTCAATAAAGATAAGCGTGTGCAGATAGCACATGAAGACGGGTTTAAGCGTTGCATCTCTATTATGCCCCCTCCGCAACGCCGTGGCCTGGTACTTATTGATCCCTCCTATGAAATGAAGACTGATTATAATCAGGTTATAGAGACACTGGTGCAGTTATATAAACGCTTTGCCACAGGAATTTATGCGCTTTGGTACCCGGTTGTAGAGCGGCAACGCATCAATGAACTAGAGCAAAAAATACTATCCAGTAGTTTGCAAAATGTACAACTTTTTGAGCTGAGTCAGTTAGCTGATAGTCAGGAACTGGGCATGACAGCTAGTGGTATGATTGTAGTAAATCCTCCCTGGACATTAAAGACAGAAATGCAAAAAGCTTTGCCCTATTTGGCAGAACAATTAGGGATAGCTAATCAAGGCCATTATCGTATAAAACAATTAAAGGATGAATAATAGTTTATGCAACAGACAATTAATCAGCGCAGCATTGTTTTTTTGCTTATATCTATTGGATTAATAACACTTCCGCATGCTCTGCATGTACCGCTGCCTATTTTTGTATTTTTCTCGGTTTTATTAATCTGGCGTTTTATTGGTGTATGGCATCCTGCCTATTTACCAAATCAGTTGCTGGTTTTTTTATTATTACTCAGTGGTGTAAGTTTACTGGTAATAATGCATCAAGGTGTCTTCGGTCGCGATGCAGGAACCGCAGTTTTTATCGTTGCCCTGGCTTTGAAATTGCTAGAAATTAAAACTCAGCGGGATATCTATTTAATTATCTATCTTGCATTTATTGTTGCAGCAACGCAGTTTCTGTATTTACAAAATATATTGATGGCGGTTTATATCTTTTTAGTCTGTGTGAGTCTATTGCTTACACTGATTTTCATAAATAGTGCTAGTCAGAGTAATCTGGCATCATTAAAAACTGCAGGGAAGATTTTATTTCAGGCTCTGCCATTGATGATTATTGTGTTTGTTTTTTTTCCCCGGCTAGAAGCACCTAGATGGTCATTCTTGCAGAATGAAAATCAAGCGAAATCGGGACTTAGTGATACTTTAGAACCCGGCTCTATTAGTCAGTTAGGCTTATCGGGTGAGCTGGTGTTTCGAGCAAAATTTACTGGAGATTTGCCGCCGAATGCAGAGCGCTATTGGCGAGGGCCGGTGTTTTCTTATACCGATGGCAAAAAGTGGACGCAAACTAAAAATATTTATTTTAAACGTTATCTGGATAAAGTTAGTTTTGCTGGCAAGCCCTATCAGTACCTGTTATTAATGGAGCCACAAACTAAAAACTGGGTATATGGCTTGGATATGCCCGCTACTTATGAATGGCCGTTACATGAAAATGGTAATCACCAGCTACTTAGCTCTGAGTCACCAGGAAAAAGAGCTGAGTACAAGATCACCTCTTATGCTCAATATAATACGGGTTATATTACCAAAACAGAATTGCGGGATAATTTACAACTGCCAAACCAGGTTGAAGACAGGGTGGACAAGCTAGTTACTCAGTTAGACGGGTTTAATGCCCCACCTGAAATATTTATTAAAAATATATTTGCCTATTTTCGTAATAATGAATTTTATTACACCTTAATGCCTCCCTTGATGAATGAAAAGCCCATAGAAACTTTTTTATTTGATACTCGAGCGGGTTTTTGTGGTCATTATGCGTCAGCTTTTGTCTATTTAATGCGTGTTGCCGGAATTCCTGCGCGGATTGTCAGTGGTTATCAAGGTGGAACATTTAATGCCACCGGTGATTTTATTGAAGTCAGGCAAGCGAATGCCCATGCCTGGTCGGAAGTATGGATAAAAGATAAAGGCTGGGTAAGATATGATCCAACGACAGCTATTGCGCCTGAACGGATAGAGCAGGATGTCAATATTGAACAGCAGATAGCGAATAACGCAGTCAGCTTTGCACCGATACAGCTTGATAGTCAAACGCTTTCTTTATTAAGGCAGGCGCATAACTTATGGAGTAGTGTTGATTATAACTGGCATCGCTGGATTATTAATTATGATCGCCGCCAGCAATTCAGTTTTTTATCTGGACTTGGCATAGATACCTTAAGGTCCATGCTTTTTTGGCTGTTGGGGCTGGTTGCCGTAGTCACGATATTTTTAGCGATATATGTGTTGCGTAAACAAACGCCCGTATTAGATAAAGCGCAGATTTATTACGCCAAAGCCTGTCGAAAATTAGCAAAAACCGGTTTGATAAAACAGGCTAATGAAGGAGCAAATGATTTTGCTCATCGAGTGAGCGCTCAACTACCAGATATTGCCGATAGCTTTGCGCATATTACTCAGCTGTATATAAAAATTCGTTATGCAAAACAAACCGAAAAAGTAACACTGGAACAATTAAAATCCAGTGCATCAGCATTTCGGGTCAATAAAAATAAAGGATAAGTTGTCAGTAGAGCGAACTTTAGTCCGCTCATAAAAAAGTGATTGAACTGCGCAATGCGCGAAAAACAAGAAAGGTCTGCCTGTCTTGTTTCGATACTTGCTACGGAAACGAGAATGCAAGCGCTCAACAGTTTTTTCCAGGTTTATAGGATAAACAATGAAATTAGTAACATTTAAACACCAGGGTATTAGTCGAGTAGGCGCGGTTGTTGATGACGTCGTTGTAGATGGTTTGGCGCAAAATAATATACCGCAAAGTATGCTGGAATTTTTAGAAACAGGTCCGTTTGCCTTAGAAGCTTTGCAGGAATTAATTGATAGCCGGCAAGCGCGTATTCCATTAGACGAAGTTAAATTACTCGCGCCTGTTCCCAGGCCCGGGAAATTTTTAGGCATCGGTCTTAATTATGCTGATCATATTGCCGAAACGGCTCTGGAACAGCCGGAGTATCCAACGTTTTTTACCAAGCAAAGTAGCTGTATCATAGCTGATGGCGATGCGATACATCTGCCTAAAGTCTCAGAAAAACTGGATTATGAAGTTGAACTTGCTTTTGTTATTGGACAGCGTTGCAGGCATGTACCCGTAGAAAAAGCTCATGAAGTCATTGCAGGTTACACTATCGTTAATGATGTTACTGTACGTGACTGGCAGTTTCGTACACCCACCTGGATGATAGGAAAATCCTTTGATACACATGGACCCATGGGACCATGGATAGTAACCCAAGATGAAATTAATGACCCGCATAATTTAAGCTTAAAAACCTGGGTGGATGATGAGTTACGCCAGTCTTCCAATACCGGTCATATGATTTTCAATATTTATCAAATGATCGCCTATTTAAGCCAGGCAATGACCTTAGAGCCAGGCGATGTAATAGCCACAGGTACGCCGAGTGGCGTAGGCGTAAAAATGCAACCGAGAGGCTATATGAGGGCCGGGCAAGTGGTAAAAATTGAAATTGAACATATTGGCAGCTTGTCCAATCCTGTGATTAATGAACCTGAAGGCTTTATTGTTACAGGCTAAAGTTTACTAATATTAATACTCTCAATGCTGTTGAATTAATTTGGCTGTCATGGTTTTTCTTATTCAACAGCGAAGTTTGCAATCCATCGAATGCCTTACCGCGTATCTGGCACACGCGGGTATCTTATTCTGCGCTTTTCTCCAATAGTAGTTTGACTACACCCTTATCAAAACTGGTACATCTGGCGATCTGAGGCAGGAGCAGGGTGACAAAAAACAATTGTGTTAAATTGAGAACATTAAAACTGAGTTTTTTCGGCAGTATAATTCCATGCCATTAAAGATAAATAGCTTACAGGGGTTTACGTATTCTTTGAGAAAAGTCTACGGTACTGTCTGCGTTATTAACGCGCGTATTGATGTGTGCCCGCTGTTGTAACTCAGTAAAGCTGATGTGCTGATCTAATTTCCCCGATTCATAAAGATACTGTGGCACATAGCCGCTTAATAAAATTTTCCAGGAAAAAGGCAGGGGCTCCGAATTGATAAGCGAAAGCATCCAGATACCGGTGGTGCAATTATTAGTCATTGTATTATAAAAAACAGGATGCTCACTGAGGCTATTAATTTCATGCAAATACGCCATTAACAAGCGCAACGCTTCAGCCTTGCTACCTTGCAACTGATAGAGATAAACCTGTTCCGGTGGATCGTGTCGATAGGTGGTACGCAAACCAATAACATCACGCTCATCAGCGACAATATAAATTAGTTCGTATTGGCGGAAAAAGCCTTTAATTGTTGAGTATGCTTCATTTTGTTCCTTGCGCGCCTCAATGGAAAAGGCCAAATGCTTCCCGTCACTGAACCGAAAGCTCATAATGGTGTGTGCAATCGCCGGTCCCATCCAGTAGATAACGAACAAATCCACCCCTTCCAGCTTTTTCAAATCATAACTTTGCTGATAATAGGCCGGCTGATAGTCAAACTCACTGCGATAAGAAAAGTTACGAATATTGTGCACTGTCACCCGATCATCATCAAAAGTTGCATACGCCAGCGTAGCAACATCTTTTTGCCACGGCCGGTCATTCCTAGGTGCTGTAGTTAACCAATTGCTTAATACTGCAATAAACAACACGCCGTGTATAGCTAACACTCGATAGCGCAAGGCCGGAAAGTATAGCCCAACAAGAGTGACCAGGCCAGACAGAGCAAAGCCAGCAGCCAGGAAAATTTGCAGCATCCCGGTATGCGAATCGCCAAAATAAAGCGCACAAACACCCCACGCCGTAGCGCCGGTTATCACAGTCGCAATGAAGACAAACTGTAATATTTTTAACATAGACTTTTGGTTAAATAAATAGTTCTTGTGTGAGCAACATTGGTTACGTCAGTTGTAACCAACGCGACACCCAAAAAGTACACCCTTTTATCCAGGAAAATAATACGTTTACGTAATTTCCGGTCAATCAAATATTTAATAGCACCCATCATGTCAATTTGCGCAGGCGGTCATTTTTTTTCCGGATCATTTAAAGCCGCACGGCGCCTAACTAGATAAATATTAATTTAACTCTTTATCCTTCCAGAATTTTGTACCCTGAATGGTCGCTTGTGCAGCTAAGCCGCTTTTTGTGAATTGATATAAGAAGATACCAGGTGCAACTTCTATTGCGACTGAAACGGCAGCGCCTTTGTTGTCAAGTTTTGCTGCTGCGTCCGCCTGACCTTGTACGTTCCAGCCAATATCAACAAAACGATCAAAAACCGTTTTGTTGGCAAAGACAAATATACCGCGAAAATCTTTAACACCCAATCCTACGCCGACACCCGCAGAAAACATTTTCATATAGGTGTCTTTGCCTGTTTTATTATTGCGCGCCACACCGTAACCCTGACCTGTTGATACCAGAAATACATTGATGCCCATGTTATTAAAAACGGCATAGCCATAGCTACTGGCAATATGTGCTTTTGCACCCGGTGCTAATTTATATAGTTCGGCTAAGTCTGTAGATCTCATTTTATGAATATTACTGATTTTATCGGCATTAGTGCGGCCTTCGGGTCTGGCGCAACTATTTAAAACAAGTCGCACTGACAGTATGGCAAGTAATACGATAAAAGGTTTTAGTCTAAACAGTTAAGTGTTCTCCATAAAAAAGGACGGGTATATTGTTTTTTATACAATTCATTTTAGTTGAAATTAGTTATTAGCAATCTGGCACTAATAAACTTCGCGCAGTCATGGGTGCGGTTGTATAGAGCGCTGATTTTAGTCGAGAGTAAGGCGCTGAAACAAGCGCATAGCAAGCTACAAAACTGTTTCAGCAACGCGGCTATCGGTTAAACTCGGTCGCTAGAAAACCGCATATGTGGCCGCGCGAAGTATACACACTCATACATTAAAGACCTAACTGCATGGTCCGCCTCACTTTCCAAACGGCCTCAAAGGGGCCAGGATGATAGTTACTAAATGACAGCAAAATATAAATGGAACAATTCTTAAAGCATACTGCAAATATTAAAAATACAATACTAGCAGTATTGTGAATTGGCTTGGCTAAACAAGGTTTTTATATACACGGTGTTGAAGATAAAGATTATTTCATGCTCAATAAAGAACTCACTTGAAAGCAACGAAATGACTTTATAGCCAAATAACCAGCTTGTTTGATAGGCTTTGAAGCATGTGGCGGATCTCACATGACCGAGTGCGTAAATTAAATGAATAGGGACATACTATGCCTAATAACGTCGATCCTGAGCATTCCTGACGAATCTCTTTTGTAGCTTATTTGCCAATAAATTCGCAATTCGGGACCTGAACCTAGGTTTCCTTGGCGGTAATCGTCCATCACCTTAACAGCTCAAGAAATCGATCTACTTGATCAGCCTCCGTCGCAAAGCAGGATACCAGGCGCACCAACACTTCGTTTTGGCTTAACAGGCCTGGTTTTGCGCGTGGCGGATTCCACTGATAAAAAACGGCACCTTTTTCCTGGAGGTGATCCGCGTGCGCTTTATCCAAAATAACAAATACTTCATTGGCTTCTGCGTGCCACGCTAATCGTGCATGTGTAGAGTTAGCGATACCCTTTTGCAAACGCTCAGCCATAGCATTGGCATAACGCGCTATATCTAACCAAAGATCATCGTATAAATAAGCATCAAATTGAGCAGCGATGAAGCGGCTTTTAGAATGCAGTTGTGCAGCGCGTTTACGGATATACGGTAAATCTTTGGCTAATTCCGGATGCATGAATACCAGTGCTTCGGCACACCAGCAACCGTTTTTGGTTGCACCGAAAGAAACGATATCCACCCCCCGTTTCCAGGTCATTTGCGCAGGCGTTAGTTCCAGTGCAACCAGCGCATTAGCAAACCGCGCGCCATCCATATGCAAGGGTAAGCCGTAAGCTTGGGCAACCTCCGCAATACCGGCAATTTCATCAGGCTGATAAAGCGTGCCAATTTCGGTAGCCTGGGTGATGGAAATCGCCATCGGTTGCCCCGCATGCACAAAGTTAGGTGGAAAACGTTCGATTTCGGCTTTGAGGTTGTGTGGATCGATTTTACCGTTTCCTCCATCCACCGGTGCCAGGCGAGCACCATGCGTGAAAAATTCTGGTGCGCCACATTCGTCTTCCAACATGTGTGCTTCGCGGTGACAAAAGGAAACTCCACCCGGACGGTTGACAGCAGCCAGCGCCAGCGAATTAGCCGCTGTGCCGGTACTGACAAAAAAAACCGCAACTTCACGTTCAAATAACTCGTTAAACTTTTGTTCGATCTTTTGATCAAGAGTCCCAGCGCCATAAGGCGCTGAAAATCCTGCGGCGACTTCCAGTAAACGTTGTGCAATGGCAGGGTGCGCACCGGCCCAATTATCGGATGCAAAATTCATAGTGAGTGTCATGGGGTATTTTAAATAGCCTGAGTTCGGGGTAAGACAAGGTGGGCAGTCTTCTAAAAAGCTGAAAAATAGAAACGACTATGAATTTATTTTTTCTAAGACCGCCCAATGTTAAGTTTAACCCGATTATTTTGTTATGTAGATGATTTTTTGTATAACCTTTTTACCTCACTGAAGGAGAACCCAATTAGAAAACGGCGAAAAGAAAAGGCGGAAAAAGCGTTGCATTAGCCCCCGCGAATTAGTAAACCAAAAATAGATGAACTAAAGTTAGTAGCCGTAAGGTTTTCTAATTCTGTTAACTGTTATAAATTTAAAAACCATTTGTGTAACAGAATATGCATAAGCAACTGATGGCTTTAGGGTATTTTGCGCTGAATCGTTCGATACAGTTATCAAAGACTTTACAGGCTTCATCCGTTATTGGCATGGTTGCGCAAAGCAGGCTTGAAAAACCCGGAGTGTTTATACTTCGAGGGTATGATCTATAGCGTATAATGTGTTTTTTACCAGGTTGATGAGTAGATAGGGTTATATGAAACTGGGACTACTGGCGGGTACGCATTCTGGTTGTGGGAAAACCACCCTGATGCTGGCATTATTACAGTATTTAAAAGCTCGGCAGCACAGTGTTGTTTCCTTTAAATCAGGGCCTGACTTTTTAGATCCTTTGTGGCATCAGGTGGTGACAGGCAGGCGGTCCTATAATGTTGATACCCGTATGATTGGTATACAACGCTCTGCACAGCTAATTGCCAGGCACGCTGCCGTTGCTGACTGTGGGTTGATAGAAGGCGTGATGGGCTTGTTTGATGGACGCTCTGGCGTTGGTGGCAGTGGCTCTAGTGCAGAACTGGCGCAAGCATTACAGGTGCCGGTTTTGCTGGTGGTAGATGCCAAAGGTATGAGCGGGTCAATTGTGGCTATGGTCAGTGGTTATGTTGCATATGCACAAAAGATGGGGGTAACTATTGTCGGGATTATAGCTAATCGTGTTGGCAGTAAGCATCATGCTGGCTTATTAAGCGAGGCTTTATATGATTATCAGCAGCCTCCCTTAGTGGCCTGGATGGAAAAAAACGCACCGGTGTTACCTGAGCGGCATTTGGGATTAGTGCAGCCGTCAGAAGTTCAGCTACCGGATTTTTTGCCTTTTCTTAATATTGAAGTTGATAATTTCGTAGATTTATTGACTGAAACTTTATTTGCGCAGCCTATACCTGTAAAGGAGCAGCAAGGTCTGTTAAAAAATAAGAAAATTGCTGTGGCTAAAGATGCGGCTTGTTGTTTTATTTATCCAGCTAATCTTGATTTTTTAAGGGAGCAGGGCGCGGAGATTTTATTTTTCTCGCCGCTTGCAGGTGATGCGATTCCTGAGTGTGCTGATACACTATGGTTGCCAGGGGGGTATCCAGAATTATTTGCGCAAGTGTTGTCTATATCAAATACCTGGCTTTCCTTGCGTAATTTTATCGAGACAGGCAAGCCTGTATTAGCCGAATGTGGCGGTGCAATGTTATTGGGTGAGTCTTTAATTGATCTTGATGATCGTTCGTGGCCGATGGCGAATATTTTACCTTTTCGCTCAAAAATGCAAACGAAACTGGCTTCTTTAGGCTATCGAGAAGAAGCGTCGGGAGTAAAAGGACATGAATTTCATCATTCAATACGCGAAGTAGAGCAATCTTTAGAGCCTTGTTTTCAGGTTGAGCGGGGAGATAAAGGCATACGCTATAAGAATTTACGCGCATCTTACGTGCACTGGTATTTTGCCAGTGAACCTGAAATTATAACAAAGTGGTTGGGTGGTAGTCAATGAAAGAGAGAGAGCGTCGGCAAGGTATCGTTTTAGTCAATACCGGAGAGGGTAAAGGGAAATCTTCAAGTGCTCTCGGCATGGTATTCCGAGCTGCTGGCTGGGGCATGAAAGTTTGTGTGATTCAGTATATTAAAGGCAAATGGCAGACAGGCGAACAAAAAGCGTCAGAACGCTTTGATAATATCGAATGGCATGTGCTGGGTGACGGTTTTACCTGGGATACAAAAAATCCGGAACAGGATATTAAAACCAGTCGAGAAATCTGGGAGTTTAGTAAGCAAAAAATGTTATCTGAAGAATATGATTTTGTTTTATTAGATGAAATTAATTATTGCTGTGGCTATCACTGGATTTCAGGGCAGGAAATTGCTGATTTTATCGCTAATGAAAAGCCACCCTGGATGCATTTGGTACTAACTGGGCGTAATGCAGCTCCTGAGGTGATAGAGGTGGCGAATACGGTAACTGAAATGACCAAGATTAAACATGCCTATGCACAAGGAATTAAGGCCGCACAGGGTGTGGAGTTTTAGTTTTATTATTGGGGGCGACTTTAGTCACAATTTATCAACGGCCAAATTAAGATGGAATATTTCTGTACTTGTAGGGTAAGACTGCAAACCCGCTAATAGTTTACGGTTGTATCAAAAAAACGCTGAAGCCTCACCTTACGGAAATCAATGAGTTCTATTAATAACAAAAATAAAAAGTCAATATGAAGTCGCTTTACCCGGAAATTGAACCGTTTAATACTTTTTTTCTTGAAACAGGAGGCCTGCATAGGATTTATGTGGAGCAATCCGGTAATCCGGATGGAATTCCAGTGGTCTTTTTACATGGCGGTCCCTGTTCAGGTACAGGACCAGGACAACGCTGTTTTTTTGATCCCGAAGTGTACCATATTATTTTATTTGACCAGCGTGGCTGTGGGTTATCCTTGCCTTTTGGTGAGCTAGAGAATAATACTACACAGGATTTAATCGCGGATATGGAGCGTATTCGTCAACAGTTAAATATTAAACAATGGTTATTATTTAGCGGATCCTGGGGGAGTGCTTTAGCCTTGCTATATGCACAGCAATATACTGAATATGTTTCAGCAATGATTATTCGTGGTGTATTTCTGGCGCGGCAACAAGATCTGGATTGGTTTGTTAGAGATGGTGCCAGCCGGATTTATCCTGAGCAATATCAGTGCTTGTTAGACAGCATGCCTGAGCATAATATTGATTTGTTATACACCACTTTATGGTCCGATGATGAACTCGCTGTGCGGCGCGTCACTCAGGCGTGGATACAATGGAGTAGCAAGGTTGCAGTAGGCGAAGCTTATCAAAAAATTGATCAGCCTGAACATGTGACGCAAAAAATGGTAGCTCAAGTCAAAATGGAATTGAATTATGCCCGGAATCATTATTTCATTACAGAAAATCAAATACTAGAAAATTGCGCCTGCTTACAAAATATCCCCTGCATTATCGTTCATGGGCGGTATGATTTTGTTTGCCCAATGGCCGCCGGGTTAAGCTTATCCAGGGCGTTGCCGAAAGCTGAATACATAATACTGGAACATGCGGGGCATATTGCACAAGGTGATGAAATGATTGATGCACTTGTCGATGCAGGTGATCAAATGGCCGCGAGAGTAGCATTATCCTAAAAATCGCTGTTGACCGTTTTAAAACACTATAAGCATCAGAATATTGAATATAATGATCGTTAATACTTGTCACCTGTTTGGTGCGGATACTCCACTTCACGGTTTTGTGAATAAATCTGAGCACGAAATACTGCGTTACAGCTCTTGCCAAGGGCTACGGCCATTGCCTGCGAGCTATGCCTTGTCTTTCGCACTCAGGTTTTCCACAAAATCCGTTCTCTACTGCGGTTTCTAGGATTATGAGTGAACAAAAAAAACGCCTGGTCATTGCCATGACGGGGGCAACTGGTGCAATTTATGGTGTTAGAATGTTGCAAGTGTTGCAGCAACAGGATAACTGGGAGTCGCACCTGGTTATTTCAAATGCGGGTTTGGTAAATTTAAAATATGAACTGGATATGCCGCGTAAAGAGCTATATGCCTTAGCGGATATCACGCATGGTGTTGATGATATTGCAGCGTCTATTGCGAGTGGTTCTTTTAAAACAGAAGGCGTGATTGTTGCGCCCTGTTCGATGAAAACTTTAGCGGCGATTGCGCATGGTTTTGGGGATAATCTAATCTCGCGATCCGCAGATGTGGCTTTAAAAGAGCGTCGTCGTGTGGTAATCATGCCGCGAGAAACTCCGTTAAATCTGGCGCATATTCGTAATATGGCAAGCGTAACTGAGATGGGCGGGATAATTTTTCCACCGATGCCAGCGTTTTATAATAAATCCAATTCGATAGCAGCGATGATTGATGAAGGGGTAGGGCGTGTTATGGATCTATTTGGCGTAAATGTTGAGGGATTGTTTGCGCCGTGGGAAGGCTTGTAATTAAATTGAACTGAATTCTATGCTGGGGCGTTACCCGGATAACAAAGAGTTTTATGGAAATGCTAAAGCAATGCTTGATAGTGCTTAATGCACCTTGGCCGTATGATGGTTAAAGAATTTTAGATAATTGTTTTGATGTAATCAGGATTAATTTGTGAAATATTACGGTTTATTATTGCTGGGAACCTGGCTAATTACACGCAGTATACTGGAGCTGTTAAATGTCCATTTTTCTTATGACAAGATTGTACTTGCCTGCATAGCTTTCGCAGCCGGTGTATTCTTATCAACCCATGAGCTTAAAGAAAAACTGGAAAGTGTAGGTATACTACTACTTGGAATATGGTTGATTATAGGGGCTGCTATAGTACTGTTTAAGTTTACTTTTCCGTCGAGTCACCTGGTAATGCCGGTTCTGGCTTTACTAGCGGGTTTGTTGCTGATTATAAGAAGATAGGTTATAAGTCCGGCGATGGTTAATTCTGACAAGCAAGCTATGGAAGCTTTGCAAAAAGCCCGCGAAATGACTTGGTATGTGAATCATTCAGAATATCTGACACCCGTTGACGAGAGTCAAAAATTTCAGGGAGTTTATTATGGTTACCTCCTATGCAAAGACTGTGCTGGTAGTAAAATGACGCTGTCGTTAAAAAATAAAAATAATTACCTGCGGGTGACTCAGTATGTAAAAGCCTCCTCCAGAGAGTATTACGATAAAGCTAAATATACTTGGGATGATAAAACGCGCACTGTTACCTTGATATCGCGCAAGAATTCAAGCATAAGTAAATACAGTATTATAGATGAAGGAACACTTGTTCCGTTTACCGTTGATGGAACACCCAGGTTTGTTGATCAGGATGAATACGCTCTACGCAAAAGCGATACTGTCGAGTCCCGTGAAGTGCATATTCATTGATATAGGTTTTAACCGGTAGCAACGTACAAAACGAAATTTAAACTTGTAATACAGAAGGCATCTATAACAGCTGCTTTCTGCAGGCAATTACACAAATGTTGCATTTGCTGGCAATTGTTGAGAGATTATTAATGTTTTGCTGCTGCCTTAATTACTATTAATAGATTTAAGTTATAGGTATAACATTGATAAAAAAGACCAGCTTTTCGCTTATAACGCTCGCTCTCCTTGTGACGGCCAATTTCTTTTTCTGGGCTTACATAAACCGTCCTGATAAAGTGCAGTCATGGGTGGGGCCAATGATGGGCGTATCCTTTAACCCCATGCGTGCGGATCATAATCCCACAAAAGGTATTTATCCAAGTGAAGCGGAAATCAATGACGACCTGTCTTTACTGGTTGGACGCGTCCATGCCGTGCGCACCTATAGTGTTCAGAACGGCCTTGAACGCGTTCCTGAACTTGCGGCACAGCATAAGCTAAATGTCACCGTCGGCGCTTGGATCAGCAGCAATCCTGTAGAAAGTCAAAAAGAAATAGATGCTTTAATCAGCATTAGTCGTAATAAGCATGCTGATAATATTGTGCGTACGCTGGTCGGCAATGAGTCTCTTCTGCGCAAAGAAGTAACCGTCGATGAACTCATTGCTTATATTAAGCAGGTTCGTAAACGTACATGGCGTCCGGTTAGTACATCAGAAACCTGGGATATATGGTTAGCTCACCCCGAACTAGCCAATGAAGTCGATTTTATTGCAGCCCATATTCTGCCTTACTGGGAAGGCATTCCAGCTGAAGAGGCAGTTGCCTATGTATTCGATCGTTATCAAGCCCTGCGTGATGCTTTTCCTAATAAACCTATTGTCTTAACGGAAGTTGGCTGGCCTTCAGATGGCCAGCCAATACGCAGTGCAACGGCTAGTAAAGTCAATCAGGTTAAATTTCTCCGTGATTTCTTGAATCGTGCAAAACAACAAGATTTAACTTACTATGTAGTAGAAGCGTTTGATCAGCCATGGAAGCAAGACATAGAGGGCTCGTCAGGCGCTTACTGGGGTATGTTTACTGCAGATAGGGAAGCTAAATTTCAAATGCAAGGCGATGTGTTTAATATGCCTGACTGGCAAGACTGGGCATTAATAGCGGCTATTCTAAGTATGCTGCTCATGACTCTGTTTTTGTTTACCCGGGTCAACATGAAGCTATCTGGAAAGATTTTTTTTGGTATTATTGCCAATCTTTCTGCCTCAACAATAGCATGGTCAACATCCATTGGTGTAAGCCAATATCAAACGACACTGAGCCTGGCACTTTGGATTATATTGCTGCTCATGCAGGCGATGGCGATTCTTGTTTTACTGGTGGAGACGCTAGAAATTTCCGAGGTGCTCTGGAACTCAGCGGGGCAACGCAGCTTTAAGCCATTATCAGCGCCCAGTGATTTTGTTTACCCAAAAGTTTCATTGCATGTACCTATTTATAACGAACCGCCTGAGATGGTCAAACAGACTTTAGCCGCATTGGCGGAGCTGGATTATCCAAATTTAGAGGTATTAATTATCGATAATAATACCAAAGATCCTGGTGTATGGCAGCCGGTAGAGGCTGAATGCGCACGACTCGGGTCGGTTTTTCATTTTTTTCATCTGGAAAATTGGCCAGGCTATAAAGCCGGAGCTATAAATTATGCGCTGACACAAACAGCGAAAGATGCGGAAATTATCGCTGTGATTGATAGTGATTATATTGTCGATCCTAACTGGCTAAAAGGTTTGGTGCCTTATTTTTCCAAACAAGACGTGGGCTTTGTACAAGCACCTCAAGATTACCGCGATTGGCGAGAAAACAGCTTTAAAGCCTTGTGTCACTGGGAATATGCGGGATTTTTTCAGATTGGTATGGTGCAACGTAACGAGTCTAATGCGATTATCCAGCATGGCACTATGACGTTAGTGCGCAAATCGGCTTTAGAGTCGGTTGGTAACTGGGGTGAATGGTGTATCTGTGAAGATAGTGAACTCGGATTGCGTTTATATCGCGCCGGTTATGATTCTGTTTATGTCAAAGATTCATTGGGTCGCGGGGTGACGCCGGATACCCTGTCTGGTTATATGATTCAGCGTCATCGTTGGGTTTATGGTGCAATGCAAATACTCAAACGTCATTGGCGTGCCTTGTTAATGAGCAAGCAGTCATGTTTAACTCCCGCACAGCGATATTATTTTCTTGCCGGATGGTTGCCCTGGTTTTCTGATGCTTTAGCGTTGTTATTTACTTTTGCCAGTTTGTTGTTGACCATAAACATAATGTTGGATCCTGTACGCAGCGAACTTCCAGTAAATGCCTTTATATTACCGACCATTGGTTTATTTGGCTTTAAAGTCTTTCGAACTATCTGGCTTTATCATGCGCGTGTAGGCTGCTCAACACTGCAAACATTAGGCGCAGCGCTTGCCGGCCTTGCGTTGACCCATACCGTAGCGAAAGGAATTTGGCAGGGATTATTTACGTCAGGCCGTCCTTTTATGCGTACCCCTAAATTTGAAAAATCCAGACCTTTTTTAGCTGGCTTGGTCACTATTAAAGAGGAGTTGTGTTTATTGATTTTACTCTGGTATGCAGCCGGTTATATGGTGTCGCTAGAGCATTTCGATAATGTTACTGGACAATTATGGGTCGCAGTTTTGCTCGTTCAATCAACACCTTATGCAGCTTCTTTGCTTATGCTTTTGATTAATATCGCGCCGAATTTTTCTGTTAAACAAGCAAAGAAAATAAAATAGTACTAAGAAAATATCTATGAAGACTTGTTTAACCGTGATTCCAAGCACGCCGTTGTCATCTAGGTTTGCTTATTTGCATAACCATGTCGGTCGAGATCTAAGGCTGGATTTTCTTCGCGGCTTGATTATGCTAGTTGTTATTAGCGTACATATGGAATATTTCTCGCTGTTTAGCATGTTTGCCTGGGGACGGATTGGCTATGTTTCCAGTGCCGAAGGCTTTGTCGCCCTATCTGGTATTGTTCTGGGAGTTGTATATAGGCGGCGTTTAAGTCGGGAAGGTTTTAAAAACTGCGCCATAAAATTATGGCAACGCTCATTTCAACTATACAAAATTAATCTTTTCATTATTCTAAGTATCGCTGTATTAGGCATAATACCCAGTATTAATATTTTTGAGGTAAGTCATTGGGCATCTCTCGCAGCGCCGGATAAAATCTATTCACTCTATCCACCTGCTACTGCTTCCTGGCAAGAGATTTTGCAACAAGCTTTGTTACTCAGAATTGGTCCGCACCAATTTCAAGTCATTGGCTTATATGTAGTACTGATTGCTCTAGCACCGCTGGTTCTGTTTGGTTTGCATCACCAGAAAACGCTGCTGTTGATTGTTATTAGTTGCTTGCTATACTGGGTTAATCAAAAGCTGCACCTGAGAATAACTGGAGCAGGCTTTGAACGGGGATTTCCTACGCTCACCTGGCAACTCCTGTTTATCAATGGAATGGTTATTGGCTATCACCATGAAAAGGTGCTGGGATTCCTGATTGATCATAAAAATAAACTCGTGATATTCATTGCCGGACTTGTTTGTCTGGCCTTTATGTTCCTTGCCTTAAATAACCCCAATCCAATATTCTGGCCTTGGCGAACTTTCTCCCTAATTGATCCGGCTTATCAGCATGAAATCTATATGGCCTGGTTTCAAAAAAACACTTTAGGGCTGGGCCGAGTATTAAACAATATAGTCTTATTTATCGTTTTTTATTATGCCCTGAGCCATTACTGGATGCCCATCAATAAAGCGCTAGGTTGGCTACTGGTGCCGTTAGGGCAGGCTTCTTTATATGTTTTTATCCTGCACGTTTATTTTATAATACTAGTTAGCAACACATCCCTGCCAGGCTACAATAATTTTTTCATCAATACCGGAATACATTTGGCGACGATTCTTATGATTTGGGCAATGGTGAAATATCGAGTTTTATTTAACCTTATCCCAAGGTAAATGGATATTTAACAGTCGCTTGCTATATTAAGTACTTAATATATTTAAGGGGACAGTAAGAATTAAAAGCCATGGTACTTAAATTATTAAGATATTTCGCCCTCAGCTAAACTCTGCAGCGCTTCATCAATATGCAACAGAAGTTTATCTGAGTGTTCAAAAAAATTATAGACTACCATGCCGCTCTTAATATTATCCATGCTCTTTGTAAGTCGGATAAAACAGTGTTTTGGTGACGCGTTGGTTTATGGATAAATGTCATGGCAGTGAAGTTAGGATAATTGTTAATCTTGAGGATAGTTTAGCTATATTTATCCTCCATCTCGTGCAGGGATTTCTCATGCACTGCCTGGCATTTTATACATCGCGTCGCTGTAGGCTGTACTTCAAGGCGTTGATATTTTATGGGAGTGTCACAGTCTCTGCATCGTCCATATTTATCCTCGCTAATTCTCAGCAGGGCAGCTTCAATATCTTTAACTTCCTGAATATGACGGCTAATCACCGCGAGGTTAATATCAACCAGAAAATCAGCCAAAGAGTCATCACCTATATCGTGGACTTGACCGGCAGTTTGGCTATATTCTTCATTATCGAACGTCAGTAATTCCTGTTTAATTTCATCCCGCAATTCCAAAAGACGTTTATCTAATTGTGCTTTTAGTTCCATGGTTTGTTTTTTTGATAACATAGGTATTCCTTTTGTTTTATGGAAAGCGGATTAATCCGAATCAAAAGAGAGCGTTATTGGCGCTACTTATTTTTATACTAAAGTGGTCGATTATAGTGCTCGTCATATTCACATTTCTCAACCTGTAAAGTGGACCCCATTGTCAAGACCATTTTTTCCAATTAATAAGGAGAAATATAATTCATTCTCATAAAAAATGTACCTCATTTGGAGTTTGATAATCTAGGCTTTGATGCAAACGCTCTTGATTA
>Ga0208648_1001195_pt1 | contig 22343 bp, 10 predicted proteins | sample AntAceMetag02UKL_FD_184772 | JGI IMG/M metagenome (GOLD analysis project Ga0208648, IMG submission 184772) | Saline lake microbial communities from Ace Lake, Antarctica - Antarctic Ace Lake Metagenome 02UKL (SPAdes) (version 2) | ecosystem: Environmental > Aquatic > Non-marine Saline and...
TTCTACAACAAGATCTTTGACAGTCGGCATGAAGGCGATTATCAGCCTCTACGGATATTCCAGACCGAAGAGGTGGCCCTCTACGTTGAGCAATGTGCTGGTTTTATTGCGCGGATGGAAACCCTGTTGGGAAGATGAGCTGGTCCACGCTGTGGAGTGGGTGGAGTGCTAAGTCCACAGGTACAACTGATCGCGACATCTGAGATTTTCCGGTCAGCGATCGGACAATTGGAATGAAAATGTTTCCTCCAAAACAAACGCCGCGAGATAACTGAAGCATAAAATCTTATTACCGTCATCACATCCATCACCCAATCCATTCGTAATGCGGCCTCATACAACAAGCATGAACTGGCTGCACCAAGGGTCATCCTATGGCCTGACGAGGAGCGACTATGGATGCAGTGCATTGAGCTGCTGCGGACAAGCTACTCCACTCTGTGGTCGCTCGGAGATTACGAACCTTATTTCTTTGGGCTGGGGGCAGTCTGCAAGTCTACGCACTCTCTGCACCTACGTCCCCCCGTTCCTCGCGAAGGCTTTGTCTCAGTTTTTTTTCAAACCTAAGGGTTTGCCCATTCGGAAATATTATAGTATATAAAGGCTTGGAGTCTGGCAGATGGCTTACCCTACCTCTCATCAAGTCCCAGCGAAAAGTCTGGATCAAAAGGTCTGCATTCAAGAATTTCTTCATATCCTCAGGCGTTTGGATTTTCAGTAAGGACTGTATTTTCTCCTTGCCATCATAGAAATCAATTGCACTGAAAATATAAAATGGGATCATACCCTCTTTGGGAATATCCTCATTCCTCAGATCTGGAACCCTAAAGATGAAAACAGGTATTGGTTGCTTTAGCCAATAACCCACCTTCATATTTTTTAATTGTCGATTTAATGTGATGTAAGGTTTCTTGCCCTTGAGTTTTTTTGAGGTTTTAACTTGGCACCAAAAATGCAGAAATGGACGCTTGTCCTCGGAGGTTGTTTCACAGTACAAATCAACGCCTGTATCGTGGCCTTGAGGAACATGGCGCACAAAGCATTCACAGGAAGAGAGCCTTTCACTTATATACTGCTCACCCCAATTCCCTGTGAGGAGATTCTTTCTGCCCATTTTCTTCTTGTGGTTTGTCCCCGACTCCGATGGCATTTTTCAAACCTCTACCGATTCACTCCATTCGGCCCCATTGGCCCGGCGCGTTTCCGTCTTTTATTGAGATTGTCGGCGCGCTCAGATATCAATTTCTTCTGTTTGCTGAGAGGTGACCGATTCGATCAAACGGGATTCGAGAGGCAATACTCCCGATTTATCCCGCAATACGTACACATTGCAAGAGGTCTCCCGCCCATATCGCTCGAATCTTCCGCGGCGTTGTTCGAAGACCATGGGGTTCAATGGCAGATCGTAGTGGATCACGTTGGTTACTTCTGTCAACTCAATACCCTCTGAGAGGCCCCCGTCAGTACCCACCAGCACCCCCCCTAACCTCAGGAATCGACCAACGAGGGCTTGCCGCTCTGCAAAAGTAACTCCACCGGTTATCTTGAACGATGGAATCCCAATATCCTTAATAGCAGTGTGTAAATACGAAACCGTATCATTATACATCGAAAAAATGCAGATTCGCGGTACTCCACCGGTCTGCCCATCGGTAATCGACCGGATCAGGCACTTCACCAGATTCATTTTCTCGTCGGTACTCACCCTATCCAACTCTTCCAGACACTGCTCAACCACCGTGAGACTCATTTGCTCATCGCTCCTTTTAAAAGGCATCTGTTGAGTTTTCGGTTCGACCCCTTCTAGGTCGACGTCAGCTCCACTCAGATCCATTATCTCTTTACCAAAGAGCGGCTCGGCTTCTTCATCTGTAGTCTTTAACCTATGGATTAGCCGCTGCAGACTCTGATCAATGGCGTAAAGGCTGGAGGCCGCACGGTGTATTAAGAGCCTAATCAGAAATCGATTCACTCCGGTAGCGTTCTCAGATTCAGGCATCAGGCCGAGAAACTTCGATAAAAAGCTCACCTCATCGTTCCCGCGAGTGTATGGGATCACTTTCAAATCGACTCGCGGACGTTCAACAATGGTGCCGTCCCAATTTCTCAGCTCACCCAACCAAGTGGTTACAGCCAAGGGTGCCAGTAAGCCCGTTGGCTGACCGGGTAAAGAATGAAGCCATTTTTCGAGGGCTGGAAGGGGCGTGGCTGTTACTAATAGCAATTGTCGCACAACCCCTGCGCCTATGAGTCGAGCAAGGAGCGCTGAACGCTGTGGTGCGATCAAGCGGTGCGCTTCATCAACGATTACAAGGTCCCAGCTTACCGCCAATAGGCTGGCTGCAAAATCGCTTTGCTTGGCCAAGTCTTGGCTGATTACATAGATGCTCCTGGCATTCAACGGGGATTTTCCGACCTGCACTGAAGCCTCCAGCTCCCTGTATGCTTGGCGCGTGACAAGAAAGACGGGCACATGCAATTGTACGTCGCTGAGCATAGTCCGCCACTCCTCGCACAGAGGTGAAGATGTCAAAACCAGGATCCGATTCGCTTCTCGAGCCACTAGTTCTGTCGCGATTGTAATACAAGCTTGCACTTTGCCCGTTCCCGGAGGTGCCGTTAACAAATGGAAAGCTCCAGATCCCTCTCCCAAAAACGACTCGACGAACTTAGCCTGCCAGGCTTGTAGACCTCGACTCTGAAGCGACCCGATAATGCTTTGCTCGTTCATGCGTTACCCCCTTTTGCCCGAGCTTCCGCAGCCCTGGATCTGATCAACATCCAATCCCGTGACGTCGCAAGGGTCTCATAATCTTCGACTGTGACCTCGTAGAGATGAAAAATGCCATTCCTTAATTCATTCATTGTTTGCAGTTTGGCTCGCGTGCGCGTACGGCTTCCTTTAAAAACTGATTTAAAAAACGGCCAATGCCTTCCGTCACAAATAATTTGGATATAATCGTGAAATGTCATTTCCTCGAGCGATTTAGGAAGCCGCTCAGGTTTGTAGCATGTGATCAGGGAGGTCTGAGCACATTCTGCGAGCTTTTCGTCGCTCACCGCGTGCCGAATCAGTGCGCGTAGGCTGAGTTCAATTTCCGTGATTAGAACAAAAGGGCTGGCTACGCTGTACAGATACCGCAAGACATCCATAGGCGTCAGAATCCCCTGTAGGCGATTGGCCTCACCCACGAGTACGGCATCTCGTTTGTCCAATGTGTCAAACCAATAGTTAAATTCGTCCGTCACTCTGGCGAATTCTGCCTTTTCAAGGCACTCTTCTACGGTTAAATCTCCTAAATTGATCTTTACGTTTCCCTGGCAAGCGCCGGTCGCGAGAACCGCCTCAGAGAACGCGCGATAAGAGAATAGCCCAAGCACTTCCGTGCCTACAGCAACCGGAAGCTGAGAATAGTCATGCCGCCTCATAATCTTCAAAGCCTCTGAGGCTAACATCTCACCGGGAACAGTCAACACTTCTTGACTGTCCGGCAACAAGCGGTTAATTCGATGGAACAACTCGGTGATCGATACCTCTGCATGATCGGAAGTCGATAACACGCGCAGTTCGGCTGATTTCATCGCTCAACCTCCTTCGGTGCGTGAATATGTGGTGGCCAATCTTTCGGTTTTGGCTGGCCGGGTTTCCAGTCAGGCAGGCCGCTCTCTGGGGGACCGGGGGGTGGATCAAGAATAGTCCGGTATGGCTTCCCTGTTTTAATGGCTTCAGCCATGGCATCGTAGCATTCCATAATAACCCGCTTGGTCTGGTATTCGCCGTATTTCTGTTCGTCCTTCCGCTTTACAATGGGGAAAGTTTCCATGATGTATTCCATACTTGGCAGCCTCAACACTGCCTTCTATTGCCCAAAAGCGTTGATCGATATCCCTTAATGCCATGTTCATAATCCCAAATGAGAGAATGGCCAATCGCTTTGACTTTAGACCAATATTCCTTCCTTGGGCAGCACTGTCAATTCGGTGTCGCCAATTGAAAGGCGGCAGCGTCCTTCAAGAAAGACTGGGCCCTCGACGAGAACCTCATCGATGTAGGTGCCATGAGTGCTGCCAAGATCATGTAGCCACACGTCTTCTTCGTAATTTATAAGAACGCAGTGTCGCCTGCTTACGCTCGTTTGGTGAAAAACAAGATCGTTTTTTGCACTCCTTCCAAGACAGATGACGGGTTCCTCAAATTCCCATCTTTCGGTATCATTTTTTTCGATGGTGATGATATTTGGTTTGCGTTTTCGATCATTCCCATGCCTGAATTCCTGGAAGATCAGCTTGGATTTCAATGCCACATGGCCTTCTCGATCCCAGGAGGGTGGTAGTTCCTTGTAGACACTCCAATTGTACAATAAGAAAGGGTTTGTTTTATCCCGAAGATGTGAATAGCCCTTTGGAGGCCTCCCCAAAAGAATACAGCACAGGAGAAGGTTGTTTTCAAAGCAGTTGTTTTCCCGGTGATCCTTCAGGATAATCTCCAGAAGATCAACAGCCGCTTCATACCTGTCCGTTTCATAGAATGCCTTTATCAATAAGTTGTAGGCCGCGTAATCAGCGGCTTGTCTTTGAAGGTGGTCATGGAGCATGGATATAGCCTCGGCGAAACGCCCTTTCTCGAGATAGATCCATCCAAGTTCTTTCTGGATGTTTACGCGTGGATTGAGCTTCACGGCCTGCTCGAAGAACTTCTCTGCTCGCTCAATCCTTTTGAGTAACAATTTGCATTTTCCAGCGGTAATCAAGGCCCCAAGGCAGTGCGCGTCCTGGCTGAGAGCTTGTTCACTTACCTTTAGTGCCGTCACATATCTCCTTCTTGAAAGATACCATTCCGCTTTCAGGGCCGCTTTGTGTGCCTGGATCCGCTTTCGGCTAAAAATATATGGAACATGCTTGGATTCAATCGCCTCCCTAAATTCCTGCATTGTCTGAAACCGCAGTTCCGGCTTAGGATGAAGTGCTTTAAGGACTATTTCCTTGAGCCATTCGGGCAATTCAGCGGTGACAAAATCCAAGCGCACTTTCGCATTCAACAAGTCACCTTCAGACAGGTGAGAAAAAGGATTTTGCCCCGTGACCAATTCAAGCAGGGTAACACCCAGCGCATAGATATCAACCCGACCATCCGTTCGTGAGACATTTTCGGCAGGAAGAAAGAGCTCTGGACACATGTAGGAGGGTGTCCCGGCCCTCGTATTAGCAACACCGAAATCAGCAATCTTGAGTGTCCCGTCCACGCTGAAAAGTATATTTTCCGGTTTCAGGTCATGGTGGACGATATCATTATCATGCACCTTCTGGAGTGTACCGGAAAGCCTGATAACCCAATCAGCGGCTTTCTCCGGTTTTACCTTTCCCTTTGTATCCAAAAGTTGACGAAGTGACCCGCCAGAACAATATTCCATAACGAGGAACAGGCTATTCTCATTCCGGAAATGATGATAGAATCCGACCACATGGGGGTCAGAAAGACTCGAAAGAAACTCCATTTCCTGTATGAGGAACCGTTCTCTGGCGCTTTCATCGATTTTCAGGTATTTGAGCGCTACATACCGCTCTTCCAACAGGATATCTTGGGCGAGATAGACATGGCCAAAGCCACCTTCACCAAGCTTTCTTGCCAGAAGATATTTACCGTCTAAAACAGTACCTCTCTCAAAGTGTTCGTCCATATCGAAAGAACATATTCCCTATCATCATTGGGAAAAAGGAAAGATTAATTCCGAGCCATGGTTTTGCACATATCAGGCACTTTCAGTCTTCCTCGAAGCCATAGGAAGAGAAATTTAATGTGTTGCAGTTTTCGGTCACGGTGCGTACGACTTGATCCGGTGCGCCGGAGGGAATATTGGTTTCCACTTCGAGGGTGACAGTTACCATCGCGCCGACTATCCCGGAGAGATGTGCGATCACCTCCTCGGCGATGCAGCTGGCATCTCGCCCTACCCGTGTCGTATCGAGGGTGACCGTGCCGTGAAAGCGCTTGGGTTGTGGCTCTGGAGTCGGTTCATCGGTCGTTCCGGTCGTAACGCCACCAGGTCCCTTTGTGGTCGTTCCACCATCACCTGTGGTCGGTTCATCCGGGGTTTCATCGGTAGGTAGTTGGACTCTCTCTGCTTCCAGTGGCTTGTTTGCAATTTCCGGTTTTACAAGAAGTCCCGGAGTATCTCCATCGGGGATGGATACAAGCTGTCCACCGCGCAACCCACGATAACGGTCCTCGTTTTCGTCAAAGCTGTCCGCAAACCCGAAAGCGTCCTGCACCCACGTCAGTAGCGACAAACCATCTCGAATCGCGTTGATGAGTATCGATGAATCTTTGAGCCGCGGCAGGTAGATATAGCGGGCAAAGTCCTCCACGAGCTGCTTGATGGCCACATGATCCCCCCGCCACAGGGGCACACGATCCAACTCCATGCGCAATCGGGTCGCTGCAAAACTTGTAATCAGCAGTTCGTCGTTTTTAAGCTTCTTGCTGGCCCGAACGGCTAATGCGTTCTGCCCCGAGAGCCGCAATGCCTGCCACTCAACCGCCGCTTGAGGCGTCGTTTGAACGGGCGTCAAGAGCCATTGGTAAGTCTCAGGCAGGCGCGCTGTCACCGCCCCGTCGGCGGCGGTCTTCTGAGTTTCAGCCTGCTTTACCTGTTGTGGGTCCAGATTCAACGTCTCCTTTTCGGCCAGGATCGACTCCCAGGCCAGATACTTTCGGGCAGCTTCGTCCAAGTCTTGCAGCCGGGTTTTGTCCGCCGCCAGAAATACAAGGGTATTCTGATAGAGGCGGGGAGCACTGCCGCGCGAGGCCAAAATGGCCTTTGCTGTCAGTTCAGCGGCATTTCCCGTTTCCTTGCTGTAAGGATGATCAATCCCCAGCACGACCAGTCTTGCGTCCAGGTCATCGAGAACGTCCTGTCCCGAGGGCGGCATGGGGTGAATTCGGTTGAAGTCGCCGGTTTGGCGCAGATCCTCTCGCAAGCGCTTATTCAACTCATTGACCACTTTGTCGGGATCGCGCTTCAACTGCTCGGCTCGGTCTTCGGCCAGCTTGGTGACGGTGGGTTGAGTCGAATACCAGTAACGGGGGCCATCCTGATAAAGATAGGTGGCGGCGCCTGCCAAGCGGCGCAGGGCATCCCCGAAAATGGCAGGCGCCTCGCCGGGCATAACACAGCCGAGCTTGACCTGCCGGTCTTCGATTCCCCGATGGGCCGCCGATGCCGTGGGCGCTGAACCCATGTAGATGGTTCGCGCCACACGTCGGCATGCCGAGAACTTGCCGAGGTTCGGCACATCCCCATCCATGCGCAGAGGCAGCGAATTGAATCCATCCACGTCCTTTTCGATTACCGGAACCCAGTTGTCCGAAAGGTAGCGGGTCAGCTCGAATTGCACGCGTGAATCGTCGATGGAAATGTTGGCCGGAAGGATAAGGGGGCTTTTGTCGCCCTTTTCCCACAGGCTGTGAATTACCGCCGCCATCAACCGAAGCACGCCCCGCGTGCGCTGGAACTTCACCAGTGTGGACCAGTCGGTGTAAAGACGATCAAAAATCTCCGGGTGGATTGGGTAAGCCGCCTTGATCCGCTTTTCGTAGTCAGCATCACGGCACTCGGGCGGGAACTCCGCCTGCTGGGAGCGGTAGAAATCTCCGAAGGCCCTCGCCACCACGTCGCGATGCTTGAACTGCACGGGGTCGGCCAGAGGCTCAAACAGCCGCCGTCGCACGATTTCAAACCCTTCCTCGGCGCTGGCCGGCCGCCATGAAGATTCCAGGCGACCCACCACGTTCCGCAAGCGGTCTAACGCTTCACGGCCGCGCTGGCCGCCCACTTCCACATCATCCGCCCCCGAATGGGGTGAGCCATGGGAACCTCCCGTATCTGAAGCGGGGAGGCTGATGACCAGGAGGCAATTCCCTGCTAATTTGGCCGATTCCGTCAGTACCTGGGCAAAGGAGAACTGCGTCTCGAAACCGCCTGCCGGCAGGTCATCCTGATCATGGAGCTGGCGCGCGTAGGCCACCCATTCGTCCACCAGAATCAAACACGGTCCGTATTCGATGAACAGCTCCCGCAGGGCGTCGCCCGGGCTGGTCGCCTTTTCGTCGTCGGCCTTTATGCGGGCAAAGGCTTTTTCGCCGCACAGTTGCCAGGCCAACTCCCCCCAGAGTGTGCGAACCACCGTCCCGTCCGGCTTGGTGATAGGATTGCCCGGCGAGATCTTGTTGCCCACCAGTACCACCCGACGAGCACTTGGTAGCGGTAAACCCCCGGCCTCCTGCATGACCGCATCAATACCCGCCAGTTCCGTGGGTGAAATGCCGGAGAACAGGTGGTAGAGCGCCAGCATGGAGTGGGTCTTGCCACCGCCGAAATTGGTCTGGAGCTGCACCACCGGGTCGCCGCCCTTACCCGAAAGCCGCTCCACTGCACCCACCAGAATCCCTTTCAGGCTTTCGGTGAGATAAGTTCGACGGAAGAATTCCACCGGGTCCCTGTACTCGTCGGTTCCCCCGCCCAAATGTACCTGCCAGAGGTCGGCCGCGAACTCGGCCTGCTGGTAACGGCCGCTGGCCACATCCTTGTGCGGCGTGACCACCTCGCGCCAGGGTTTGAGATGGCCCGTAGCGGTACTTTCGATGGTGGTGCCGGCGGTTTTGCGTTTTTCCTGGCGCATCTGTTCGTCGAAAATCAACCGTCGGAGCTCCTGCTTCATCTTACCAATCTTGTCGGCCTGGGGGGCGGAAACAGCGGTCAGAAGACGCATCATGGAGTCCAGCGCCCGGTCGGCGTCATCGCTTGAAAATAACTGCTGATGCGCCCATCGGTTGCGATGGTCCCGCAGTTCGCTGACCAGACTCCGCTCTGCCGGGCCCAGGGTCTTCCGAAAAACGCTGTTCCAGGAATCCCACATGAGTTTGAGCAATGCCGCCACATCCCATTGGTCCACGGGTTTGTCCGCCAGAATTCGATCTCCGCCCAAAAACCGGCGTACCTGCTCCCGAGCCTGATCTTTATACGTGCTTTTCATTTCCCGCTCAACAAATGGGCACAGTCCGGCTTTGAGTAGTTCCAAAGCTTTTCCGACTCGTTCGTGATTGGTGATCGCCATGGGTTATTCCTCGTTTTTTTCAAACATCGTGGGTTGTTTGAGGGTTAGGTTAGCATCCTCACGGGCCAGCCGCGTGATTTCCGGCCAGCTTTGGACCAAACTGTTGTAGGAGAGGGCTTCCGCCGCGCGCTTCTTGCGTTCACAGAGGGTATAAAGACGGTAGCAGAGTTCGCGGGCATTTTCGGCTTTGCTTCCGAGTTTGGCGACCAGTTCCGCAGCTGCCCCTTCACCACCCGCTTCAAGGGCACGGATCAATTGATGTACGATCTCCCACGCCGTAAGCCGTGAGTTCATGGAGGGGTCCCAGTTTTCGGGCAGTTCTTCTGGTTTGAGCAGCCGGACCCTGCCTTGGCCGGAGATCAGGACGCCCGCCTCCACCATGCCGGCGACGCTGGTGTTCTTGGCTTTGGAAAGGGTCTCGGCTACCCCATATTCTCCCTCGTCAAAACCCGATTGCTCAAACCAGGCCAGAGCCCATCTACTGTCAGCATCGAAATCCCCCTCTTGTTCGGCCAAAGATTCATCCAATGTTTGGTTGATCAGCTTCAGTGCTTCACGCACTGGTAGTGGCTTGCCTTCGGCATCGATTACCTTGGAATATCGGGTGTAAACCGCCATGCCTGGACCGATGGCCGCCTGTGCCAGGTCCACCGGGGCAATGTTGCCACGCTGGAGGTGGGCAAGAGACACAGGAAGTTCACTCTTGAGTGCTGTGAGGAGTTGGCGGCGGGTGCCGGTAGGCATGTTGGCCGGGCGTGGGCGGCAAACGAGGACGATGCTGGAAGCAAGGGCGTTGGAGCCAATGCCGATCATGCGGTGCACCTGCTCGCTTCGCATCGGCCAGGTGCCTGTGATAGCGAAATTTGCTCGGATCACTGCGTCGAGAAAAGTTTCCCAGCCGGTTCTGGCAATGCCGTCTAAGCCCTTAGTCTCTAACTGCTTGAACGCGTAGTAGATGGTGACCGGAAAGGCCGGGTGCTCCTGCTCAGCGAGACGATGCATGGCCTGGGTCATGCCATCTAGAAAGAACGCCTCTGCCTTTTCCTTGCTGCCGTGGCGGTAGGGCGTTGCGACTAACTCTTCGGCCTTGGGCACCACGAGGGTAGCGAAAAGATCGGGAAAAACGAACTTCAGCGAGCGGCGCAGCCAGACATAGAAGTAGTCAGACAGGTCTGCGTATCCGATGTTGTTGTAGTAGGGCGGGTCGGTAGAGACAACTTTGCTACTGGCCAGAACACTTGTAGCAGCGTCTTGTTGGGTCGCATTTCCGAACCCCGATAGCGACAACTTTAGGATGCATTTGGCGATGAATTCAGCTGCTGGTGTAAAACCACCGACCGTTTTATGCAGGATTGCAGCTTCAGGAAAATCCCAAGTCATAGCTATCGCTTGCTTCCCAAACAAATTCATCACTTTCTGGTTGCCCGGAACCCATCGTGTACATGAGTTTGAGAAGTCGGCACACCGATCAACTGCAAACGCCAGATACACTGCCACCGCGTCGGCGTAGGCGGTAGGGCCGTTGCCTCCGGTAGCGAGGGACTTACTGTCGTCGGGCAGGCCAGCGTCCATAGCATCATGCTTCACCCGTTCGCGCACCTCCTGCACCAGGTCGGATAAGGTCGTCAGTGCTACCAACTGACGAGGGGTAAAGAGGTCTCCAAACTTTGTCAGTCCATAGATTGGCGTATTGATGTTCCGTGGATTGTTTGGAAGTTCCGTTTCAGGTATCCATGCTGGTTTGGCTTGACGTGCCGCCGTCGCCATCGCCTCGGTCGGTGGTAAATAGATCCGCCCACGTTTGCCCTCGGCGACTATGGCCATAAGCCGCTCGCCCATACGCCCGGCCTTGCCTTCCTCGCGTATGTAGTCAAATGGCATCGGCGTTCCCGACATCAGACAAAGGAAGGCCGAGTGACTCCCGCCCGATTTGGTACCACGCCTCGCCGCCTCGGAGTCCTTCGGCTTGCCGACCTTCACAGTGAAATGATAGCCGCCGTCCTCAACCATCACTTGGACGTAGGCTTCCTTGCCCGCTTTGCTGGCGAGCATAAAGGTAGAGATGAGCGGTACATCCATTTGCGCAAATGCCGGATTCGGGCTCTTAACAGTGCGTGCCCACAGCCAGGCGATCACGTTGAGTTTCTGGCCCACATATTTTTCCAGGTCCGGCCGATCCTTAGCCATTTCCGCCGTCACCTCGGCCTTTGGGTAGAGGTGTCCAATGCGCTTTTCCGCCTCGTCTCGCATCCATTTTCCGTAATAGCGTATGTCCTCGGCCAACCCTTGTGCGCCTGTCCAGGTCCTCTGGAAAAGCGTTTTGTCCTTCCGCGCCTCGGGATTTACGGGCGGCCTGCCAGCGAATTTGGGCGGGATCTCGATCATGGCCTTATTGATGAGCACCGCCACCGGGTTGAGGTCTGATGCATAGCTCTCAAGCCCAAGCCGTTGCGCCTCCAGGGGCAATGCCCCGCCCCCGGCAAAGGGATCGTGGAAGGCTGGCAACTTGTAGCGATCAAAGAGCTCTTTCGCTTGCGGGTGGTCAGCATTTTCGGCGCAGGTATAACGCCAACTCTGCCAGATCTCATCCCGTGCCTTTTGAAGCACCTCCTCATTAGTGGTGTTCTCCCACTTGACCAAATCCTCTATGATCTTGAACAGCCGTTGTCGCTCCTTCTCCTGCTTCTTCTCAGTAGGGAACAGGTCGGGATGGGCCGATGGGTCATCCACCATTTGCGCAAAAATCGCCGCCCGGGCCGCAGCCAGAGGGCGACGCGCCCACCACAGGTGCAGACCGCGCGGATGTGGGCCGATGCCCGGCATTTTCTCATAGGCACTGGCCTTGTTGATGGCATCCAGCGGAAGGGCGACTTCGATGAGTTTCTTTTTATAATGCACTTAACATTCTCCTGTGGTTCCCAAGGCACGAGTTCAGGCTTAACATACCTAACCCGGACAAGCCGGAACCATAAAGGGTAAAGCTTCAAGCAGTTTGATTGACCCGAAGTTCATTGGGTTATACCATGAGGACAACCAACATTTATGGAGGTTCTCATGACAGGTTTTATTGAAAGGCATTCAGATAATATCCTCGGCCAGTTGTCTTGTTTTGACCGAATAATCATCCAAGGAACTTTGCCTGATATTTGTTATCCGGGAGCTATCACGAGTTTCTTCTATCGATCCGGTATCCGGATTTTCGATTTTAAGCAATGGGCCTCTCCCATGCGCGATGTGATTAATGAAAGCACCAGGTCCATCGCCAGTGACAATGGACTTGAAATCGAGTTCATCCTCAAGAGAAACTTCCGTAAGGAAGAGCGGGTTGAAGAAATCATCACCGAACGCGGCGATCACCCTGGACTCGTCCATATTTTTTCCGCCATGGAGACATGTACTGCCTTCAAACCATGGCACGACAAGAAGTCACACAAGACATTTTTCAAATATGACTCGGGGCGCTGCCTCCATTACTATTTCTATTTTATCGACAAGGAGTATGGCCTCTGCTATCTGCGTGTGCCGACCTGGGCTCCGTTCCGACTCCAGTTCTATTGCAATGCTCACAATTGGCTATCACGCCAACTTGACAAGAAAAATATCGGCTACGAACAAATAGAGAACGCTTTCTTTCAAATCGACAATTTTGAAAAAGCACAAAGAATTTCCGACTCGTTCTCGGTCAGAAAATTTCACAAGATGCTGGTACGTTACTCCCTCAAGTTCTGTCCTGTCATCAGTCAATTCAACTCGGGTCTTCATTGGAGCGTCATGCAAGCGGAATACGCTACCGATATCGTGTTCAAAAACCGAGAAGCCCTTGCACCGGTTTACAAAGAACTCGTGCGTACCCTCTCTCATGCAGTCAAGCCGGATAACATTGCTATGTTTCTGGGTAAACGTCTTGACCCCCGCTATGACGGTGAACTCGGTGGTAAGTTTTCCACGCGCATCGAGGGTCATTCGATCCGACATTTTATGGGCAAGAACGGAATCAAGATGTATGACAAGTTCGGTCAAATCCTTCGGATCGAGTCGTTTAGCAACGATATCTCTTTTTTCAAACACCACCGACGGGTGGAACATCGGGATGGCAGCAGCAGTTACCAAGTTGCCAACATGCGTAAAACCATATATAGCCTCTCCGACTTGATGGATGTCATGTTCGGCTGCAATCGGCGATATATCGAGTTTTTGTCGGCAATTGATGATCCAACCAATGGTATCAAAAAGGTGAACAAGATCAGTCGCCCTGTGAGAAAAAACGGCCGCAGCTTTCGCGGGTTCAACCTGTTCAACGAAGAAGACGAAGCAGTCCTTCGTGCCATAGCGCAGGGAGGAGCACAAGGCTTCGGCATCCGCAATTTCATATTACGGAAGGTGTTGAACAAAACAACCGGGCAGATCTCGCATATCCTCAGACGCCTCCGAAATCATGGTCTGATCAAAAAAGTTTCAAAGAGCTACAAGTACTATTTGATATCCCTTGGCCGTAAAGTTACTGCAACTTCACTAAAACTCAAGGAGATGGTTGTAATCCCTATTTTGAGGGGTGAAATGACTTCTTCTTGATATTTCTTGTGCTTTTTACACAAAATTTAGTTGTTAACTGTCTAACTGCATCTATCAATTACCACTTGCTCGAACAAAATATTTTGAAGAAAACAAATCAACATCACCTACTTTGGCCCTTTCTTTGAGATGAGTCATGGAGAGAATTACCGATGTATCATTCTTGTCCATGAGAAATAGGTAGACCTCAGATTTGTTTATTGAAGGCCAATTCCAAACCTCCGATGGGATTTCGATGCCCTCTTCAATGGAGCCCCTGCCAAGCCAGAAAAGGGTCTTTTGAGTCCCATTTTGCGAAGCAGACCAATGAAATGGGGATGGCGTCTTGACGATTACCGTGCCATCTGTATGGACAAGACAGGATCTCGCCTCAGACCATTCGAACCCCTGGTTTTTCATAAACTGAATAAAGGCCTGTTTCTTACCTTCCTGTCGTTTTTTCCTGAGCCTGACGATCGCTTCGAACTCCTTGTCTTCCTCTGAGACCGGCTGTGTTCCCGTCTCCGCCTGCCCACCGAATTCACGTGGTCCTGATTCACCCGATTCCTCTCCTCCATCAATGGGAATTTCTGGTTGATATTGAGTATTTTCAAGTTCAAGATGCTCTCTGGCGTACACCGCAATCCAGGTTGAATCCCTGTCAATGCAATCTTTGACCGCCTCCCTTGCTTCTGATGTGAGGAAATGACGGGATATCTCATGCGCTAATTCGCGATGGTTGCTTGGGGCTTGGCCCACGACAAAAATCGTGTCATCCTGCCAGGCCACTTTGCAGACTCGTTCTGATCCGCAAGGTTGACCTTCCAGGTAGGGCACCATTGTTAAGTGAAGGACAGGCTGCCAGTTGCTGTTGGCCAAACGGGCGCCCATGATTCTGTCTGCATCAATTGTCGCTTTCTTTTCCTTCAGATCGCTGTCATTTTCACGGATACGCAATCGAGCGAGTGTTTTCCCGAGGGTCTGTACCCAGGGTGGATTCGCACTGCCTGCTGCGGGTGAATAATTTTGAATTCGTTGCTCCAACGCTGATTCCAATCGATTCAATCCAACTTTGGTACTGAATTCCGATGCTGAATCACCCAATATTGAAAAGTTTGCAACACGCCTCTGGGTTGAGGCAAACAGGTCATGTTTCATTGTGGGTTCCGTCGCACCCCACTTAAGATCACGGGTCTCTGTCCAGCGCCCGGATGTGTCTATCCACGCACCACATTCATTCCATACTGTTGAGGGGGCACGTCTCATGATTTGAATGGCACGAATCCTCTCGGATTTCAGGAGCGGTTCACCCCTGGCAATGCCTTTGAGCCATAGAACGGCCATTTCAAGCGTCGGTCTCTCAACGACTTGAAGACGATCCCATATGGCTAGATTGCGCGCTTCCGGGTGGATTACCCTTATGCCGGGAATATCGTCAGGGTTGTCCTTAAATACATTCTTAATTTGTTCCCATGCCCCATCATCCGTGTATGTAAGCGATTCTACCGCGAATGTGTTTTTCAGGCTTTCAGCATTTTCCGGCGCCATTCTTAAAATCACCTGATCGACAGCACGGTATATGTCCACGATACCTGTGATGGGTGGACGATCAGCCCTGGATAAGGCACGAAGACGGTCCAAGAGGGGTTTGACATGTTTTGCCTCGCGCCTGACGCCAAGCAGATCGAGGATTTCCTCATACTCCGGCTTGTCGAAATCTGAATGGACGAATTTTTCTACATTATGAAGTGGGCGTGTATCGGCGGTTGATCTGCACAATTGTGCAGGGATTGAGGGTTGCCCAAAAATGTCAGGGATACACGGCAGCGATCTGAGCCTTTCAAGCCATTCTGCGCGTAGCTGGCCGGATTCCACAAGATATTCTCTTGTGGTTCCCCATTGCTTCACAACGGCATGAATTCTATCTTTCCATGGTTTTGACCAATTTTTTAGAACAGAAAAAGCAATGACACTCCAAAAGTTTTCGTCCTCGTTTGCACATATTTCCCAATGTGACCAAAGGGCTTTATCCCAATCGAAATCCTGAATGCCGAAATCAGGTGTTTTTAACTGATAGCTGCCTGGTGGCGTTCCACCACGTTTCCTACAGAATTCCTCAATTTCAGACTTTCCCCAGGAATTGACTCTCTTGTCTTTTGGGAGTGGAAAACGGAGTAATTTGCTTTTGTTTCTATCGCGGACCCATCCGTCCCAAATTTCTATGTCTTCTTCAGACAAGTCCTTTCTATAATCTGAGGAAATTACTTTTGATTCAATCCATTGGTCAGGAGCCAAAGCAAGAAGGTTATTATTTTCTTCTACGATGAGTTCGTTTTTCACAGAACGCCATCGACCATCCCGGCACAAAAACTGAAATTCATCCGGTATGGATGCTGCGCCACGTGCTGCGATATGCGCGATTTGGACGCCCGGACTACCGGGATCTTCATGTTGGAAGACCCTTTTTGAAACGCTTGAGATAACTTTTTCTAAACCAACTTTCCGCTGCAGTTTCATCAAACTGAGCAAGTCTACGGAATTTGAGAGCTCTGCGGTTGGGATATTTGTTTCCTTGTATGATTCAATCGCATCTTCTTCATGTCCATCTGTTTCACTTCTCGACAATAATTCAATCCAGTCTGGTTCAACGATATCGGCCCTTTGCATTAAAAATGTCCAGTCTTTAGAAGATACTCGCGATTCCTTTCCTCCAACGACCAGAACGTCTTCAGCGGAAAGCATTTCCTCTCTTTTGCCTACAGGAACAACGGGTAATTGTCTGATGCTTCGCCTGAAAGTCCAGTCGGATGTCAGGTGATTTAGGAGGTTCCAAAGATGTAACAGTTTCTCAAGAGGTTGGGGCCGTGGCGGACCGGGTTTACCATGACTAAGCAATCGATTCCCAATATCCCTTTCATCTAGGATTTCCAATAGATTCCATTTTTCAAGGGTTTTAACCGCATCAATATTTGTACCTTTAAAGAAAATCTTTTTCTTATCTGGCGCAAAAATTTCCAGTGCTTGATCAGGCTCCCACGTATCGAGCACCTCTTCCGGAAAAGAGACTGCATCCTCCGATTTTACAAGGGAGCCATCATGGCCTAACAGAAGTCTTTTATGTGCTGAGAGATGCTTTTTGAGTTCTTCAACCAGGATTCTTGTGGATTCATCTCCCAAAGAGCTATCAGAACTGATCGGTACTGGAATTAACTCATAGGCCAAAGCCCGTTCTGATAATTCGAGATTTGTGTTGTTAAGCCATTCCTCCAAAGCCTCTCCAGCTAATCGACCTAACTTTTGGAGTAAAAGCGTGTTGGTGGGTGAATTAGAGGGATGCTTGATTTCTTTTCTTGAGGGATCTTGAATGAAAGGTCCATTCACTGCAAAAGGGATCTTAAGTCGAACTTCTGTCGGCAACACGGTGAATAGCTGTTGATCAGCCGCGCCTCCCAGCACAATTTGAACCGTGAAGGCTGGTACTTCAAAGTCCTGGGAACCCCTTTCTTCCCGAATCTCTTCTAAAGCCTCCAGAGGAAAATCGGCAGGTTCTGAGCGAAAACACAGAACCTCCTGTTTATGGGGGTTTGCCAACCAGATCTTCTCAGAATTGGGCGTAGGGCCCGGGCCCAGAATTTCTTTATAAATCAATCTAGACTGAATCTTGAGCCTTAAAATATTTTCAAAAAACAAGAGTGGGTGCGGTGTATCAAGCCAACGTCCAAATTCAGTAAAGAGGGCTTTTTCTTTTGATTCTTTATCGAAAGCAACTTTAATGACGGTTTCGTTAACCGGCTGGTAATTTGAGATCCATTCTGGCTCCGTAAAGCGTAGGTGGTGAAAGGCAAATCCCAACGTCGGCGTATGGACTTCAACCCTTGGTCCCAGGGAAAATGTGGATTTGAATCCGACTCCCCTGAATCCGATGGTGTGAAGATGCCGTTTGTTTGAAAACCCGAACCGGCATAAAGATCTGAGAGAATCTTCGTTAAAATCCTCACCATTATGTGAGAATTCAAAGACATTCTTGGCGATTTTAGCGTGTGCCCTTGTGGCCCCGGCATCATCGGCGTTTTGCAATAGCTCTGAGAGCACATGTCTCGGACTCTGGACCTGCCTGAATAACTGTCGCCATGGTCCTGCCAGAGCAGGATCCGCTTCCAGTTTATCCCATTGGCCTTTGGCTTCCTCCTGCACACGAAGGAAATATTCCGGGGGCGTTGACGTCAAGACGGAACCTCCGCATTTGCCATCAACTCATCAAGATTATAATTCACGCTGGTCACGTTGAAATCAGGCTCTTTGGCAAAAGGTTTTCGTAGATAGCGAACGCGGCAGCCGTTCAGACTTATTCCGTATGGTCGGTCGGAATCCTGAATCTGCCAGGGATCAACGGTTTTACCATCTTCGGACGGTGGCACCATGACCACCGCCAGGATGAAATCTTCCGGTTTGTTCAGCGCCGTCAGAATTTCATTTTTAGTCACCGTCACGGTCTTGGCGTCTTCGATACGGCCTTTGACTTCAATAAAACGCAATTTTCCTGATTTCGGGATGACGGATTCAATGTCATACCCACAATTTTCTTGACTGACATCCCTGGGCTCGTAGTTTAACGACTCCTCAGTTTCTGTTACGGCCTGCATAGCCATCTGCTCAACTCTTTTGGTTTCCTTTGCGAAAAGGCCGGGCACATGTTCCCGTTTTCCTTTGAGACGCGCCAGAAGTCCGCCCGGAACCACTACCGCACCTCCCATCACCACAGGGGGAAGCGGGGAGATTTGACGTTCTTTCTCAAGTTCTTCCAGACGGTTCTGCAAGCGTCCCTGGAGTTCATCCGCCCTGGATCTGGCTTTGGCGGAGTTCATTCTGGCATTGACCTTTCCCGCCAGTTCCTGAGCCTTCAACTCCGCGGCACGGTGGTCCCAATAAGCAATCTCCTTTGTAAGCCGTTCTTTGACAGCCTGAATGGTTTTGGTGATTCGTGCCTCTTTTCGGTCCTTTACGGTCTCGAAATGTTCCGGCACCAGGCGCGTGATGGCATAGCTGATGGCCTTTGATTCCAGGTTATCATGAAGCCACGGTTGCGATAGTGGGGGTTCGAGCAAATCACGTTCTCCATCTTTCAGGGGTCTGTAATCCAGATAGGGGGCATAGCCGGCGCTTCGGCTCTCTCCCTGTTCTTCGATTTCCACGAATTGGATTTGCTTTGAAACGATACGTCGGTTGCCGTGACTGTCTGCTCGCGCGTCAGCTACTGAATGTTCAATGTAAAAGAGCGCACGGATGGCTTCGCCGGGATCGGATTCATTCACGAAAACAGCCCCCTGACGCAGGAGATTTCGGTAACGCTCAAGTATAATGTCCCTGGTGGCATCTAAAAGCGGGTGCCCGGGAGAAACGAAGGAGGCCAGGGCTTTACCAGGAATGCTGATCTGGTCTTTTTCGAAGCAGATTCTTTCGTAACGGGTGAGCACCACTTCCCCCATGCCGATCAACCGGTCTCGGTTTCGTATGACGGCCGGAACGTGCTTGATCTCGTATCTTTTGGGCTCCCTTTCCCGAACCGTTCCACCCAGCAGTTCAAATGCCTTGAGAAAAAAAGAAGCGATGAAGTGGGGTTGCAGACGGCGCGCTTCGGCACGTTCCATTTTTTCCCGGATTTTTTTTATACGAGAAGAATCCATTGAATCGTGGGTCAGGGATTTCTCTTCCAATAATCGTTTCAGATGTTCCTTGTCCAGGGCTTCTTCCACTTGCTGCGTGAGTTTTGCGCGGACTTCAGGCCGGTCCCCGTAACGAATGGCCTGAATCATCAATTTTCTGAGTTCGACGCTCCCGATCGCTTTTCCGAGAACATCAAACACGGCGCCACCCAGGGCCTCTCTTTCGGCCTCGAGTTTTTTAAGGAGGGTTAGATAAACATCCCCCTCGCGAGTTTCTTCAGCCACCATGTTCCAGAGATGACAGACTTCGGTCTGCCCGATGCGATGGATACGGCCAAAACGCTGTTCAATACGATTGGGGTTCCAGGGAAGATCGTAGTTTACCATGAGGTGTGCCCGCTGAAGATTGATTCCTTCCCCTGCCGCGTCCGTTGCCACCAATATTTGAACGGTTTTATCCTGTTTGAATGCCTCTTCAGTCTTTTTTCGATCTTCGCGACCCATACTGCCGTGAATGTTCACAACGGCGTGGGCATTTCCGATCAACGTGCTGATTCTTTCCGTCAGGTATCTGAGTGTGTCCTTATGCTCTGTAAAGATGACCAGTTTTCGTCGGGACCCGCTGGCATCAAACATTTCTTGCTTGTCCTGGAGCAGTTTTGAGAGTTCTTCCCATTTTTTGTCTCGACCACTCTTGCGAACTTGAAGAGCGAGGACTTCCAGACCTTTAAGCGTCTGAATCTCGGCCTGCAGTTCCGCGATGGTCTGTGAGGCCGTAGCGAGATCCATAATTTCTTCTTGGGTTTTGTCTACCTCATCATCGGTTGCATCTTCAAGGTCTTCAAGGTCTTCTTCCGTAATGGTTGGCCCCCAGCCGTCCGGTCCGAATCGAGCAGTGGCACCGCGTCTGAGCACCTCCACTTCCCGCAAACGGCTTTCAAGGCGCTCCCTGCGTCTTTTTAATGATTGATAGATCGCTTCCGGAGAAGAAGCCAGTCGGCGTTGCAGAATAGTCAGGGCAAACCCTACTGTCCCTTTCCGACCATCATTTTCAAGCTTTTCAGCCCGATTGAACTCCTCCCGTACATAGTTGGTAACCTGTTCATATAAGGCCGCTTCCAGATCGGAGAGACGGTAGGTAACCGAATAGGCAAATCGCTCAGGAAAAAGGGGCGTTCCATCGAATTTAAAAAGGTCTTCTTTGACCATGCGGCGCATGATATCCGATGAATCGGCCACATGGACCCCATCGCGGAATCGTCCCTCAAAACGGTCTCCATCCAGCAGGGCCAGGAAGAGTTGGAAGTCTTCTTCTTTGCCATTATGGGGGGTGGCTGTCATCAGCAGAAAATGTCGGGTCAATTCGGAAAGGAGCCTGCCAAGTTTGCGGCGTTTTGTCTCTTTGATCTCTCCTCCATAAAAAGACGCGGACATTTTGTGTGCTTCATCGACAATGATCAGGTCCCACTCCGACTGCTTCAGCTTGATCTGTACATCCTCGTTGCGACTTAATTTGTCCAGGCGTGCAATGAGCAGGGATGTTTCCTGAAACGCGTTCCCTGTAACCGAAGTTTCCAGCATATCTTTTGTAAGGATTTTGAATCGGAGTTGTAGACGACGGTAGAGTTCGTCCTGCCATTGCTCGGCTAAGTTTCCAGGGCATACAATCAGGCAGCGGGCCAAATCACCGCGGACCATAAGCTCCTTGATCAAGAGCCCTGCCATGATTGTTTTTCCCGCGCCAGGATCATCCGCCAAAAGAAAGCGAAGCGGTTGTCGAGGCAGCATTTCTTCATAAACGGCTGTGATCTGGTGGGGCAATGGATCAATCATTGAGGTGTGAACGGCAAGCAGGGGATCGAAGAGGTAGGCCATGCCAATTCGATAGGCTTCCGATACCAGACGCAGCATGGATGCATCAGCATCAAAACTCCAGGATTGTCCGGCTGCGATAATTTCAAGCATGGCTTCGCGATCTCTAAAAAGCAGCTCATTACCAGGTTTGCCGGCAGAATCTTTGTAAGTCAACTCCACAACGTCATCGCCATGCCATTTGACATTGATGATGGTTACCGGGCCATCAGGTCGTATACCTTTTACTGATGCCCCTTCTTTCAGGTCTTCAAAACGCGCCATAGATGTTCCTCTGTGAAGCTGTAAGGTTTTGTTCTCCGAGTATGCGTATCTGCGTGTATTTCTATATCCCGTTGCCAGAAAATACAGAACCCCGCTCTCTTTTCAGTTGGAGTAACGGGGTTTCTGGATGCTCAGGGATCATTTTAATCTTCTTTCCCTCTTAAGGTTAAAGAAGAAATATGGTTAGGGATACTTCTGACTGTTGTTTAAACCTAACTGATTCAAAAGTCAATGGAAACTGGGGACTGGATTCTGGATACTTGATACTTGATCCTGGATATTGCATGCTGGTTACTGGGTACCATAGCACACGGATTTGACAGATACGGCCCTTCGATTTCGGATTTTGGATTGCGGATTTTAAATAATTGCATTCAGATTGATCATCATCTTCTGGCTATGATGAGCGACTGGCGGGAGTCGTGGTAACGTGCGCAAAGCTTTGTGTGCCACAGAAGTACCATCTGGATATCTCAAAGATTCAGTACCACCGAAAATTCCAGATATCTGCCATGTAGGTCAGCTTTTCAATACCTAAAAAACCTTTGATATCAATCAGATACATAAAGGTCTGACAATGGCTGGTGCCGGTGGTGTTGGCGGGAATCGCATTTCCGCCTTGAATACCTTGATCTTACGATATCCATTTTCCGTGGACCGTTGAAAAACAAACCCCGCTCTCAACTCTTTAGAAAAAACAAGATATTTTATGAATCAATGTCCCGTATACCTTTCTCCACAATCAACATAGAATCGTATTGTTAAAGAGGTTTAGATTGTTCGTGATACTCTCGTTCCATATTGCACCAACCCGTACATTACCTTGGCACAGTCCATGGGGTTATCCAGGAATGGGATGTGTTTTCTCTTGAAAATCTC
>Ga0208648_1001197_pt1 | contig 22293 bp, 22 predicted proteins | sample AntAceMetag02UKL_FD_184772 | JGI IMG/M metagenome (GOLD analysis project Ga0208648, IMG submission 184772) | Saline lake microbial communities from Ace Lake, Antarctica - Antarctic Ace Lake Metagenome 02UKL (SPAdes) (version 2) | ecosystem: Environmental > Aquatic > Non-marine Saline and...
CTGTCTACGCTTTACAGTGGCTGTTACCAGACACCGCACAAGACTCGATAATCGATGTGCTGGGTTGCACTTTCGATGCATTCACTTTCAGATGCCAGTTATTTTACACTTCGTGGCGCACCGCGGCGATATTCCGGCCAGCGAGTGATATCCAGGTTATTCAGCTGAATTGAGCCCTTATCCAGTTTAAAGGCTCCGGCCACGGCATTGAGTAGCGTGCTTTTCCCGGAGCCGTTGGTACCAATCACAGCGGTAAAACCGCCTTCTTTGATATGAAGACTTACTCCTTGAAGGGCCCGTACTTCATTGGGTGTATTCGGCAGAAATGTTTTTCTGATTCCGTTAATTTTTAGCATAGAGAGTTCCTCCAGCGTTTTTCTTTTTCAGAGTGGCAATCCACGAGGGTGCGACAAGTGCAGCAAAAACAAACAGGGCCGTAACCAGCTTCAGATCATTAGGATTCAGCCCCCACCTGAGAGCAATCGCAATTAAAAGTCGGAAAAAAATTGTTCCCAGTATTGTTCCGGTTATAGTGAGTCCCAAACCAGCTTTACCCACCATAGCTTCACCGATAATGACACTGGCAAGCCCCCACACCATCATGCCGATACCCATTTGCACATCGGCAAATCCCTGGTATTGAGCCAGAAGCGCTCCAGACAGGAGGGCAACCAGTCCATTAGCAAGAGCCAGACTGAAAACGATCATGGTTTTATTATTGATTCCCTGGGCTCGTACCATTTGAGCATTATCCCCGGAAGCCCGCAGGGCGGTACCAAAATGGGTCAGCAAAAACCGGAAAAGCAGTGCGCCGATTAGAATGCAAATGAATAGTATTGTTAAAAAGACTGCCAGATCGGTGGAGGGTACCATCCAGCCCATAATATTGATTTTTTCGGCATTGCCGGACATGAATGCAATGAACCTTTCCATGGTTCCGGATACGGACGGCACATCCAACAGCGGAATATTGCTGCGTCCCATAACCCTTAGATTCACGGAATAAAGGGCCGTCATCACCAGAATCCCGGAAAGCAGCTCCTGAATTTTAAACCGGGTATGCAGCAGACCCGTCACCATTCCGGCAAGAGCACCGGCAGCTATTGCCGCCAGAGTTGCCAGCCAGGGATTCCAGCCTCCGCTGATCAGCACCGCCGTAAGAGAAGCACCCAGGGTAATAGAGCCATCCACCGTAATATCCGTAAACCGTATCATTCGAAATGAAATCAGCATGCCCAGTGAGAGCAGACTGAGTATCAGTCCCATTGTAAACGCACCGATAACCAGACTCATAACAGCACCTCCGGATTTAGAACGGGACCACACCAGCAGACACCACGGATTAATGCACTTTCTCCAAGTCCAATACCAGGACGAGCATCGTCGATGAGATGCATCACGGCCAGGGGAGACGGGCCTCCGAAAAATCGGGATACAGAGGATCGAAGTTCCAAATGTCCGTTGGGCAGTGGCTGATAAGGAAAAACCGCCGCATGTATGTGCACACATAGATCCGGCCTTGACGGCATGGGATACAGTACCTTAAAACCTTCTCGTTTATCACCTCGCGCGGCAATACCGGTAACCAGAGCCTGATCGTGGGAGTAGGAACGTTCGCCGCAAAAACTCAGACGATCCCTGACTTTCGGCCAGGCCAGAAAATCATCCCGACAGAACATGCCGGCAGACTTCACAAGCGAGGCTCCCACCAGACCTTCAATTTTACCGAGAGCAACAAATCCGACCGCATCCGCACCGGTGAACTCAAATACAGTATCAATAATTTTGCTGATCTCATTTACAGGATTTTCATCAATCGGTTTAAAACGAAACATATGGGACATATGCCCTGAATATTTCAGCATCTGCCAGCATTTCAGCTCCGGAATATACTTTTTTTCCGCAATAAGATAATCCGGACGACCCCGCTCATCCAGAGGCTGCAACACCACATGTCCCGCCGCGGCAACAAACTCTGCACCCCCGGGGGCATCACCTGAATCTTCACCCTGAAAGGCTTCACCAATACCAAAGCCAAAATCATCAATGCCGAAAGAGGTTCTCTTACCTCTTTCAAAAACAGATACCGTTCCAAACAGTTCATCCACACGGGTAAGGGTCAACCCCGAATCCCCTGCAATAACATAATGTTCCCGATCCGGATGCGCCACAACACTTGCTTCGCCGGATTCTGCAGGAAAGTCCTCAGGAAAATCAGGGCTGAGCCATTCTCCAAATCCGGTAACCGTTATCGTATCCCGCACAAAATCCGTGGAACCAACCAGATGGAACGTACCACTGACTTTTTGGAGTTCTTTGTACACAATCAGCAAAGATCTGATTCCGGCAGAGCTCAAAAAATTCAGGCCGGAGGTATCCACAATTACCCGATGCTCCCCTTCCCTGATATGTTTAAGAAGCGTTTCTGAAAAAAGATCGGACCAGGAGGCATCCAGCCGTCCCTCTGCCCTGATCAGTAGATATTGTCCGTGTTTTGAATGCGTAAGCTGCATAATCTACCCTGTAATTATTTAAGGCTTCACCGGCAATGAGAAAGGAATAGCTTTTTTATTCAGTTCCGGAGTAATTGTCAATTTATACTGTTTTGCCAGGTCGGCATTGAGCAGCACTTTTTCGGATTGCGTATTATTAAAAGGAATTGTGCTTGGGTTTTCACCATTCAGCACACGAATAGCTTTTTGGGCGCCTTCCAACCCGGCATCATAATAATCCCGGGCCAGGCAGATCACACCGCCGTCATTCATCTGGGAACTTTCGAACACATATACGGGCAATTCGTTATCCCGGGCACGGCGGGCAATCTGGGCAAATCCCGGACGGGTGGTATTATCCACAATCTGAGCTACCGCTTGAATCCGTTTACGGCAGAGGATATCACTGGCCTGAGATATTTCGGAACTGGATGTAACCGGAACCACTTCCAGCTCGATATCATAGACTTTAAGTGCTTCCGCAAACCAGTCTTTGTAGAGTACACTGTTAATTTCGGCGGGCGTAAACAGGGTCCCCACGGCTTTAACCCCGGGAAGTGTTTCATGAATCACCTGCGCCATTTCCCTGAAGGGTGAGCGGGTGGTAATACCGGTCACATTGGGCAGATGATCTGTTTCAGACTTACCGGCACCGGCACGCACACCGTCGCCCACACCGGTAAAAACAATTTTTGTTTCTTTCCCGGCAAGACGCAATGCCGCCTGAAGACTCGGCGTTGAAATCACTATAAGCAGATCCGGTCGCTCGGATTTGATGGCCGTCATAATGCTGGAAAGCGTACTCATGTCTCCCTGGGCATTATAAATCCGGAGGTTAAAATCATGCCCTTCCACCAGCCCGCCCTTTTTCAGACCATCCATCAGACCATCGCGGCAATCTTCCGCAAACTGTGTCTCACTGTACATAACAAGACGCAGCTCCAGGGGTTCCGAAACAGCGGCTGATTTCCCATTCAGTATCGGTCCGGAGGGCTCCACAACCTCAATGGATGCAGTGGGTTCAATTGGAAGGGACGCCGGACTCAAACCAGCCAGTACCCTGGCAGCCATGCGTCCGCTCTGACGTCCCCAGCTGAAATAATTATCGCCCATGCCCCCGGTAGCTCCTTTTTTAATCAGATCTATTTCCGTAACAAAAATTGGAATATTTTCCGCCTTGGCTACCTTGTAAATACTGGGGAATCCAGTTATGGTCAGATTGTCAGCTGACAGGATAATCGCATCCGCGCCGCGCTGAATTACGGCTTGAGTCGCCATAGAAAGATCAGACACAGCAGGTGCCGAAACTTCAATGATATTAATATTGCGGGCTTTACCGGATTTTCGAAGTTTTTCCACGGATATCATGGAATTATCCTGGGACGGGTCATAGATAATGCCAATAGATCTCAGGGCCATATTGTGGCGAATCGCCATCTTAACCAGGGCATCAACGGGCGGATCGTCATGTACTCCGCAGACATTGGCCGGACGTCCTCCGGAAAACATATTCAGCTTCGCAGGATCACTGGCGACTGTAAACACAAGGGGAATCTCCTTAATCTTTTTCACGGCAGCCATAAGAACCGGCGTTGTAACAGTAACCAGCAGGTCCGGGCTTGATGCAATGGCCCTGTCAAGAATCTGTGTCAGCTGCCCCATATCTCCCTGTGCGTTATATTTTGTCAGCACATAATCCTTACCAATCAAGAGTCCCCGGTCTTGAAGACCCTTTTTTATCCCTGATTCCGCCTGATCCAAAGAATAATTATTTACCATATTTACCAGGACAATCTCCGCTGGTTTTTTCCGTTGAATCCCTGTGTTGTAATAACGATCAGCTCTTTTAAGAAGCGCATCCGGGAAGGAGATATTATTATGTGCCGCTGCATTCATGTCCAGAGTCAGCTCATTTTTTTCACCGGAACGAATGGGAATATCTGCTGGATTTTCACCGAGCATTACCCGCGCAGCCAACTCTGCCGTTGCTCGTCCGTCGCTCCATGGACCCGGAGCACAACTCATAAGCGCACCACTACCCATAAGCGAACTGTCTTCCACTAATACCGGAATACCATGGCCTCCCGCCGCTTTTAAAACGGTTGGCAACCCGTTAGCCACCGTATTATCTCCCATCACAAAGATAAGATCCACAGAACAAGAAAAAAGAGCCTGGATATTTTCCGAAATTTCACTGATATTATTGACAGCAATTTTTACCAGCTCAAACGAAAAATCCCTGAGCATGGGCTCAAGATCAGCGATCTCTTTCACGGCATTTGCTTCCGATGGATTATAAAGCACACCAATGCGCCGGGCATGCGGAAACAGTTCCCTGGCATGTTCAAAAAGCTCACGGGACGGCAGTTTCTGATACACACCGGTTACGATGGGAAGATGATCATCAAACGCCTTACCTGCACCGGCTTCAAGGGGAGCAGACACAATACCGAAAACAATGGGAATATCTCCGCCATGGGCAATGGCACTGCCTAAAGAGGGCGTAGACATGGCAACCAGAACATCCGGCTTGCTGCGAGTCAATCCCAGGGTCACCTGAGAAAGCATGGACATTTCACCATTAACATGATTGATCGTGAGCTCCAGATTCTCATCCTCTTTAAAACCCAATTCTGCTAAACGTTCTTTAAACCCACCAATAGCCTCCTCAAAAATTGGTGCCGGCGCCATATAGCTCAAAGCAATCTTGTATGTACGCCCAGACACCGGCTTAAGAAAACGAACCTGAGATTTTTTCTGCATTTTGAGCCGGGATTTAATTGCATCCGTCAGATGCCAGTCTTTAGAAAATTTTTCTTTTAGCTTCCAGTCATTAACGCTCAGCTGTTCCGGCACTATATTGGTTATGCAAAATTCTGACGGCGACTTACCGTTAAGAATGGCAGTGGCCATCTCGCCCGTATATCGTCCTACCGTAAAATAATCGGCTCCGAGTCCCAGCATCACTCCTTTATCCGTATCAGTGGGATCGTTGGTAAAAACCGGAATCCCATCCTGTTCGGCCAGACGTACAATCGTATCAACCGATGCGTTTGCCACCGTATCTCCACCGATCCAGATTGCCTGAACCCCTTGCATTGAACGGAGGGCATCCTGCACATCTGACGGATTGGTCGCGGCAGCTTCAACAAGCGTAACACCCAGCTCCTTACAGACAGCCCGGGCTTTAATCAGACAGGCTTCAGAACACTGTTCGCCGGGATTCCATACTACACCGACCCGTGACAGGGAAGAATTCATGGATTTTACCAGACGAAATACCTTTTCCACCGGCTGAAAAGTCCCGATTCCGGTTAGATACGGCGGATGGTCTTTTGCCTTGGGCCCGGTAATCCCCACACCGGCTCCAAACGGGTCAGTCACAGCACCGAAAACATGAGGCTTTTTCACCGACTGGTTTGTTTTGGCCACTACCTGAAGCGCTACAGTACTCGACGTAATCATCAGATCATAATCGCCTTTTACCATTTCCCGGGCCACCGCATTAGCTGTACTGAAATCTCCCTGCGGATTAAACAGACGCAGATTACGACCATCCGGTGCAATCTGACCGGCATCTTCAAGATACGACCGGACACCCGCCACATGGGAATCCAGCAGCGGTGTGGATACAATCTGCATCAACGCAATATTCGGATACGCCTTATTCTTCTGTTTTCCAGTGCCCTACCGGCGATCCATATCCGTGATCAGCAGAACAGCGGATGTTGTCAGTATCAGGGCCACTGCCAGCCATAGACTTTTCAATAGTTTCATTACATTATAACCCTCTGAATAAGATGCCGTCCTCACCTCGCAATGTTGTTGGCTATCTACTTTCCATTTTTCGTGCTACTTATAATTTTTGAAATAGCTCATGTTGATCAGCCCATATGACGTGCTGCCCATGCGAATGAAATTCCAAATTCCTCAACCAAATCAACTGCTAATTTCAACCTTATCTTTGTTATTGATCCTCTGCAACTACCGGATTTAAGCTCTTTCATATTAATGTCTTTTATGCATACCTTTGATATGAATTGTTCCACAAAACTTAAAACACACGAACTGGGAATGCAAATATCATTTAACTTAAATTCCAAAATATCGTAAAAATCAGCATTTTCAAGAATTTTCGCAAGTATTCGGGTAAAGTTTTCAGAGAACCAGCCCGAAGGCGAAAGGCTTAATTTAACGGCAGGGATAAATAATACCATCCATATTTTCCCAACAGCTTAGACAAGGCGTCGAACATTTTCTGCGGACAACTTTTCCTGTATCAATATCTGTTGATTCTTCAATCTGATAGTTTGGTTGTGCATGGCAATATCAGACAGGAAACTCCGGGTTTCTTCATTGCCATTGATAAATTTCATTTTATAAGGGATGCTATCCATGCAACAAATTGAAACGCTTTAATAATTGTGATATACAAACAAAATCTGTGGAACAAAAGTAATGCTGGACAGAGACCTGTCTGAACTTTATGGGGTAGAAACAAAACAACTCAAAAAAGAGTTTAGAAGAAACATTGATCGTTTTCCTTCTGATTTTATGTTTGAACTTACAAAAGATGAGTTGGGATTGAGATATAAACCCATGGCCTTTACCGAACATGGTGTAGCCATGCTTTCAAATTGTTTTTGAGACCCTGGATCAATTAATAAATATTGAAAACAGGCCAAAGAAGATTTACCCCGTTCAATTCGCTACAGCGACCATTTAATCGGGGAGATCGGCTTTACGATGAAGGAAAAGAAGGTTGCCTATGGCAAAAGAACAAAGAAAAATAAAAAGAATGATACCGGAAAAAACAACATTCAATAAAAAGAATATCATTAAGGGGCAAAGGTAGATCCGACGGATTTTTAAGCTGAGGAGTTTCACGTAAATACAAGGTTTGGACCTTAAAAAGCAAGTAAACCAATAATCCAATGGACATCCCCAAAGTACTTAGTTGGTGATGGAAGAGAAGCTGAACACTCAGATACTGGAAAATTTATCGAAGATTAAAATAGAGGGCAATAATGAAATTTAACCCAGATAATCCATATAATGAATTACCCGATATATTGCCTGATGAGAGGTATTGGCGTTTGTTAAGTATTTATGAGCAGGCCAATAAAGCAAATAGGGCAATGGCGGAATTGAAGGGGAGACTCTCAGCGATCCCTAATCCGGACATATTCATTAATACTTTGAGTTTGCAGGAGGCGAAGGACAGTTCATCAATTGAGAATGTTTTCACAACCAATGATAAATTATTCAAAGCATTCACTCTCGATTCAACGGCAGATCCACATACAAAAGAGGTGTTGAGATACGGGAAAGCATTGGTAGATGGATTTGGAGTTATAAAATCAGGAAATAAGTTTTCAGTTGAACTAATAGAGCTTATTTATGGAAATATAAAGGAGGAAAAGGATGGCATTCGTGATTTTCCCGTTTATATCGGAAATAATTATAGAAGAATTTACACACCTCCATGTTGCAGGGATGTAATTTTAGATAAGTTGAATAATTGGATATCGGTTGCGAACTCTATATCCGATGATATAGACCCGCTTATCAAAATAGCAATCCTACACTACCAGTTTGAAGTAATCCATCCATTTAAGGACGGCAATGGGAGAACTGGCAGGGTAATCAATGTATTGCTGCTCTCTGCATACGATCTGCTGGATGATCCTGTCCTGTACCTTTCGAAATACATTAATGAAAACAAGAACGATTATTACAGGCTATTGATGGGTGTAACCGAAAACAACATCTGGGAAGACTGGATACTCTTTATGCTTAAGGCCATAGAAGAAACTTCAAAATATACCCTTGACAAGGTATTAATTATTATCGAATTGTTCAATGATACGAAAGAGAAGATGCAGGGTGAAGTGCCGGATATTTATAGCTTCGAATTGCTTGAAACTTTGTTCATGCAGGTCTATTGCAAATATTCCTTCCTTGTAGAAAATGGGATAGCATCGAGAAACACCGCAAGCAAATATCTAAATCGACTGGTAGAAGTCGGAATACTTGAAAAGGAGAAGGTAGGAAACGAGTTTATCTTCAAAAACAAGGGTCTGTATGAAATATTAAAGAAGTGACAAAATGCACATGCTCTATGCATACATGTCGGGAAGTGCACAAAATGATGAAAATTTGTGCATACTTGTATTTCGAATGCACAAGTGTTGTGCGAGTTGAATGTGGAGTGCACAATAAATCAGCATGTTTGCGCAAACCGTCCATGGGCCAAAAGATGAAACTGGTATGAGGGAGAGTGAATTGGTGAAAAATGGCTAAAATTGAAGTCAAAGGAACTGAAATAACAGTATATTCACATAGTGAAGAAGACTATATCTGTATAACGGATATTGCCAGGCATAAAAATGCAGAAAGAACGGATGGTTTAATTCGAAATTGGATTAGAAACCGAAACACCATCGAGTTTCTCGGTATTTGGGAAATGCTCAATAATCCGGATTTTAAACCCGTCGAATTCAACGGTTTTAAAAATCAGGCAGGAATCTTACTGATTGCTGAGAATTTTGGGAAGGTGAAGGTTTATGGCCTCGTAAAAAGTCATTTGTAAGCGACATTGAGCAGTTTTGGAAAGAGATTCAGATTGAGCCTGGCGTTAAAAATTGCAAGCTGTTTGAGGGCGTTAGCCCGAGTTCTTGCAATTTAGCCGGGATCAATATGAATCCCAAAAATGCGCATAGAGCGAACAAATCTTACTTTTTACGAGTTCATCAAGGTTAATTAAAAAAAATAAAAGCAATGGTATCGCAAAATGCGATACGTCATTAAAAGAAAGATATGAAAATCTGATGAAAATTGAGGTTAAAAATGGGTAAACCATAACACGAAAAACTCCAACCATTGGTTGGAGAAATCAGCTGGACAAAAAATATCCTGATTATGACCAAATGCAAAGATCCTCTGGAACGGTAGTTTTATATGTTGCATGTCAGGAAATTTGGATGGACCAAGGATGTCCTGATTCATCAGATTGAAAACAAAACCTATGAGAAGTATCTGCTGAATCAGACAAACTTTGACCAGACTCTGCCTGGAAAATACAAACATCAAGCAAAGCTGCCGGTAAAAGACCATTACACCTTCGATTTTCTGGACCTGGCAGAAAAACACAGCGAGCATGAACTGGAACAGACCCTGGTGAAGAATATCCGTAAATTTCTGATCGAAATGGGAGCGTGGTTTACCTTTGTGAGCAACCAGTTCACACAGTTCTATTGTGCCAACAAGAGAAAAATAGCACAATCACGGCACAATGCGAACTGTATAACATTTTGATATTCAAAGAAATATATTGGGCCATTTAAAGAAAATAAGCTTAATTCAGGCGCAAGTTTGGTGCAATCTGATCCGTTAACTATCTGTATATACAATTATTTTGTTATTTTCAATAATTGCGCTAAATATAATTAAAGCGCAAGTTAGACACAATCCGGCGCAATTAAACGGCACATCTTATTTTTTTCGGGTAATATGGTTAAATTTATACACACAGCAGACATACATCTCGATAGTCCATTAAAAGGGCTTGAGGCGCATGAAAATGCGCCTGTTGAGGAGATTCGTGGGGCAACGAGGCGGGCGTTTGATAATCTGATTGACTTGGCAATAGAGGAGGAGATTGATTTTATCCTTATTGCTGGTGATCTTTATGATGGTGATTGGAAGGACTACAATACAGGCCTCTTTTTCGCTTCCCGGATGGGCCGTTTGTCAAGGGCCGGGATCAAAGTTTTCATTGTCTCCGGCAATCACGATGCAGCTAATCAGATCACCAAAACCATGCCCTTGCCTGACAATGTGACTCTTTTTTCTCCCGGGAAAACCCAGTCTGTAAAACTCGATAACTTTGGCATTATCATCCATGGACAGAGCTATTCCTCCCGCGCTGTGACCGATAACCTTGCCTCCCAATACCCCCAGAACGATTCCAGCTATTTTAATATCGGCCTGCTTCATACATCCCTGACCGGCCGTGAGGGGCATGAGAATTATGCGCCATGTACTCTGGATGAACTAAAGTCAAAAGGCTATGACTATTGGGCATTGGGCCATGTTCACAAGCGGGAAATCGTTTCTGAAGATCCATGGATTGTTTTTCCAGGTAATATCCAGGGCCGCCATATCAAAGAAACCGGAGCCAAGGGCGCCACGCTGGTGACAGTGGAGGATGGGCGCATAACTGAGGTTGAAGAGCGCGAACTTGATGTGCTGCGCTGGGCTACCTGCCAGGTTGATCTGTCTGAGTGCGAGACCTCAGATAACGTTTATGATTTAGTTCGGCAGGGCTTTGAACAGAAACTTGACCAGGCGGACGGCAAGACCTTGGCCCTGCGTCTGGTTTTGACTGGAAGATGCCCTGTCCATGCCCAATTGCTTGATCGCACAGCGCAGTGGGCCGAGGAATTCCGGGGCATTGCCGCTGGATTCGGCGACGTGTGGCTAGAAAAAGTGAAGTTTCAGACAAGCCGCAAGAAGAGTCTTGAGGAAATTTTTGGCGAGGATACACCAATTGCCGGCCTTTTGCAGTCCATTCAACATCTGGAACTGGATAGCGATACTCTTTTGGGACTGGTGCCGGAGTTGTCTGCCTTGAAAAGCAAATTACCGGCTGAGATCCACAGCGGCGATGAGCCCTTTCTTGATCCATCTCCTGACAAAATAGCAGAGTTGCGTATTGAAGTGCAGGAACTCTTGATTGCCAAACTTCTTCAGCATGGAGGGACCAGATGAGGCTGAAGCGTCTCGATCTGAAAGCCTTTGGTCCTTTTACTAATCAGACACTGGAGTTTAACTCCGAGGAGCCTGGTTTCCATATAATTTTTGGCCCGAACGAGGCAGGCAAAAGTAGTTCACTCCGGGCACTCAAGGCCCTGCTGTATGGGTTTTCTCAACAGACGCCTGACAATTTCATTCATAACTATGATCAACTACTGGTCGGTGGCTGTCTTGAAAATAGCGCTGGAGAAGAGATTATCTTTCAGCGTCGAAAAAAGCGTATCGGCGATGTTATTGATGAGGCGGGTAATCCCCTTGATTTGGGTGTCCTGGCTCCATTTCTCCACGGCCTTGAACCGGAAATCTTTGAATCCCTCTACGGCATTAATCATGACAGTTTAGTACGAGGCGGTAAAGAAATTCTTGCCCAGAAGGGCGAGGTGGGCCAAGCCCTGTTCGCCGCTGGCGCAGGCATCTCCTCACTGCGAGAGGTCATTGATCAACTTGAAAAAGAGGCGTCAGACCTGTTCAAGTCGGCAGGGCAAGTGCCGGAAATCAACAAGGCTGTCAAAAGATTCAAAGAACTGCAGAAAGAGGTCAAGGCGACCAGCCTTTCTTCCAGGGACTGGAAAAGTCATCAGAAAGCCATGGAAAATGCTGTGGCGCAGCGGGCCGGTTTAGAGAAAGAGCGGGGTTATAAGGATAAAGAGTTGCGTCGTCTGGAGCGGCTGGAGCAGGCCATTCCTGAGCTGGCTTCTTTGAAATCCTGGCAGGACCAGCTGTTGGCCTTGGGCGAGGTTGTTCTCCTGAACCCGGATTTTTCTGAAATGCACCAGCAGGTCAACCAGAAAATGCGTGACGCCAAGCTGCAGTTACAGAAAGATACTGATCGCCAAGTAAAACTTGAAATAAAACGCAAGGCTATATCGTTTAATAAGGATCTCCTGAACCAGGGAGAGATGGTGGATGATTTTCATCAGCGGCTTGGTGAATACCGCAAGGGGCAGAAAGACAGCCCGGAAAGAAAAGGCATGCGGATCAGCCTTCGTAGAGAGGCAGCCCGCTTGTTGCAGCAGGTGCGGCCGGATTTGACTCTGGAAGAGGCGGAGACTCTGCGGCCTGTGCTTGCCAGGAAAAGAACTGTGCAGACATTAAGCTCCAAATATGAGGCAATAAACCAGCAGCTTACGCTGGCACAGAAACAGGGCAAGGCAGCGGAGCAGGAGCGTAAGGAGGTAAAGAAAGACCTGGCTGCAATGCCTGAGGCCAGGGAGCCTCAGGGCCTTTTTCAGGCCGTGAAGCTGGCGCAAAAGGCTGGGGATGTTGATGCACAGATGGAAAAGAGTGTGAGTGATGTTGACCTGAACAAAAAAGAATGCCTTGTAGAACTCAAGCGAATTGGCCTTTGGTCTGGTGATTTGGCCGCACTCATGGAACTCTCTTTGCCACTTTCTGAAACTGCACAGCAGTTTGAAAATCGTTACAGTGAGATTGCTGATGAAAGGCGTGAGATTGAAAAGAATCGTAAAAATAATGAGAAGGATCTGAAGAACGCTCTGGGTGAGATCAAAAAAGTGGAATATGCCGGCGAAGTTCCTTCAGAGCAGGATTTGGCACAAACCCGTGAAAAACGGGATCAGGGTTGGCAACTTTTGCGGCGGCAGTGGCTTGATCAGGAGGATGTTAACAAAGAAAGTCATTTTTATGATCCCGAGCAGCCGCTTCCTGAGGCCTATGAGGGATATGTGGGGCAAGCGGATATTATTGCCGACCGGCTGCGCCGGGAGGCAGACAGGGTAGCCAATGCAGCGGCCTTTCGTGCTCATGTAGAAACCCTGCAAGAGACCCTGGCAGAGAATGACAGAGATAAAGAGGCGTTTGATCTGCGAGCACGAGAACTTGATGAAGCCTGGATCCGCGCATGGCAACCTGTTGGAATTACCCCGCTATCCCCAAAGGAAATGAGCGGCTGGCTGGTTGAGATGGATAAACTTCGCTTCAAGGTAGCTGACATCTTCAAAAAGGAGCAGGGAATCGGGCTGTATGTGAAGCAAAGGAAAGATCTTAAGCGGGCGATACAAAAAGAGCTTAATTCCATGGGTGAGAAGGGAATGCCTGCCGGTGAAGAGCTCGGTCCTGTTCTGATTTTAGCGGAGACTGTTCTGGATAGGATTGCCGGCCGGAAGACGGATCTTGAAAAATTAAAAGAGAGGCAGGAAAAAGCGGAAAAGGTTTTTCATCAGGCAGAGGAAGATCTTAAATCTGCACAGGAGGCCCTGGCCAAGTGGCAGGAGCAGTGGCAAAAGGCGCTTTTTGGTTTGGGACTTAAGGACGAGGTCTCCACTCTTGAAGCCATTGACCTTATTGAAACCCTGCAGAACTGCTTTGACAAGTTGAAAGAGGCAGATGATCTTAAAAAACGCATTGACGGCATTGATCGTGATGCGGCTGAGCTTGAAAAGGAGATTAATGCCCTGCTTGAGAAGGTGGCCCCTGACATGTTGGCCTTGCCTCTGGACCAGGCAATTCTGCAATTGCGGACCATGCTCAGTCAGGCACAAAAGGATGGCGCCCTGAATGACGAACTTTCTGAGGAGTTGGACTTGCTGGAGGAAGAGGTCTCTGCGGCCAGAAAAACTTTGCAAAGCGCAAATGAGCAGATGGATGAACTCCTTCGGGTAGCAAAATGTGAAAAACCGGAAGAGTTGCCGGCGGTAATCGGCAAGTTTACGGAATATCAGAGGTTGCAGGAGAAAATTTCTGATACCGAGGCAATTCTGGCCAAAATCAGGGCGGGTGTGCGAATTGAAGAGCTTGTCACACAGGCGGCGGAGGTTAATGTCGATGAATTGCCCAGCCTGATAGAGTCGCTGAATAGAGATATTAAAGAAAATATAAATCCTGAAATCAATAGAATTTCTCAGGTGATAGGTGAAGAAAACACCAGACTTGCCGCCATGGATGGCAGTGCCAAGGCTGCTGAGACAGCCGAGAAAATGGAACAGGAACTGGCCCGGATACGCCGTCTGGCTGAGAGGTATGCGCTGTTAAAGCTGGCCTCCAAAATTTTGCAGCAGGAAATCGAACGCTACAGAGAAGAACATCAGGACCCGGTTTTAAAAATTGCCTCTGGGTATTTTAACGATTTGACCATGGGCTCCTTTGCCGGTCTGCGCACCGATGTAGATGATAAAGGCGAACCTGTTCTCGTCGGTGTACGGCCGGATAACTTGCGTCTGACAGTGGAAAAAATGAGTTCGGGAACCCGTGACCAGCTTTTCCTTGCCCTGCGCCTGGCCACCCTTGAGTGGCGCTTTGAAACCAGCGAACCAATGCCATTTATTGTAGATGATATTCTGATCAACTTTGATGATGATCGATCCAGGGCGACCCTCACGGTCCTGGCTGATTTATCAAAGAAAAACCAGGTGATTCTTTTTACCCACCACAGGCAGATTGTGGAAGAGGCGAAAAGCATTAAAGGCAAACGAGCAATTCAAATCCACGAATTGTGAGTAAAAAATTTAAAGTGTGTAATTTTAAAGTTTTTTGACCGTCATTCAAGGGTATGGGGCAGACAACAGGCATTATGGAATCTTTAGGGAGATGAGAATAGATAGAAACGTAATTTGGACGTAGAGGAAGTGTAGGATGGCCAACCACAAACCAAAAGGAAATCATGACAAAAAGCTGATAAGCAATAGTACGGCGGAGTTTTTGATTTTTACAGGTCAAGCCGGTGAGCAGAGCATTGAAGCCCGCTATGAGGATGAAACGATATGGTTGACATAAGCATAAGGGATCTGCCTTTGACCCATGAGTAATCTGTTTTCTTTTATTTCAATATTTTTTCTGGTTTTTTATCTTTATTCTTAAACTTCTATACCCTCTTGGATCTTGGCCAATCAAACAATATGGGTCAAAGGCAGACTTAACCCCATTTCCCCAAGGCAGCCCGATGGTATCCGGAAAACACGAATTCTATTGCGCCATATAAAAAGAAATAGCGCAATCGTGGCGCAATTAAATATGTATAACTGTTTGATATACAATGAATTATATTGCGCCGCCTATTACAGTGATAATTGTTTTGATGCAATAAAAAACGCAATAGGCGACTTGCGGGACGTCCAGGCGACTTGCGGTCCATAAATAAGTAAATAGCTATCTTTTAAGCATGGAAAGAGTTGCGGTACATCCGTTTATAAGTTGACGCGGTAAAGACAAGGGGTCAAAACAGTGGAAAAAGGTCCAAAAGGTTAAAGAAATCTTTGGTTTAGCGTAATAAAAAGATAAAGAGGCGGTTGAATGAGGTTTAAAAAACTTTTTGACTTTTATATGTTTTATCAATATAGTTGATGACTATAATTCTGGTCAACTAAAAAAGAGGTATTTTTATGCAAACATTATCATTGTCTGAAGTTAAGATGAAACTTAGCGAGCTTGTTGAAAAAGTCCACTCAACTGACGAGGAGGTCGTAATTACAAAAAACGGCAGACCTTCGGCTGTACTGGTAAGTCCTGATGAATTTGGAAGCTGGAAAGAGACTCTTGAAATCGTTTCCGACCGAGACATGATGGACGAAATCAAACAGGGGCTTGAGGCGCTCAAGAAGAAAACCAGGCTTTATACGCTTGAGGAATTATTTTAGCATCAAATAGCCATTCTCGGACACCCTGTTAGGAGCAAAACATATGACGGTGACTTATAAGCTCAGAATGCCGGATGAAACAGCAAATTTTATCCGGCATATGCATCCTGAAATAAAGAAAAAGATTAAATCATCTCTTGAAATTATTTTATCAAATCCCCAGGCAGGAAAATCGTTGAGGGCTGAACCGACAGGTCTAAAGAGTTTCAGGCCAGGTCGATTCAGGATTATCTATAAGATATCTTCAAAACAGATTATAAATATTGTGGCTATTGGCCCGCGAAGTATAATATATGAAATTACTTACAGACTTTTGAAAAATGAAACAGATCAGAATAAATAATTCCGGAGCTAAACTAAAAAAAATTTTACATACACCAAAAAACATAAATGAATACTTCTCTGGCAGGTGGTGAGCGCCGTTCTTTTAACTCACAATAATTCTTTCTTTTGGTTCCGCCAGCACCTCTCCAATAACTGCGGCGCAATCTATCCCTTTTTTCTTTAATTCATTTACCAGGTCGCCTGCGCTTTCACTTTCCACACAAATCAGCAGCCCCCCGGATGTCTGGGGATCATACATGATATCCACAACAGCCTGTTTTACGGAAGGATAAACCTCTACCATAGCCTCACGAAACTCCCTGTTTTTATAGGCTCCGGCCGGCACAAGCCCCATTGCTGCATAATCAAAGGCCTGAGGAATTATCGGTATCATTTCAGACCAGAGATTAATTCCAGACCCGGAATCTATTACCATTTCAGCAACATGACCTATCAGGCCGAAACCGGTAATATCGGTGCATGCATGGACAGGAAAGCCTTCCATTGCTTGAGCAGCATCCCTGTTAAGTTCAGCCATAAGATGTGTAACAAATTCTATGGCTTCATCTGAAGCAAGTCCGCCTTTAATGGCTGTGTTAATGATACCGGTGCCAAGCGGTTTGGTAAGTATTAAACTGTCTCCGGCCTTAAGATTCTTTTTTCTAAGAATTTGATCAGGATGGATCAGCCCTGTGACAGACAAGCCATATTTAAGTTCTTTGTCCTCTACGCTGTGGCCGCCCACCAGTACTACACCAGCCTCTTTCATCTTATCCAGGCCTCCCTGGAGAATCTGGCGAAGAACAGATATGTCCATATCTTTTATTGGAAATGCTACAAGATTCATAGCCGTCTTTGGAATACCGCCCATGGCATAGACATCGCTCAGTGCGTTGGCGGCAGCTATCTGGCCAAACCAGTATGGATCATCTACAATCGGCGTAAAAAAATCTACGGTCTGGATAATAGCAATATCCTCTGTTATTTTATAAACACCAGCGTCATCCGCGCTGTCTAGACCTACGATAAGATTTGGATCAGTCGGAAACTCCAACCCGCATAATGCTCTGTCCAGGTCCCCTGGAGGCAATTTAGAAGCTCAACCCGATCCTGCAACTGTTTCAGTAAGTCGAAGCTTTTTTACTTTCTGTTCCACCATTATTTTTTTTCCTTATATATTAATTACCTTGTCAGCCAACTGCATGGCTGTCACGATATCAAGCATATTAGTTGTTTCTCCTACCTGTTTTTTATCAAGCAGATTGAAATGGGTCAGGCAGGTCCCGCAAACCAGGATATGAAGCCCGTCTTTTTCATACTCTTTAAGAAAAGGCAATACCTCAGATCCCTTAATTGTAAGCTTAACGCCGTTGTTCACAAAAACCAGCCGCCACAGTTCAGGCCCCATCTCCTTGAATGTCTTGATATAGCTGATCATAAGCTTTAAACCAAGCTCATCATCGCCAAAACCCATGCGATCAGTAGCCAGCATAACCATGATTTTCTTTATGTCTGTTTCTGTTTTATTATCAGTTAAATTTTCAGAAGCAATACCCTGCTTTCTCTTGCCGATAATATGAAAATCCTTACCTTTAGACTCTACAGAGGTTTCAAAATTACGCGATTCTAAAAATCTGCAAACATTTTGTCTGGATGCCTCGTTGTCGACAATAACTTTAATTAAACTGATACTTGCTTCTTCAATAGCTGCTTTGGTACGCAAGACCGGAGCTGGGCACGCTAAACCCCTTACATCAATTTCCTCCATCATTTCTCCTTAAAAAACTAAGTAAACGGGCATGCAAGTTCATTTACATCAAAAATATGTTTAACACCGCAAAACGGGCATGAAGATAAAAGTTCAACCTTTGCATTCCATGTTTTGTTTCCAGACTCGTTAGTAAAAATTCCACGGTCATCAATAACCCTGAAATTATCGCTTTCAAAAACCCTGTTATACTCAGGACAAACAAATATAAATTTCATTTTGTGAGAACTGCCTTTTCCAGCAGAATTTCCTTAAGCGCTCTGGGTATCTGTTCTATAATCTCTATCACCTGGGTGGCCGGCGTTGGCCTGGCATAATAACCAGCCAGTCTGTTCACCTTTGCAGCAACAATAGCGGCGTTGCTGATTTCCATTTTCGATTCAATCAAGGCCGCTGCAATGCCGGTAAGTGTATCTCCTGTGCCGCCAATAGCTTCCATAGCCTCGCATGCAGGACTGTCAACCGTTGCCTTAATTCCATCCTTGTCAGCCAGATAATCCTTTTCCCCTTTAACAAGTAAAAAACGAGAACCATTATTATGTTTATATGCTCGTTTAATCAGATCCGGCACACGCTTTTCATCCTGAAGAATAAATCCCCGCGTATAAAATGGATGCGGTGCCTCTTCATCAGCCAGAAAGGCCAGTTCTCCAACATCTGGTGTAAACAGATCATATGAAGCAGCCTGGCCGCTCATCTTTGCGGCATACATGAATCCAGCATCAGCAATCAGGATTGGCCTTTCTGCCATCTCTTCTATAGCAAATAAAACACGGTTGTGCCAATCTACATCTGGCTGAAGATAATGAAATGCAATAGAAGAAAAATCAGATCGGCCAAAATTTTCAGCCAGATATTTATAAAGTCTGCGGCTGCCTTCTCCAAGGCCGATATCTCCGACCAGATATCCGAAAAAGCCGGACTGTCCCAGGACTTCTCCGGTTTTAACTGCCGCTGCCAGCAGGGCCGGAGTTCCGCGGTTAACATGAACCTGTTTATCCTGGATACAAATTATATCGTTCTTCAGACTGATTTCCCCTGCTGTAATGGGGAATTTTTGATCAGGAACAGTTCCGATTATTGCGAGCATTGCTTCAACATCTCCTCATAAGCCAGTTGCAGTGCATATCCGCATAGAGTATGACCTATCTGTCTGGGATTTGGTGCTGACAGCAATGATTTGCCAACCATTTCCTGAGCCAGATAAGGAACATCAGGGCAACCGCCGCCTGAAACATTTACAATATTTAAAGTCTCTTTTTCAACAGTTAGTTTCATGTTGGCAGCCCTGACCATCAAATACCTACCAAAATCTTTGATCTGAAAAAGATTCACAGGATGCAGTAGAGGACTGCTGACAGGGACTGTATCTTTTGGGACAATTCCGGCATTCTGGAGCGTTCTTAATATATTCAGTTCTTCTATAAGTGGAAACTCGATAACAAGATCGCAGCCGGTTTGGATCTCAGGCGGCGGCCCCATAACCCGGATTTCCCATCCTGATTCCTTAAGAACGCTCTCAGCACGGATTACCTCGCTGGTATGTTCAAATACCAGTATGCCTCTGTCCTGATCAGATTTTACTATTTTTTTTCGTTTTTTTGGTTTTAAAAACCCTAAGAATGACAATTTCTATTCCTTTTGTAATGGTTAAGCCTCCTAAGACATCAGAATCATAATTCATAATTTGGGAATTGCGAATTTAAGAATTCAGGGATTAAAGGCATCCTGCTTATTTCAATCCCTTAATTCTTCCTGATAGTAAGCTGATACCCTTCCCTATCTTCCTTGATATCAGCAACCTCCCATCCCTGGCTTTGCACGGCCCGGCTCACATTTTCCTTTGAGGTGTCTGTATCTACCTTTACTGTTATTTCACCCTTTTGTATTTCTTTGATTTTATCTAAAGTCATCAAAACCGGTTGAGGACAGGAGAGCCCTCCGGCATCAATAATTATACTCATAATTTTACCCTCCTTAAATTACTTTTTCCTCATCGTAAACCCGATAAACAAACAGACTATAAGACCGATAATAACTGCCGCAACACCATGTGGCCCAACTCCCTTAGGCGAGCTGGCCAGACCGAAATTGTGGGCAAAACCTGCTCCCACTATCATACCCATCACAAAAACAGCAGAATCACCGTCGCCTTCGCCGGCTAAAAAAAGCTGCCGTCCAGGGCATCCCCCTGCCAGAGCAAAAGCAAGCCCTGCCAAAACCATACCGCCAAAATTCCAGATTTGCATGGTATGGGCCACTGGCTGCTTAACAAAACCCGGGTGAAACTGCCCAAGAATCAGATTTACGACAAATGCGCTTACCACAAGAGAAATAATTCCGAAAAAAAGATGGGCATGTTTAAACAGAATTAAATCCCTGAAAGCGCCCATAGTACAAAAACGGCTTCTCTGTGCGGCGAATCCAATGGCAAGCCCTACCAGCAGAGAAATAATAAGGGGTGCATGCATTACGCCAGGACCTTTTACACTGTAAAAAAGGATTCCGCTTTTAGCTTCTCCTTTAATTTGAGGAAAAATGAGCATTAGTATAAGAAAACCAGCCATAATCAAAGGTAATAACCATCCAGCCGAGGTATATGTCTTCTGAACACGCCCCAGGTTATATCCACCCTTTAGAAAAAGCGTGCCTATCCAGATACCTCCTATCAGTCCTAACAGACCAAAAATTGCATTCCCGTCTCCACCGGCAAGACGCAGGATTGCACGCCATGGACATCCCAGAAAAACAAGAGCCCCGATCATGGCAAAGACGCCTAACACGAACCTCACGATCGGCGCTGAACCCATCCTGGGTCTGAATTCATTAAAAAGATAAGCAGCTATGAGCGACCCTAACACAAAACCTATAATCTCAGGCCTCATGTACTGGACTACTCCAGCCCGGTGGAGCCCCAGCGCACCCGCGATATCCCTTTCAAAGCATGCCACACAAATACCCATGTTTCCGGGATTTCCCAGCCTTTGCAAGAGAGCCGCAAGCACACCTATAAAAGCCCCCACACCAATAATCCCCCAACGCGTTGCAAAAATGTTTTTCTTCATTATTGATTAAACTCCTCCTTTCAAAGGTCTCACCACTTGACCGATTATAAGCAAAGCAAGTTTAAGCCCGGCCAACACAATATAAAGGATATCCCTATTTGTAAAACTGGAATATCCGATAATAAAAATGATTTTTATAGACAAAAACTATTATGGTCTGTTAAATATTTTTTCATTAACAACTTGACATTGTATAAAAATATATTATTATCTACCCTGTGTATTGGTAAGAGCCCCTTGAAAAACATTGAATTTTGTTCAAATGCAAGAAGGGCTAAAAATTTTAACCTTAGGAATATATTAAATATTTCGAGGATTAATCAGCCTCAGGCTGATTAAAATTTGAACCTGAATCAGCTATTGAGCAAAAAAGGTGTTTCGCAAAGGTCTCGACAAATATACGCATTTAAAGGCAGGTTTCGTTCCGAAGGAAATACCCATTTGTCAAAATATCCATTTGTCAAAAGTGGCAGCCTAAAGTTTGGAACCATAATTTTTTTTTAAGAGGAGGGTGTCACATGGCTAATGGAATAGTAAAATGGTTTAGCGACAAAAAAGGCTACGGTTTTATTGAACAAGAAGAAGGACAGGATGTATTTGTTCATCATTCAGGAATTAATGGGGATGGGTTCAAGACTCTCAATGATGGCGATCGGGTTACTTTTGATGTAGAGCAGGGAAGTAAAGGCCCAGCTGCAGTCAATGTAGTCGTAGTTTAGAACATAACTTTAAACAACAAAAGGCGTTTTATCGAATTTTGATAAAACGCCTTTTTTATTTCCTTCCATTTTCAACGGTCTGTTTTATTTGATGGGATCGTAAAAAGTAAAACTTGTTCGCTCTGTGAGCATTTTTGGGATTCCAAAAATGCTCAATGTCACTTACAAATGATTTTCAAATAACTAAACTGTAGTTTTTGCCGGTTATCGCATCAGTTATAATTAAATTAAAACCAGAAAAAACTCATGTATAACAAATCGTAAACAAAGAACCGACCATAATAAAAACAGCAATTGTGCTAACGATTTAATCTTTTATTAATAACAATATATCAACAGGTTCTTTGCTAACGATTTTTAATACATTCAAACAGTTTTCTAATTTTAATTTAATCATAACTGAAGAGCCTCTTGCAGAAACATCCATCTGCATTAGGAATAATTGCTGTATTTGCCTTCTTTGCTCTTATTTAGAGCTCTTCCGGCAGTTATTTCTTAATTCCACTAAGTTTTACC
>Ga0208648_1001198_pt1 | contig 22282 bp, 18 predicted proteins | sample AntAceMetag02UKL_FD_184772 | JGI IMG/M metagenome (GOLD analysis project Ga0208648, IMG submission 184772) | Saline lake microbial communities from Ace Lake, Antarctica - Antarctic Ace Lake Metagenome 02UKL (SPAdes) (version 2) | ecosystem: Environmental > Aquatic > Non-marine Saline and...
AAGTTTTCTTAAATCAGAGGGTGTTTCAATTTTTGATAATATGTTTTTCTGCTTCTCCGGCATTATATATTAATATAATATATTTTCAATTTTGCAAAAATACATTTTTATATGGAAGAATTGGAACTTTTCGTATTGTTTCATTGTTATATATTTTTCTGAAATTAAAATAAATTTCTACATTTTCGCTTATTTCTGAGGAGTACTTGGAGTTTGATTAAAAAAATAGAATTTTCAAAAAATATTTTAAACTGAATGAAAAAAGGTTTATAAATTTGAATAGCAAACGTATATTAATGAAGAGTATCAATGGTTATATTGTTATATGGTTAAATCGTAAATTCGCAACCATATAACCATTTAACAATAAAGCAATTTTAACAATTTTGATACAAATTTTTAGTGTTGTTACGAATAAATTTTTAAAGACATTATTTTACTGAGTTCTGAATTTTCTTTTTTTTCAAGTATTCTTCATAAGTCCATACTGCATCCAAATGAATCATTTCTTCTAAAGTAATATTTCTTTTTCTTGCTTTTTCTTCGCATTTTGGTAAGAATTCTTTTGAGTTTCGAATTGAAATTTCAACATATTTAATGAAATCGGATTTCTCTAGGTCATTACGGTCATTTTTTTTTTGGAAAAGATATTCGGCATGTCTGTTAACTTTATCTTTAATGTTTGTATTTTCGAGTTTCGCATCTTCTTTAAGTGGTTTCAATAATTTCCTATTCCTCAAAATACTTCTTATTGTTTTATAGAATTTTGTTTCTTTATCTGACGGGAAATAAACATCATAAGCATTTTCAATAAAACTCCATCCAAAGTCATAATGTGTTAGTTCGGTAGTCATAAATAGAATAAAATCTTTGTTTTCAATTTCTTCTTGAAGCTTTAAGTCCTCAACTTTGCTGTCTTGTTTTTTTCCGTTAATGTATCTTGTTTGATTATAATACCAGAATTCATTGTCAAAAATTTTATTGGGAATTTGCTCATATAAAATATTAAAATAATAACTATCAGCGACAATTAAAACCTTTGGCTTTAATGAATCGGGAACATCTTGAATTTTAATTACCGGATAGGGCATTTGCAAGTGATCGGTTTCCCATAATAAATTCATCGATTCTCCAATATCATAATCCTGATTTCTGAGTTTGCCTGAGTATATTATTGTATCCCAGACAAAATCAGGAAGCTCAATGCCTCGAAGTTTTTCAATATATCTTACTAATGAATCGGCTGTGAGGCAAACACAATAGGAATTCCAATGAATTCCATACTCAGGATAAAGCGGAATTGAAGTCGTGTCGCCAACTTTTTCAAAATATGTGTTAAAATTAATATAATCAATATTTAAGCTATCTGATTTTTCAATAATATACTCGTAGGATGACAATTTTTTCGGGAATTTAAAATATCTGTCGGGAATGGCATTTTTCACAATTCTTGCCTTTCCCGGTTCATAAATAATTATTAAATCAATTTCCAGTTTTTTTAAAGTATCCTGAAGGCGTTTTAGTTTTCGTAATTTCTTCAGATAAAAATCATCCCATAAGTAATCATTGCCAAAATAAGCATCAATATATCGTTCATCATACATTTGACGATTTTTTCCGACTATAATTCTATTTGCATTTGCTTGATTGAAAAGGCTAAAATCAATTTGGTTGTTGATCCTTACAAGCATATTTCTAAATCCGATATTTTCCTCAAGATAATTATTATAATTATTTTGAAATGAGCCGTTAAACCAAGAAGAAGCTGATAATTTCGATTTCTCGGTATTTGTAAAAGCTCCTTTTAAAGGTTGTATTTTGAATATTTCAAACTGCTTTTGTAATACCGGAAGAACCAATATTAAGATTATTAAAAGGAATATAATATGTTTTAATTTATTCATATTAAAATCTGAAATAAATAAAAGGATTAAAATCTGATGAAGTGATGGATGTAAGGCTGATGATCAGGAATATTATTGCAAAAGCACTCATCAAAATCATGCTGACATTTCTTTTTTTAGTAAAAAATATTCGATTCTGGAATATTTCAATTCTCTTGAAAATTCCCCAAAACGAGAAAAATATCGCAATTAATAAAATCATGAAAAATTTCTCATTTAAAAAATATGAAGTTGGACTAAAATCGAAAGAAAACATTTTTGTTAAAAAGATTCCGCTTTCGTGCAAATTTTCAGCCCTAAACAAAACCCAGCCTATCATTGTGATAAAAAAAGTAATAGCAATGCTTGGAATTTTTCCGATTTTCGCATAAACTTTTAGTAAAAACAATCTGTCGGCGACAAGAAAAAATCCATGAAAAGCGCCCCAAAGAATGAAATTCCATGCCGCCCCATGCCAAAGCCCTGATATAAGAAAAACTATCCAGAGATTAAAATACAATCGTTTAGGGCTGACTTTATTCCCCCCTAAAGGGATATAAAGATAATCTTTCATCCAGCGGCCGAGGGTGATATGCCATCTTCGCCAAAATTCAGTAATACTCTGCGAAATATAGGGATTATTGAAATTCTCAGGGAATTTAAAACCTATCATCCTCCCGATCCCAATCGCCATATCCGAGTATCCCGAAAAGTCAAAATATATCTGGAAAGTATAAGCAATTACCCCCATCCATGCAAGATATGAAGTTAGTTCAATTTCGGATAAAGCAAAAATTTGATCAACTTCTTTACCCAACACATTTGCAATCAAAACCTTTTTTGAAAGCCCGATAATAAAACGAAAAAATCCGGTCAGGCGGTTATCAATGTTTTCATTTGCCGAACGGTCTTCAATTTGGTCAGCAATTTCATTATATCTGACAATTGGGCCTGCAATAAGTTGTGGAAACATTAAAATATACAAAGCGTAATCGCTAAGTTTTTTTAAGGGTTTATGAACTTTTCGATAAACATCGACAGAATATGTAACTTTTTGGAAAGAAAAAAAAGAAATCCCAATCGGAAGAGCAATGTTTATCCATGAAATTCCACTATATCCAAAATGTGAGCAAATCTCATTTACGTTTTCAATAAAAAAATTGGCATATTTAAAATAGGCAAGTAATCCGATATTTAGAATTACTGAAAAAGATAATAGAATCCTTCTTATTTTCCTTGAGTCTGAATTATATAATTTTCTAACTAAATAAAAATCAATTATAATTGAAGCAAAAACTACAAAAATAAAATCAGGTGCCCCCCATGCATAAAAGATTATACTTGCGATTAATGCAGTAATGTTTTTTAGTTTTTTTCCTGAAAAATAATAAAGTATCAGAAATGCAGGAAAGAAATATAATAGAAATAAACTACTGCTAAAAACCATATACTTTGCGATAAAAGCAAATTGCAAAAATCAATAAAATCACGCAAAAGTAGCAAAAGAAAAATAAAATGAAATTAGAGATTTGTTTTTTTGTTCAAAAGCGTTCAATCATTGTTCATATTCGTTCGGAAATACTAATAAATCCTAATTGTTTATATTTTATAACCTGTATTTCAGACGCATAAAATTTTGGTATGATATTGGAGCAAATGAAGTGAGTACATTAGTATTATCCAATGCCTATAAAAATAAAAAATATTTATTAAAAAATTTTAAAGTGAAAAAATCAATTATCATTATAATAATATTGTTTGGTGTATCTTTGGCTTACACACAGGAAATCATTGATTTTGATTCAAGCGAATGGCAAAAAGTTTATGGCGAAACCTCTGAATATCTCGGAAGAAAAAGTTTTGATGGAATTGCATTTCTCAAAGATGTGGAATTCGAAAATGGAGTAATTGAATTTGATATAGCTTTGACCGGCCAACGCTCCTATCCGGGAATCAGATTTAGAATTCAATCAAGAAACGACTTTGAGCATTTTTATATTCGTCCACATAGGGTCGGTTTATATCCGGATGCTTTGCAATATGCACCTACAATCAACGGAATAGGGGAGTGGCAATTATGGAATGGAAAGGGTTACACTTCCGAAGTTTCCCTACCCGAAAATGAATGGATACATGTGAAAATGGAAATAAAAGACGACAGGGCAAGAATATTTTTTAATAAGGATAAAAAACCCGCCTTCATTATTAATGAATTGAAACACGGAAAGAGTAGGGGAACGATAGGCGTGGCCGGTCAAGCAAACGGTACTGCATATTTTTCTAATTTTTCATATTATAAAGATGATAATCTGGATTTTGGAGAGCCGCCTGTTAAGGATATTCCGGTCGGTATGATAAAGAATTGGGAAATTTCGCAGGCTTTTAACGCTATGGACGTGAAATTCGATAAAACACCGGAACAACAGGAAATTACTGATATAGTTTGGCAAAAGGTAGAAGCAGATGAATTTGGCTTAGTCGATGTTGGAAAATATGTTGCCAGACTTGGCAGGGCTCCGGATATGATCTTTGCCAGAACGATCATAAATGTTGAAGAAGACACTATAATGGAATACCGTTATGGTTACAGCGATGCAATATGCATATTTTTAAATCAACAAGCTCAATGTTTCGGAAACAGCAGTTACCAAAAGCGAGACCCATCGTTTCTTGGTATCATAGGCTTGAATGATGCTGTTTTCCTTTCGCTTAAAAAAGGAGATAATGAACTACTCGTGATGGTAGCTGAAAGCTTTGGCGGATGGGGTTTTATGTTTCAGAATGGTAATGAAGTTTTCTTTGAAGAAGGAATTACAAAAGTTTGGGAAACGGAAAAAGAATTTGCTACTTCTGAATCGGTTTTATATGACTCTGAAAGAGAAATTATTTATGTAACTAATTTCGATCAGTTTGGAATGGGAAATCCTCAGGTTTCTCAATCAATATCCAAGCTTTCTTTGGAAGGTGAAATCATTGAAATGGATTGGATTAGCAGTTTAAATAATCCTCTCGGTATGACAATTAATAATGATGAATTATATGTTGCTGAAAGGAAGGGTATTGCTATTATTGATTTAGATAAGGGAGAAATTATTGAAAGAATAGAAGTCCCGGGTGCAGTATTTTTAAACGATATTGCAGTCGATGATAATGGAAATATTTTTATCTCAGATTCACGAAAGAATATTATTTGGAAAATTACAAACAAAAAAGCTGAAGAATTTTTAAGCTATCCGGATGTTGAAGACCCCAATGTACTTTATTTTCATAATAATAAGCTTTTAATAGGTAATAGTGGCGATTCTTGGTTGAAAGAGCTTGACATTGAAACAAAAAAGATTACAAATGTTGCAAGTTTCCCGGAAGGATTTATTGATGGAATTAGAGTTGATAATAATGGAAATTATATAGTTTCTCTCTGGAAAGGAAAGATTTACAGGGTTAAAGATTCAGGGGAAATTGAACTTATTTTCCATACCGAAAACAAAGGCTATTTTACTGCCGATTTTGAATATATTCCTGAAAAAAATCTATTGATTATCCCGACTTTTTTCGAGAACAGAGTTGTCGGTTATAAAACAGATTGGTAAGTAAAGACAGACTACTGAAATTTAAACATCGAAATTTTTTAATCAGTTTATAAATTCATTCAGTTTCCTTTTTTATTGCTAAAGCTCCTATTTGCTTAATTGTCTTAAATATAACTGTATAGTATTTTCAAGCCCCAAATAAATAGCATCACAAATTAATGCATGCCCTATTGACACCTCAAGTAATCCTTCAATATTTTGATGAAAATACCTTAAATTTTTGAGATTAAGGTCATGGCCTGCATTTATACCAAGTCCAACGCTTCCAGCTATTTTTGCCGCTTCAATAAATGGTTTTATTGCATTTTCTTTACCTTTAGAAAATTGATCAGCATAAGATTCAGTATAAAGCTCTATTCTATCCGCACCTGTTTTTGCAGCATTCTCGATCATTTCTGGCTTAGTTTCAATAAAAATTGAAGTTCGAATACCATTATTTCTAAACTCTTTTATAATTTCTTTCAAAAACGACTCATTTTTTATAGTATCCCAACCCGCATTTGATGTAATTGCATCCGGTGCATCAGGAACAAGTGTAACTTGAGTCGGTTTAACCGAAAGAACGAGGTCGATAAAACTTTTTATCGGATTACCTTCAATATTGAATTCGGTTTTCACGACAGAATTTATTTTTTTCACATCTTCATAACGAATATGTCTTTCATCAGGCCTTGGATGAACTGTGATTCCTTCCGCTCCAAACTCCTCACAATCAATCGCTGTCTTAATGACATCCGGCAAATTTCCTCCTCGAGCATTTCGGAGAGTTGCGATTTTATTAATATTTACACTTAATCTTGTCATTTTTTATTTTTTTACAAAAATAATAATTTGTAAGTTTGTATGATTTTTATGATCATTAAAATAGATGAGAGTTGTTTTACAACGTGTATTGCATGCAGAAGTTAGAATTGATAATAAAATCAATGGAAAAATTGAAAATGGTGTATTAATTTTTTTGGGAATTGAAGATGATGATAATGAAGAAGATATTAAATGGATTTGTGGAAAAATCACTCGTCTCAGAATTTTTAATGATAAAAATGGAGTGATGAATTTATCGGTTAAAGAGGTTGATGGTGATATTTTATTAATAAGTCAGTTTACTTTACATGCAAGTACAAAAAAAGGAAACAGGCCCTCTTATATAAAAGCATCAAAACCGGAAGTTGCAATACCGATGTATAATAAATTTATTTCTCAATTGGAAAGTGAAATGGAAAAAAAGATTGAAACAGGGAAATTTGGAGCTATGATGAATATATCGTTAACGAATAGCGGGCCTGTTACAATTATAATAGATACTAAAATTAAAGAATAAAAAAATAGCGGGACTCAATATGGGCGGATTAATTCAGATTTTTAGAGAAGTGTTATTTATTTTGTGTTTTCATAGTTTGGATGTATTTAAAAAATCAGAAAACTCCGGAAAAAGAATTTTTTTCGGACGATCTAAAACAGTTAATATGGATATTAACAGGGGGTTTTTTAATACATTTTATTTGGGATTTCCGCCCACGAGTTACGCTTTTTAATTATAAAGCGTAATTCGTTTTCATTTTTAGGTATAATATTTAGTCCATTTGGAAAAAACCATAAAACAATAATTATTATTTTCTTTGAATTAAGACTATCTTTGTACCGAGATAGGTTCTAAACATATAGAAAAATGAGAACACAAGAAGTAAAAGCAAATTTAATAAACGCAATTAATCAAACCGATAATCCAATTCTATTGAAGGAGATTAGTAAATTGATTGATATTGATTTTGCTGATGAAAAAATTGTAAAATTAAATGAAAGGCAAATAGCAGAAATCGAAACTGCTATAACTCAAATTGAAAATGGTGAATTTCTAACTCATGAAGAAGCAAAAAAACAATCTAAAGAATGCTTAGAAAACTGATTTGGTCAAAATTGGCGATTCAGCAAAAAAATGACATTTTCGAATATTGGAATAAACGGAATAAATCAAAATCATATTCAAGAAAATTAAATTCTCTCTTTAATATAGCTGCCGAACTCCTAATAAATTACCCAAATATTGGCGAAAGAACCGATTACTTAGATGTTAGATTGAAATTGGTTAGAGATTGTTGGATGGTATATAGAATTAAGGACAAGTATATTCAAATCTTAGTGATATGGGATAATAGACGTAATCCTGATGATTTTGAAAACATTTTAACATCTCTCTATATATAATAATTCTTCATTGCTTACGATCATACAGTTAACAAATTTAAAATCTTCAATACGATTTTTGATTTTTAATATAGTAAGCAAAAAAAAATCCGGAAAAAGAATTTTTCCGGATAATCTAACAAAAGTTAATATGGTATATTAACAGGGGGTTTCTTTAATACATTTTATTTAGGATGGCCGCCCACGAGTTACGCTTTTTTATTGTAAAGCGTAATTCGTTCCCATTCTTAGGTATAATATTTAATCCGTTTGGAATGAAGAATTTAGTATTGAAAAACATGATTTCTTTAATATCTTTGGGTAATATTTCCTTATCAAAATTTTCACCATTATTCTGAAAAGATTTAAAATATACTCTTTGGTTTGTCAGAATTAGTTTTCCTTGAATAGAATTATTATCCATAATGTGATTTGAGTTTCCTGCTTTAACTACTACTTCGTTTGCTTTTAGGTCTATCTTCATTGTTTATTTTTATTTAGTATTTGCATATATCATGCCAAATCTTTTATTGATTGATCTTCTTATGTTTAATGCTGCTATTGCAAAAAATATTTTTTAAAAGTATTCGATAATGAAACATCGTTGTACGTATTTGAACATAATTATAAAAACAAAAGATCTGTTTATTTTATTTTAATATAAGACGGCAATAAATGAAATTTGTTACAGTTTTTTTTAAATTATTTTGTAATGCATCTATTTTAGTGATAGTGTTGTCTAAATACTATTAGTTTTGATGAGAAAAATTAAAATACTTTTTAAATTAAATGTATTTAAATGGAAAATCATGTATATTTGTTACCTAAAATTAAGAAATTGTTAAAAATCATCAATAATCTTGTAACAATTTTATGAAAAATTAGTCATAATAAATAGTATTAAATAAAAAATATATCATCTATGAAAAGAACGCTTTTAGTCAGTTTATTAATTTTTGTTTCTTATTATATGTATTCTCAGAATAGAGGAGAAATCACGGGCAAAACATGGGGAGTTACAAACCTTTATAACTTGGGTCAACCGGGCTATGATTTGATGAACAAAGGAAATCCAATTGTTGATAGCACCGTAATGCCTGTAATGATTACTAATCTTAAGGGAAATCAAGTAAACACCTCAATATTTTCCGAATCATATCCCAATCACCATATTCCGATAGAGATTATTAAAGTGAGGTTTCCCCAAATGTCAGATTTAGTTGACACGGTTGCTTCTTTGTGGTTTTTGCGTGAATCAATACATTCAAGAAGAGGAATTATTAACATCATGTTAATAGGTGTAACAAAGGATAATGAGTTCCGGTTTTTTGTTGATAAGAACAATAATCGGGATTTTTCAGATGATGAAAATTATTTCGTTTTTACACCAAATACAATTATTAGAAAAATTAACATTGAAAATAATGGCGATTTTTATGAATATAGTATGGGAAATCCTTTCCTTCAAAAAGAGGATAAACTTTTAAAACGTGAAATGATAGATTCACAGTGGAGGGAAGCCGGAAAAAAATTCAATGTCAATTTTAATATTTCCGTGGTCTCAGGGAGTGGGAAACCATATATGAAGTTTTCTCCTAAATATAAATCAGATACTGTGCTGGTTGAATATAAAGCGACTTTATATGCCTCAATGCAATTGAACCTTGCCTTGGAACTTTCTTATTATAATTTTTCAATATTGTTAGGCGGTAGTATTGAAAAAGAGGATTATGGTGAGAGATTTGAATATTTGCATATAAAAAATAATGAAGGAGATATACATATAAGAAATAATCCGACAAAAGGACAATGGCCTGATGCAAAGTTCTATTATGAAGTTTGTTTAGCTTATAATATCAGACTATCAAATGTTATTCGCATATCACCTTATATTGGTGCATCATCTTGGATATATCTAAATAATGAACATTTTCTTAGATATGACGAAACAAAGGTTAGTAAAACCTTTAAAGAGAGATACTCTTATTCAATAGGTGGGAAATTAAAATGTGTTGTTGCGCCTAAAATTGCAATTTTTACTGATTTGAGGTTTCAAAAATTACATTTTGATGCAAGCAGTTATTTCACTTATTCCGATCCTTCAAGTTTTAAATTAAAGTATAATAAAATCTATGTTGGTGTAGGAGTTCAGTATAGGTTTTAAATAAAATTATTCTTGTTACAAATAATTTAAAATCTTAACAGGTAATTTGCTTCTATAAAATCAGACAATATCTAATTCTTAGCAGAACAAAAAGGCATAATACTGAAAAATAGTTGGTAAAAACCTCTGAAGCTATTTATTTTCATATTACTCGTTTATATGGAAAAAATTGACAAAAAAAGGAATGATGGACTTATTGTAGCCTATATATAATAAGATTGGGAAAACAGTTAGGCAAATAACATTCTAATTGAAAGAATTGTAGAATATTAGGATGTTCACTTTTCTAACGAAAAGTGAGAAAGTAAGTTTTCTAAGCCATACAGCATACCAGAAATGATTTAAAAAAAGGCAGCCATTTTGACTGCCTTAAATCGTTACTGTACATGCATTAACCTTATTGCTGGCAAGTTGATCTCCATCAGAGCTTGCTTCCTCTTCAGATTAACGGGTGTATATACAAATTTATTTGCTAAAAACCACCAACTATTTTTCAGTACATTGCCAACAAAAAAACAAGTGGAATAATAAATTATTTCCACCTGTTTTTTAATTTGAAAATTCTAAATTTCTTGTATAATTAAAAGAAATTAAATTTTATTAAAATGTAACCTCTGAAAAATAAAACTTCATAGTTTTGTAGAGTTATTTAAGGGTCAACAACCTCAATTGTAAAAGCACCTGAAGCTATTCCATCTGATACAGGAACTCTTACAATAAAATCTGCGAAGTTCCCAATAGTATCAACACCTATATCAAGAGCAGATGTAATAAATACATTCATCATTGTATCTGTGCCTATTACTGTATCTCCTATAACATTTCCTAAAACTGCATAAGGTTTTAAAATTACTAATGAGTCTTCACCTTCTATATCATCAACATAATAATAAGAACGTATTAAACTAATCTCAACATTTTCGATATTGCTTGTGTTTGTTGCCGATACGTCGAAAATAATATCACCAACAAGATCGGAAATTTCAAGAGGCCCAAAACTAATGGTAGATCCTTGATATCCATCATCATCATCTTTATCACAACTACTAATAATAACTGTAATTGCTAATAAAACTATTAAAATTAAACTAATTTTTTTCATTTCTATTCAATATTATTTTAGTTATATAATTATTTTAGTTATATAAAATTATTTTTGCCACCAGAGTTTAGTACTAAACTTATCTCCATCTCCCTTCATAGCAGCAACTGCTGCGTCACGGTTGGCTCCATTCAAATCTTGTTCTTCTGATGGATAATACATTCGGTGAGGAGTTTTATGATCTAAAGGTTCTATCATTGGTATAAATGTATATGATCCTCCATCATAAGGTACTGTTTCACCAGGTTGAACTAAGATAGCAGGAAATCCTGTTCTGTTATATTCAAACCATGCTTGTAATCCAGAAGGGTAAAGAGCAATATATTTTTGCTCGGCAATTAGTTGTAGAGCTTTTGCAGCATCCCATGCAACTTCAGCACTTGCAATATATGCATCCATTTCAGCACCGGTAATTGAAGCAGGTAAAACATTAGTATTACCATTATCAATTCTATCCCAACCCATAGGAGTGTTATCCTTTAGTTGATTCCAATAATTCATTGAAGCTTTAATTCCTGCTTCATAATGATCTTTAGCAATTCCGTTTAGTCCTAATCTAACACAAGCTTCAGCCAAAATAAATTCAACTTCGTCATAAAGCATATAGAAAGCAGGAGCAGTAGGTGCATAAACAATATTCCCAGGCATTGAATGATTAGTTGTGGATAAAGCTGTTGCTTCACCATTATCCATTCCATAAGGGAATCCAACATATTTAGTAGGATCATTTACGGTTCCATTAGCATAGAATGGTAGTCTTGGGTCATTTTTCAATTTCAAGAAATCAATTAAAGTTTTTGAAACTGCAAAATCTTGTCTTGTTTTTTGATTTTCGTTAAGAGGGTTATTACTTGGAACACCACCTAAGAAAAAGTAAGCAGCATTGTCGTCAATACTTGTGAAAGCGCCAGCAGCAAAAGCTTCGCTAATTGCATTACCAGCACCTGCTTTATCTACATTATCGTTAGACATTCTTATTGCAATTCTCATTTTTACAGAATTTGCAAACTTTTTCCATTTTGCCATATCACCACCATAAATAATATCACCAAGAATTGAACCGGCAGCAACATCAATTTGAGCTTGAGCATCTGTAATTTCAGTAATCAAAGCAGGATAGATACTTTCCTGGCTATCATAGGCAGGTGAGGAATTATCAGCACCTTGAAGAGCTTGAGAATAAGGAATATATCCCCAAGTATCAGTAAGTATCTGGAACATCCAAACTTTAAGGATTCTTGCAACGGCAATTTGGTTCATATTAGGCCCTGAAGCAGAAGCTTTCATTTTGGTGTCTTCGTCAGTATTAAGTTTAATGATTCTTTCAAGGTCTTCCATACCCCCTCCATTTAGGGTTCCGTCAGGAACTACATCTCTACCTGCGTAGAAGTAAGTCCAATAATTATTCAATACTCCATCTCTCGGTGAATAACGACTCTCATCAGTATAAGAGGTTTGTGACCAAAACTGACTATATAGGTTACCGAATCTTCCATTCCACCATTCATCCCACATAAAAGCCACAAGGTTTTTTTCTGCATCGGTAAGTAGGTATTGAGGCGGTATCTCAGAAGGTTGGTTAGGCGTGATATTCATCTCATCAAAATCTTTAGTACATCCCCCGAAAAGGAAAAGTACAACGAAACTGATTCCTATTAGTTTTTTGAAAATATTTTTCATTTTTTATCTCATTTAAATTTTTAAAAATAATATAATTATAAATTGAAGCTTAGGTTAAAACCAAAAGATTTTGTACTTGGAACCTGTGCACCTTCAATACCCTGAATATTTCCTGCGTTTGTAGCAAAATCAGGATCAATTCCTTTGACGGATGTTCCCCATGTAAATAGGTTTCTTGCAACAAATGCAATTCTAATGTTTGAGAATGGAACTTTTTTAAGCATATTGTTTGGAAGAGTATAACCTAAAGTAAGTTCTCTCAATTTTATATAATCAGCATCAAATACATCCATTGCATGAACATAATAATGGTATAAACCATAACTACCCGCATCACAAACCATTGTATTTTGCATATATTGTCCTGGATTAGCAGGATCTTCCATAACACCGTCTAAAACAATACCATCTTCCCTTACATTATTTGCAACTGATTTTTCAAGCATACCTGAATATAATCCCCACATATATGAAGTTGAGAAGAACTGGCCGCCTTTTCGAATATCAATTAAGAAACTAAGATTAATGTTTTTATAAGTAAAACTATTATTAATACCTCCTGTCCAATCAGGCATTACGTTTCCAAGAGGTTCAGTATCTTCTGTTCTTTCATAAGTTCCATCATATGAAACTATTCTTTGACCATCATCGGTAAATAAATAATTTCTACCCGTTAGATTTCCATAAGGTTCTCCTACTGTAGCATTAACAGAAACAGCGAAAGGGGCATTAGCGAGACGATAGTTTGTAATTCCATCAGCAAGTTCTACTACTTCATTTTTATTTTTTGCCCAGTTGATAGTAACATCCCATCTAAAATCAGAAGTTTTTATTGGAGTTCCGGTAAGTAAAACTTCAACACCTTTATTTGTGATTTTACCGGCATTTATCACTTTTGAACCAAAACCTGTTGTTCCTGAAATGTCAATGTCAATGATTTGGTCAACAGTTTCCATACTATAATATGTTACGTCTAGTCCTAATCTACCATCAAAAAACCTAACATCTGCACCAAATTCCAAATCATTAGTTCTTTCCGGTTTTAATTGATCGTTAAATAGTTTGTTAGGAACTGTATAAATAGGATTACTTCCAAAACTTTCTTTAGCTCTGTAAATATCATATAATTGATAAGGGTCAGTATCACTACCTACCTGAGCCCAACCTACTCTCAATTTACCAAAAGAAAGCCAATCAAGATTACTTAAAGCATCAAGCTCTGAAAATACCCAAGAAGCAGTAGCGGAAGGATATAAATATTGATTATTATCTTCGGGTAAAGTTGATGACCAATCACTACGTAAAGTTAGGTCTAAATAATACATATTTTTATAACCAAGTGAAGTACTACCATATAAACTATTAATACGTTTTTTTCTTCTATACTGGTCAATTAATGGAGAGTCTTTTGAGTTTATGAGATTATAGAAACCTGCTAAACTTAATCCTCCCTGTGTTTCACCTACGTCTCTGTGATAAATTCTTGTCATTTGATTACCACCAAAGGTTGCGCCTAATGAAAAATCATCACTAAATCGTTTGTTAAATTGGAATAAGAATTCAGCATTTCTTTCAGATAATGTACGAATGCCTTGTTTGTATAGAGGCGTGGCATTTGAACCGATTGCAACTCTTTCTTCCCTACGATCTGTATAATAATCTTGATTTACTTTGGCAGTAAGTTTTAAGAAATCAAAGAACTCATAAGTAAAGCCAATATTGCCATAGAATCTGTCTCTTCCGTCATTTTCATAATTTCTATAACGAGTCCAATAAGGATTGTCGGTATATTTCGGGAAAGGATTGTCCCATGCACTTCTGTTCCATGTATTAGTGGTTCCGTCAGGGTTGATCCAATACTGATGAAGTTTATCCATATTCATCTGACGTTGACTCCATTGGTTAAATGGCTGCATTACATTACCTCCATCATATCCTGTCATAGGGCGTCCAACCGCTGCTGTTTTAACATAATTAATGTTTGTAAAGGCAGTTAATTTCTCACCTAATTTTGTTGAACCACTAAAGTTGATGGAATTTTTCTTTAAATTACTTTTTGGCATAACACCATTTTGGTCAACATTTGTAAACGATAACCTGAAATATGCAGCTTCAGAACCACCTGTTAAAGCAATATTGCTTGTAAATGTTTGTCCTGTTTTAAAGAAATCTTTAATGTTATCAGGTTGAGAAATTAAGGGAACGTTCTTTCCAAAGAATTCAGGAATAGCATCCTGGAAAGAATACCATGGCCTGTACATAGTTCCTTGGTCTAATTTTGGACCCCAACTTTCATCAACTTCATATTGCATAAGTAAGTCGTAAGAATCTGAATTCCCATCAGGATTCGTCCCTTCATATAATCCGCTTGTACGATTTGGGAATGCTATTGGATTCTCGTGAGGAGAAGGTTGACCTACAGGTGCATAATTATACCATAATGTATCCCATGCATAACCACCACCATAAGAGTTTTGGTAATCAGGTAAAATAGCTACTTTATCAAACATAACACCAAAATTAGCACTTACACCAATTCCTTTTGCTCCGGAAGCAGCTCTTACTTTACCTTTTTTAGTTGTTATCAGAATGACACCATTAGCAGCTCGTGAACCATAAAGTGCGGCGGCTACAGGACCCTTAAGTACGGATACAGATTCAACATCATCAGGGTTGATATCATTAGCCATACTACCGTAGTCATATCCACCCGCACCTCTTTCTTGGTCAGCATCTGTGAAATTGCTATTGTCTAATGCAATACCATCAACCACAAATAAAGGTTGGTTTTGGCCATTAACAGATGATGCACCACGGATTAAAATCCTTGAAGAACCTCCAATCTGGCCGGTATTGTTTGAAATTTGAAGGCCTGATACCTTACCGGTTAAAGCACCGGCAATAGAATTCTCCCTACCTTTTAGTAATTCATCAGCTTTAATATCTTGAACGGCATAGCCTAGTGCTTTCTTTTCTCTACTTACACCAAGTGCCGTAACAACATATTCATCTAATTGCTCAGTAGAAGGATTGAGTTGAACATTAATTACAAGCTGATTTCCAATTGTAACTTCCTGATTTTGCATACCTACAAAGGAAAATATCAGGAATTCGGATCCTTCGGGAACAGACAATGAATACTTTCCATCAATGTCGGTGATTGTTCCAACAGTTGTGTTTTTCACAACAACTGACACACCAGGAATTCCTAATCCATCCTCTGAACTTGTTACAGTCCCTGTTATTCTGGTTTGTGCCATTGTGAACTGCAAACCACAGAATAACAAGAATGCAAGAAAAATAGTAAATTTTCTCATTTTAATAAATTTTAGTTAATACATAAATTACAAAATTAAATTATTAAATATATTTTACACAAGGAAAATTTTGTACCTTATTGTAAAATAGGATTTTATGTTGGTTTTAAAATTTTTAATAAAAATGTATATTTTCTTTTTCATAATAATTGCTGCAATTTACTGCTAATTGTTAAGGTTTACAAGCAAATTTAACAAATTTTTTATTTCATAATATATTTTCAAAAATAATTAAAAATTCTATTATACTTAAAAGAAATTGTAATATTTAATAAAAAGTTTTTTCTGTTGATAAGATTTGTTGTATTAGAAGTCATTTATAGATTAATATTCAGATAAATAGAATGGAACGCTATTTTTCCCTCAAAAATAATTAATTTTTCATTAATTTTTTTATAACTTATGAGATAGCTCATGTTTTACTTATAAAACTTATAGAAAAATGAAAATAATAAAATAAATAATATGCTTATTATTATGGCAACCCAATTAAAATTGCTTGTGAAAACTTGAAAGGCAATAATAAAAACGTTGGAAATTGAAAAAATATAAAGACCATATTTCTTAAGAGACCATATTTTATATGTACCAAAAAACAATAATGAAAAAATCCCTAACCCCAGCAATGAGTATAGAAAAACTTCAGTTGTTGAATACAAAAGCTCAGAGGAGTATTCATTTAACATTTTTGTTATCCATGAAACATTGAAAGCTCCGGCAAGAAAGAAGATAATTAATACGCCACTATATGTGAAAACAAAAAAACATAGAATTGAAAGAAGAATTGGCCGGTTATTAGCTTTTTTTGATGTATCGTTTTGTTTTAAAATATCCTCCATTAGCTATTTTTTTATTTGTATCTGAACCCTTAATTTTAAAAAAAATATGCAATTTAACATTTACTTAGATGCTTATTAAACCAATAGAAAATCAATATTTTACCAATCGTATTTCAATTGTATTTCCATTGTATTTCAATTGTATTTCCATTATGACATATATTTTAAATTTCTGAAGTAAAGCAGTACGAAAACACCTGTTATAAAAACACTTAAATAAGGAAAACCATATTGGCCCATATAAATTACTTGAAGAATTATTAATAAAATCTGAGATGCAGTATATAAATGGAAACCTGCTTTTTTTAGATTCCACATTTTAATAGCTCCCCAAAATGAAATTCCAAAAAGCAATGTTCCTGAATAATAGAAACTTATTGGAGTGTTTAAAATCATGTCCATGCCCGGTAAATCAATTTCAGATTCCGATAAAACCTCTGAAATAGAATCGAATGACATCGAAAACACAAGGTAAGAAAAAAAACTTAACCCACTTCCAATAAATGTAAGTACACATAAAACTGTAAGAAGATCAGGCCTTTTCTGAGGCTCTGAAGGAAGAATATTTAGATTAGTTTTTTCTGCTTCCATTTTTTTCAATAATTCATTTTCAAATAAAATAATTCAATTTTTTGTGTAACTTAGTGTAATCTCTGTGATTTTTTGTGCAATAGCTATATCAAGGAGAAACACAAAGAAACTACAAAGTTACACAAAGATATTAAATATACATATTTTATTTTAAACCAGCACCTCAAAATATAATTTTACTATTGAAAGTTAGAGAAATAGAGAAGAGGAAATAGTCGTTCGCTGATTAACAGATATTTCCATCACCCCACTACTAAGTCTCTCAATCTCTCTATCTCTGCATCATTTTCTACCCTAAATCACCGACTACTTTTTCAACTTCTTCGAGAATTTCACACGATTTAACTAATTCCTTCATTTTGTTATGATCGTCATAAAGTGGACGGTCAATATCAAGAAATTCCACATGACGTCGAACAATTTCTTTTGCTTTTGTAACACCCTTGCCAAATTTATATTCGCGAAAATCAAGAGCTTGAGTAGCAGCCATTATTTCTATGCCGAGAATTCCATATGCATTATCAAGAATCTGATTGTTTTTTAAAGCGGTATTCATACCCATTGAAACAAAGTCTTCCTGGTCGGCAGCAGCAGGAATTGATTGAACCGATGCAGGTGCTGACAATATTCTTTGCTCAACAATTAGCGTATCTGCTGTATATTGACTTAACATCAGGCCCGAAAACATTCCGGCGCCTTTTGTTAAAAATGCAGGTAAGCCTACACTCAAAGCAGGATTATTAAGGCGATTCATTCTTCTTTCCGATAAAACACTAATCATTGTAATAGCAGCACCTGCCATATCCATTGGTAATGAAACCGGTGAACCCTGGAAGTTTGCTCCGGACAACTGAAGATTTTCATCGGGGAAGAAAATAGGATTATCACCTACACCATTTAATTCAATTTCTACTTGTGAACGTGCATAAGCTAATGCATCATGAGCTGCTCCAATAACTTGTGGGGTTGACCTCATTGAGTAAGCGTCCTGAACTTTGCATTTAACTCTTTGTTCTTTTAAATCGCCTCCTTCAACAAGTTTATTAATTGCTTTTGCACTTCTTACGGCTCCTTTAAAACCTCTCACTTCATGAAGTTTAGCTGTGTAAGGCTTCATATTGGCTTTTAGAGCTTCAAGCGACATAGCGGCTCCAATTTCAGCTTGTTTTAACCAACGGTTTGCGTCATAAATAAATATAGCACTCATTGCCGTTAAAACATTTGACCCATTTATTGTTCCTAAACCATCGCGAGCAAAAAGTCCGGGAATCTCAATCCCTGCTTTTTCTAATGCTTCTTTTCCTTCATAAAGTTCACCTTTAAAATATGCTCTTCCTTCACCCATCATTAACAATGCAATTTGAGACATTGGTGCAAGATCGCCACAAGCTCCAACTGAGCCTTTTTCACAAACAAAAGGAGTTACTCCCTTGTTAAGCATTTCAATAAGAGTCCGGGTAATAATTGGCCTGATCCCTGAATTTCCATGTGCATGAACATTGATTCTTCCAAGCATTGCACCCCTGACATGCTCAAGAGGCATAGCCTCACCTATACCGGCGGCATGATTATAAACAAGGTATTTTTGAAAATCTTTAACCTGGTCACCATTTAATACAACCTCTGAAAATTCACCGATTCCTGTATTCACACCATACATAATTTCGCCGGCTACAATCTTTTTTTCAAGCATTGCCCTGCATTTTATAATTCTTTCGAGAGCGTCGGGATGCAACTCTACTTTTTCACCATTACGTGCAACATTAACAACATCTTCAATTGTTAAACCTGAACCTTTTACAATATAAGTCATAATTTTTTATTTTAGTTATTATTTTTTATTTTTTTTATTTTTATTATTCTAAATATCATCTCTTAAAGCAATTGGAATATTTAATTCGAATGATCTTAAAAATTCGATACTTTTCAAAATTTCGGGATGCATAATTTTATCATTTTCAATAAAATTCACTTTTTCACGATATTCTTTTATGAAATTCTCAATAAACTCTGATGATTTTTTCGGTCTTCTGAATTCAAAAGCCTGGGCAGCATTAAAAAGTTCTATTGCCAAAATCCTTTCAAGGTTTTGAACAACCTTATAAGCCTTAGTCGCTGCATTTGCTCCCATACTAACATGATCTTCCTGTCCTTGTGATGATTCAATTGAATCAACTGACGATGGAGTACATAATTGTTTGTTTTGATTAACAATTGATGCAGCCGTGTATTGAGGAATCATAAAACCTGAATTTAAACCCGGATTAGCAACTAAAAACGGAGGTAAATTCCGTCTTCCTGAAAGCAATTGATAAGTTCTCCGTTCTGAAATATTTCCCCATTCGGCAACGGCAATTGCAAGATTATCAAGTGCAAGAGCAAGAGGTTGTCCGTGAAAATTTCCACCTGAAATTATCAAATCCTCATCGGGAAAAATTGTAGGATTATCAGTAACAGCATTAATTTCACATGAAAAAACATAAGCCACATAATTTACTGAGTCTTTCGAAGCTCCATGAACTTGCGGAATGCATCTAAAGGAATAAGGATCCTGAACATGCTCTTTATATTGAGAAATTATTTCGCTACCTTTTAACAACATACGAATTCTTTTTGCAGTTTCAATCTGGCCTTTGTGAAACCTGATTTGATGAACAAGATCGTTGAAGGGTTCTATTCGGCCATCGAAGGCCTCGAGCGAAACCGAGCTTATTATATCGGCCAATTGTGATAAACGAAAGGTTTTCAGTAAACTATAAACACCATAAGCACTCATAAACTGTGTTCCGTTTAATAAGGCAAGGCCTTCTTTCGACTGAAGTTTTACAGGTTTCCAATTAAATTTTTGATAAACTTCTTCGGCATTATTTTTTTCACCATTATAATATACCTCGCCTAAGCCAAGCAAAGGAAGCGATAAATGTGCAAGGGGAGCCAGATCACCGGATGCACCAAGCGAACCGAGTTCATATACAACAGGCAGAATATCATTGTTAAAAAAATCAACAAGTCTTTCAACCGTACACAATTGTACGCCTGAATGACCATAAGAAAGTGATTGAATTTTAAGCAAAAGCATTAGTTTCACGATTTCACAAGGTACTTCGTCGCCAATCCCGCAAGCATGAGATTTTACCAGATTGCTTTGAAGCAAACTCAGTTCCTCTTTTGAAATAGTGTGATTGCAAAGTGAACCAAATCCGGTATTTATTCCATAAATCGGTTCTTCATTCGATTTCATTTTATCATCAAGATAACGACGGCATTTCGTAATTCTGTTTTTTGATTCGCTCGATAATTCAATTTTATAATTATTTTTTAGTATATTAAAAATTGAATTGAATGTTAGTTTTTTAGGACTTATTTTGTGTATTTTCATCACATTATTAGTTTTTTGTGTTAAAATTTTATTGTGAATTATTTATTTTTCTAATTGAGTAATTTTTCAATTATAAATAAAGTGGATAGTTAATATCCAAATAATAAAATATTTATAGAAAAATATTCTTTGCTATAACACACAAAGTGCCGATCTGTTAACCTTTATTTTAAATTTTAGATTCCAATTATTCATAATAATTAAAATTCAAAGTTGGGCGGTAAAGATAATATTTTTTTTATAAAATAATTGCATTTTTTTCTAAAACGATTTAGTTTTGCTGAATGATAAAAAAAGAACCATCGCTTTCGGATGTTGCAAAAAAGCTTGGTGTGTCTAAAACACTTGTATCCTTTGTTTTAAATAATAAAGGTGATGAAATGGGGATAAGCAAAGAAACTCAAAAAAAAGTAAAAGAAAAAGCAATTGAACTAAATTATCAACCAAATCAAATAGCCAGAGGCTTACGAATTGGAAAAACCAAAACAATAGGTTTAATTGTAGCCGATATTTCTAATCCGTTTTACGCTCGTGTTGCCAGAATAATTGAGTTTTATGCCGAGAAGCATGCTTACAATGTAATGTTTTGCAGCTCCGATGAAGACGAAAACAGGGAAAAGGTTCTGCTTCAAATGTTTCGCGAGCGTCAGGTTGACGGGGCTATTATTTCTTCAACCTCAGATAATCCCGAGTATATAAAATCCTTGATTCGTGATGGTTTTCCCTTTGTTTTAATTGACCGCTACTTTAAAGATATTGATTGCAACTTTGTGGTTGTCGATAATTATCAAGCAACCTACACATCTACTAATTATTTATTAAATAAAGGAAATAAAAACATCGGGTTTATTACTTTATCGCCCTCGCACATTAGTTCTCTTCATGAAAGAAAAGCCGGATATCTCGGAGCCTTAAATGAAAGAAAATTTGAAATCAAACCTGCATACATTTTAGAATTGGATTATTCGGATGTTAAAAAAAGGAATTATCAATCTATTAAAAAGTATTTTTTAGAGAACAAGGAATTGACGGCAGTTTTTGTAACAAATAATAATTTGGCCGTTGCCGTTTTAAAAACGCTGAAAGAATTAAATATGGTGGTGCCAAATGATATTGCTTTGATGACTTTTGATGATATTGATATCTTTCGGATAACAACTCCATCGATTTCGGTTGTTGCTCAACCTGTTGATGAAATTGGTAAACATGCTGTTTCAATTCTTTTAGATTCAATAGAAAAAGATGAACAGCAATTTGTAAAAAAAATATTGCAAACGAAACTAATTATAAGAGAATCAACAAGTAGGTAGTAGAAAATGAAATTATAAAAATTTTTGCTTTTTTAAAAAATTCAAGACGAAACTGAGCCAATTTTATCAATAATTTCCAAAATCGTAAGTTTATATTGTTCACCTGTTTGCATGTTTTTAAGTGTTAATTTCCCACTTTTCATTTCATCTGCCCCCACAAGTACAACGAAAGCAATTTCTTTATTATTTGCATATGCCATTTGCTTTTTCATTTTTGCCTGATCGGGAAAAATTTCGGCATTG
>Ga0208648_1001203_pt1 | contig 22216 bp, 32 predicted proteins | sample AntAceMetag02UKL_FD_184772 | JGI IMG/M metagenome (GOLD analysis project Ga0208648, IMG submission 184772) | Saline lake microbial communities from Ace Lake, Antarctica - Antarctic Ace Lake Metagenome 02UKL (SPAdes) (version 2) | ecosystem: Environmental > Aquatic > Non-marine Saline and...
TGACGAGGACGAATCGGAGCCGCCGGAGGCATAAGTGGTCGCGTTAAGTTTTTGCCGCTTGCTTGGGCTGGGATGCCCAAAACAAGCTTTCGCAAAAATAGCGACTCCCCGCCTAGATTCCATATTGCCTTTTGATATTCTTTAATTACCGCAATATTGACATAGCGGCATTAATGTCAGAGTTCTTGATATTTTTAAATTAATTACTCCGACCCTTCATCTTTTGTTACCCTTTTTAACTCATACACCAGAAATGACTATACCTTCGCAAAGCGGGCATTTAGGTACAACTAAATATGGTTGATTTTCTTCCAGCTTTCAGTAAATGAACTGCACAGTGTTAATTAATCATGGTAATATCAAAATTTATATCTAGCTTCGAAAAGGATACATAGATGAGCCTTAAATCTTATACAGTCTGGGATGCAAATATTCGCTGGTTTCATTGGATCAATCTTCTCTGCGTGATTGGACTGATTGCCGTGGGTACTGCTATTCTCAATGACAAAGCACTTGGTGTCTCTACTGAAGGTAAGATTCTCCTAAAGACCGTGCATGTGTGGATTGGTTATGTTTTCGCGTTAAATCTATTTTGGCGCCTAATCTGGGCTTTTATTGGCAAAGAGCATGCACGGTGGCGAGCAATTTTACCAGGGGGGCATGGTTACTTGAAAGAAGTGCGCGACTACATTGCTGATATTAGAGCGGGTCAACCACGGCAGTATATTGGACACAACCCTCTTGGGCGTATCGCAGTTACGCTGCTGCTTTTTTTATTATTAATACAAGCAATAACAGGGCTGGTAGTGGCCGGAACAGACTTATTCTACCCACCTTTTGGTTCGTGGATAGCTAATTGGGTGGCAAAACCGGGGATTGATCCAGCAACGCTTCTGCCCTATGCAAAGGAGACATATGATGCAGCCTCGTATGAGGCAATGCGCGCTTTTCGAAAGCCCTTTATTACGCTTCACTACTATGGCTTCTATATACTGCTGTGTTTAATCGTTGCACATATTATCGCTGTTGTTATTACCGAGTTACGCGAAGGTGGTAATTTAATATCTGCTATGTTTACTGGTAAGAAACTGTTGCGTAAAACACCAGTAGATTTGAAGAAATCAGATTAAAGGCAGCATACAAATAAAGGCGGCTTCTTAGGAACGAGAATTCAATAATACCCGAGTCTCACTTGTCTTTTGACTTCACAACTGCTCAGAAAATTGCACGATTTGATTGTGATCTATAAAAAAATGTCAGATTGGCTGTGAGCCAATACAGTTGGGGGATATCTAAATTCAAACCCAAAGCCGGACATGCTTATCAGAAAAATAAATAGCATTCTCCAGCACAACTATTTTCAGTGCCTGCAATTTTTCTCCCGCGCAAACAGGACTTAGACATTCCCCATTACTCGGCTCAAAAACAAAGCCATGCATGGAACAACGTAATAACTTTTCACTGTGATCAAAAATATTATCTTCCTGACAATCTAAAGGCCGTTGCATGTGCATGCAGTAATTGAGATAAGCATAGACTTTCTTTTCCAGGGCAAAAATAATGGCCGACTGCTTAACCTGCTTATATTTGATAGGTACGATAAGATATTTGCTTTGCACTAACTGTTCATAGTGACAAATAAACGCCTGTTTTGCATCTGACTTCATGCTAAAAAACCTTTTTTAACGCGATTAATTGCGTGGTGTGCCAATGCAGTCGCTGGTAAAAAGCCAAGGCTGCATGATTATTTTTATCGGCAAGCAGTTGCATGCGCAATAAACCGTGCTCTTTAGCCCATGCATCTATACGCGCAAGTAATTGTCTGCCCACACCTAGCCCGCGAAAAGACGCATGGACAATCAAATCTTCAATCAACCCCACATAGCCACCTTCTGCAGTAGAGATTACAATCTGCACGGTACATAGTGCAATAACGTTAGACTGATACTCGGCAACAAACACAAATGCCTGTTTATTGTCTAACATCATTGCTAAGCCTTTTTCTTGCTTGCACGCATCAAAAATAAAGTCAGCTTCGATAGCAAACAGTTCTTTAAGCAAGCTGACGAGCTGTTCAATATCAGCATGCTCAGCATGTCTAACTGTAATTTGCATAGCAAAAGTAATATCCGCCTAAAATCTCAAATATCAAGTTCCTTTGATTTTTCATTATCGGACAGAATACGGCTGTCTAATACTTTATCAATTAAGCCATAGGCTAAAGCATCTTCAGAACTTAAAAAATTATCTCTATCCGTATCTTGCTGAATTTTTTCCAACGGCTGCCCGCTATGATTCGCTAATACCTGGTTTAATTTTTCACGAATACTCAATATCTCCTTGGCATGAATGGCAATATCCGAAGCTTGCCCCTGAAACCCACCTAAGGGCTGATGAATCATAACTCTGGAGTGAGGCAGGCTATAGCGCTTACCGGCTGCGCCACCGGTTAATAGTAGTGCCCCCATGCTAGCGGCCTGACCTATACACATGGTACTCACATCCGCTTGAATAAATTGCATGGTATCGTAGATTGCCATACCGGCAGTTACTGAACCACCCGGTGAATTAATATATAAGTGTATATCTTTTTCTGGATTTTCAGATTCTAAAAATAATAGCTGGGCTACCACCAGGTTAGCCATTTGATCATGCACCTGACCCACCAGAAAAATGACCCGCTCTTTTAATAACCGGGAATAAATATCAAACGAACGCTCACCACGCGCCGTTTGCTCTATCACCATCGGCACTAACCCTAGCGCCTGTGGTTGAATAAACTCTCTATTAAAATTATGCATCGGCTGCATCCGCATGGCTAAAACGTTTACGTTGTTCAGCTGAAAGTCCCAGGATTTTGGCAAACCACGGCGGTGGCGCAGCGAATACCTTTTGGAATTCTTTTAACTGCATTGTCGCTTCAATCACCTCAGGAATTTTTATCGGATAAATATCCGCCCGTACAATTTTCGCTGCAGCCGGACCACCAACCGATTGCATAAAGGCAACATGACAATCTTTAATCAAATTGACTCTGAATAAATTGCGGTCATCAGAATCATCGGCCTCTATACTTGAACGAATATCAATCAGACGCATATCATCCGCTGAGAGCTGATAAATTAAATAACGCAAACAGGAACCAAAATGACCATCTAAGGAAGCGCCATTATTAGAACAGACTGCGACTCTAATAGAATGAGGCATATCACTGTCTTTATACGGCTGAATTTCGGGTATGCTTTCATCTTCTGCTTCTTCGCCCCAAAGATAGCGTACTGCCAGTTTGATATTAGCCAGACCGATGCCGATATCTTCACCATCTTCTTCACCGTCATGGCTACCAATCCCGGTTTTTAAATTGGTCACCGTCACCGATTTTAATTTTTCATCAGTGAGCGGCGCTCCGACACGCTCATGCAGTAATTCAACTAAACTACTGACATCAACACCCGGTAGAATGCGTGATGCCAATGCGATACGTAGCGCGAGTTTACGATCTAACTGTTCCATAATATAAGCCTGTTAATTAAAGGTTTAAAAGAAGAGCCGCTAAAGTTTTGTTGCGTTTGCGGCGCGCAATAATTTTAAGGACGTCCGCGTGGTCACCAAATCCAGAGCGGTCATGCCATCAAGATTTTGCAAACCGGGGTCTGCCCCCAGCTGCAGCAATAAATGCACTAGCTTATCCTTGCCACTTGATGCAGCGTAACTCAACGCTGTATTGCCGGACGGATTCTGATAATTCAATAACTCAGCCTTGTGCTGTAACAATAAGAGGCAACATGTCTCACTCTCAGCATAACAAGCCCCCCAAAGCGCATTGTTACCGTAATTATCGATGCAATTTATTGACTCGCCCCGGGCTAATAATGCCTGAACCACATCATCACGACCTTGGCGGCAAGCTAGAACTAAGGCATATTCACCTGCACGATTCTTTGCATCCAGGCTAGACTCATTAAAGCCGTAGTTTTCTAGCCAATGATTTAGTATTAAATCCATTGCCATACGCTAAGCTTGTCAAAGCGTACTCGGACAATCATACAACTACCGTCTGAGTCTCTTTCCAACTGGAAAAACCGCCCTGCAAACTGAACACCTGCTTAAAGCCAAAGTCGGTAAACATTTCAGCCACATGCTCACTCGCATGACCAAAATAGCAATAAATAATTATTTTTTGCTGTTTATCCCCGCTTTTCAGCATTGATTCTCTAAGGCCCTCATGCAAACACATGGCTCCGTCTATATGACCAGCACGATAATCTTTCATATCCCGGCAATCGAGCAACTTAAGCGACGTATCTTCAAGTAATGTCAACATTTCTGTGACCGAAATGGTTTGAAATTTATTCATGACTGACTCATTCATAACTAGACGGGGCCGACAGATAAATCCTTATCTACAATGATGGTTTTAGCTAAAGCCGACTCCAGACTAATGATGTCTGCCTTAGTATCAAAACTTTTTGCTTCATCAAAAACCGTAATCACTTTATCTTCGGCTGACTGACCTTTTAAATCGCTTTTTTCTATATAAAGCAATTCTAATAATTCATTCCAGATCATCCCCTCGGTATAAGGAAGCAATTGAAAAGTCATGCCTTGGTGTTCGACTTTCATTTTTTCAGCAATATTTTCCACATAAAATAAAAACACGGTATCTAATGAAATATCATCTTTATATTCTTCAAGAAAAATAGTCAGCGTACTTAATTTTTTAAATAAACCACTGACGAAAATCAATTTGTCACTGTCTTCTAACACCACCGCCTGAAAAATTAAAAATTCAGGTGATTTACGATCAACTTCTGAACCGTCTCTAAACGCACCAGGCTTTAAGATTAAGTCACCACGAAAGGCAAATTTCCCACTCTCAGTAGTTGCCCCTAATACCGATACAATCGATAAATAGCCTTTTTTGTTATACTTTTCAAGTAACATTCAAACGTCCTCTTAATGGCAAAATTAATGGTGTGATGCACTATGTTTAGTGCTCAATGTGTCTATCAAACAATGATATTGTTCGCGTTCAAATTCGATTTTCTGGCTTGCAAAAAAGTCATCTGCGCCATCAACTGCATCTTGCATGACGGCAATGACATAATTTTCAGCGTGTACTGATTGCAACAGTTTCCGTGGCACTGAAGATTCAATTTTTAAAGTATTGGAAGACGCATCAAATGAATGAAAACGCATACCTTCAAATGCAGGTTGCTCATCTTTACCTGACATTAAAAAATATAAATCAATATTCGGTTTTGTCGCCTGCACTGAATAATAGCGGTAGCGTGCCAGATTCATAGCCACTGTAGTAAGTGCCTTACAAAAAGGCGTTTCGTCCAATTGACGATTCGGTAGAAATGCACCAATAAATAAAGCCATGAGAGTCACCTATTTTTACTAATCACATTCAATCGAGCAAAATTCTTGCCATAAAAAAATTTTCTGGGAAATTATTTTATCTAAAAATAACTGTATATTTATTAATGGCTTAATAAATGATTGTTATTTTGTACTGAATTTTGACGGTATTATTGCTGCTCTTTTCTGAGATTTTGTAGTAAATCCGACAAAAACTAAAATGAGCTTTGCAGCTTTAGTCATAAATGCAACGAAAAATACAGTTTATGATTTTTCATGAATCTTATTTACAGGGTATTTAAAGCATGTATCTGAAGCGCTATCACAAGATAATTATTACATTTATTTCAATTACTTATAATCAAAAAAAGATAATTAAAACTATTTCTCCAAGTTTACAGACTCATTTTTAAAAATTGGTTCAATATTTGCTTAATGTAGCAATGCAAGTTGTTTTAACCCTAATATTAATGAGGAATAGTGATATGTCCATTGCACCTATCAAAGAATTTTCTGCAAAAGCAAAAGCAGACCCTGTAATCGCAGAGCAATTAAAAGCCTGCCTGAAAATGAAAGAATTATTTGCTCTGGCTAAAGAGTATGGATTTGAATTTGATGAAAATTCACTTTATCCACCCAATGAGCCTCAATTTACTGAAGATCAATTATCAGAGAGGCTAGTCAAAGCGCTGTTACGCGTCTAGATCTGTTCGTCATAAACGAAGCGCATCCGATTTATGCGCTTCGTTTAATGGGCTAAGCCATTAGGCATAGATACCTAACCGTGCGGTATAAAATCTTAATAAATAATATACTAGAAAAATTTAACATGAAAATTAATAACTTAACCTTCTATTGTTTATCGACATTTGTATTTATTACGCTGGTAATATCACCTTTTCTTAAGTAAGAGAATAAATTGGGAACATATCATACGTGATGATTTAGAGTATCAACGTCATGTGGATTATGTTCCTATGAATCCTTTAAAACATGGCTATGTCAAGCGTGTGATAGATTGGCCCTATTCGACTTTTCATCGCTCTGTTGCTCAAGGTATCTATGCGCCGAATTGGTGTGGTGATATTGATATTTTAGCCGGAAGCGATGAATAACATGCCTCCGATTTCGCTGCCGCTAATCGGAGCTACGTGGGTTATTTTAACCATCTAACTGTTTAGCAAGCAGGCTTATTGGATGGATAATTTCAATCGATTGCTGAGCAGAATCGGAGTTCGCTAAGTGTAAAGCGCAGCCAATATTGGCGGTCAATAGATAGTCAACTGCGTTATTTTGCATAGACTGCCACTTTAAAGCGCTTAATGCATCGGCATTATCCGGGTGAGTGAGCATATAACTGCCACCGGCTCCACAGCAGAGATGCTTATCGGCTAGTTCAGTTACTTCAAGCTCTGGAATTCTGCTTAACAATTGATACTGCGATTGTTGAGTTTTTAACACATTTCGCTGGCTACAGGGTTCATGTATCATTACTTTATTAGGGCATGGCTGTAACTTCAGCTCTGTTTGCCAATGCTGCTCAACAAATTGCGTAATTTCAAACAATTTTTCCTGAAAAGCGTTTTGTTGACCAGCCTCCTCTATCTTCAACAGATTTTGATAGGCTTGCAACTGACAACCACAGCCAGTCGCACAATAAATAATGGCATCTACATCGAGTGCAGTAAAAACCTTAAGATTATTACGCATCAATAGCTGTGCGCTTTGTTGCTCACCATTATGAAAATGCAGCGCTCCACAGCAACTCTGTTGCTTAGGCACTAAAACCTCATAGCCAAGCTTATTTAAAACTTTAATCGCAGATAGTAAGGTCGCTTGATCAAAGTGTTCGGCAACACAGCCAGTAAACAGAGCCACGGTGCCGCGCTTAGTGTTATTGACCCTATATATTGATTTTAGCGAGCTAAGTATGGGGACTGGAGATATTTTATCGGCACGGCTTAATCCTATGCGTTCTAAAATCTGTCCCTTCCTGAGTAAAGCTCGCAGTCCGCTGAGTTGATAAAATTTTACTAAAGGCAAAAGTAAGTGCAACACTTGTTTATGAGCCACCAGGTGCAATGCGATAGTGGCATAAGTATTCAGTTTTGTTGGCAGTAAACCGTTTTTTTGCGCCTGATCAAAAAGCTTACCATAGTCCATTTTACTGGGACAAATAACTTCACAAGCGCGACATTGCAAACAATTTTGCAAATGTTGCAACGCCTGTAAATCAACGTTTTGTGAATCATTCAATAACTGGCTTAGGGTACGCACACGTTGGCGCGGCCCTTCTTGTTCTTCTTGAGTTAACTGATACGTTGGACATTGACTTAAACAGATGCCACAGCGCATACAGTCCATAGGATCAGGAATAACAGGACCGATTGGCGCACTATAAGGTTCGGCATTCGGCTCAAAATCCATTAACTCAATCATGTTAGTCTTCCATCACCTGCACATAAGCCCGGCGCAATAACTCCATTTCTGTAGGTGAGCCACCGATTAATTCAGTGAGATTTTTCATTTTGCAGTGCCGTGCGCTCATTAACTGGTGTGGCGGATCAAGACATTTAAACTTTGCCATATACACTATTGCAATGCCATCTGGTGTTTCCACCTGCTGAAAAAATCCAGGCTCGGCAACTAATAAATCCTCATCTAATTGCAGTTGTTGATTAATCTGCTTATTCAATGCCGTGGGGTGTAAGTTAATAGGCTCGGCTCTCACCTCGTCTTCCGGGATAATAGCGGATAATTTTGGCAACGGAGGAAAGCAGATATGGCCATTTTTCTGCTGACAAAAGAGAACTAAGGCACTAATATCGCCTTTGTAATAAATAATCAGATGTTGCTTATTTTGCATCGTGTGTTTATTGATATTTTTTTGGGGGTTATTCGAGTGTTTAAACTATGTTTCACTGTTTAAACTATGTTTCACTGCTTATCCCATAGTGTTTTATAGCCACTATCCAGCAATGACAATTGTTCCGTCACAGAATGCAATTGCTCATACTGTGGAAAGCGATCATTTTTACCTTTGCTATACCATTGATCCATTGCGCAAGTAAGCCGCTCTTTTTGTGCAGCCGTAACGGCAATCCGCTGTTTAAACCAAAGCAGATTATTTTCTGCTGTTAAGGCTAATACCTTATAACGTACTGCAGTTTCAAAAATACGTACCCCTCCCCCTTCGGATGCCGTCTGATAAAGTGCTTGCGCATCGCTCACCTCTACACCGGCTAAATAGTCGATGCCAAAACTATACAACTCGGGTAACCAGGGTACCGTGGGACCCATTAATACTGTTTTGGCCGACATCGCCAGCTCGGCTAAACGCGGAAAGGTTTTATTCACTAAACTACTAGCGGATAAAAACACCCAGTCTGCTTGTGGAATCAGGAATTCACAGGCTGGATCAGGGTAATCCATTCCCGCCGGTATACGTTCAAGCACTTGCCAGTGATATTGTTCAACATACTTTTCGATACCTGGATAATGCCCGATCACCACCACTTTCTGCCCAGCAATTAAAGGTAAAAAATGTTCGAACACAGTTAAATTGGCCGAGCTGGCTTGTGCTTCCAGGATATCGCATTCGGGCATATCCTTGCCGTGATTAAGACTGCAATTGATCGCCGCCATCGCCACACAGGCCTGATAAGGTTCCCACTGCAAAATACCTTTAGCCACATCCTTTAATGCTTGTCCGGCTAGCGTACCTGGCCACTTTAAGGTCCGTGTTGCTGACATGGGGGTCATCGCCAGACCTGAGTTGATGCGCGTATTGCTTTTTGTCTGACATACCGTCCATACCAAACCGATATTAACCCGATCAATAACATCAGCGCTACTGCAATAGTCTAATAAGTATTCATAAATGCGTTGCGGATCCTGCATAGTTAAGACCTATTCTAAAGAAGCAAGTAATTTTGCTTCGGTTTTAATTGCTTGCTCACTACCCCAGGCACTCATTGCTACAACAAACCATTGTGTTTTAGCAGGGTGAGGCTTGACAATGTCATATTCTGCATAAAACGAACCATCACTATTAAACTGGATCTCGCCTATACGTTGTTTATTGTTATCAAACCAATAGCCGGTAAGATTTTCTGCTGCGGTATAAGGGTCTTTGGTTAAGGAAAACTCGGCTTGATCAAAAACGGGGACATTATTGATTTCGGCTGCTGAAAAACCGAGCTTTTTAATGGCCAGCAACATTTCCAGACAAATGAGCGTACCTAGTTGTTTGCGCTGTTCAAATTGATATTGAATTAATGCCTGGGTATCCATTATTACTCAGCCTCATCCATTGCCGCAGACAAATCCATAATGACTGATGCACCAGAACGATCTTCTGGATCCAGTTCTTTTATGATATTTAGAATGGTGCCGGCCTGAATTGAATCATGCTTGCGTAATTTAATAAAAGCCAATGCCTTTAAGGTATATAAATAAAACAAGCTAACCTCATTAGCATATAAGTCCCATTTTTCCATATCACGATACAGGCGGCGATAATCGCTAGGAAAACCACCTTGCCTGGCGGCCTCCTCTAACCCTAATAAAACAAACATCTCGGCTTCATTAAGTCGTGCTTGATAAAAATAAAATTTATACAGCGCAAAATAAGTCTGCAAACAGTGTTTATCAAGACTTAACGCTTGCATAAATAAGTCCTCCGCCTTTAATTTATCACGACGACTGGAAATAACCGCCGCCTGTAATAAGCGATTAACCTCTTCTGGCATACTCGGGCTAAATAACACCACATCATCAATAAATCCAATACCTGCCATTATTACCAAACTTCCGCAGGTACAAGTAATTGCGTCACTGGTTCACCACCTAAAAGATGTTGTTCAATGATAGTTTTCACATCAGCTTTAGTGACTTTGCCATACATCAGCCCTTCCGGGTATACCAGAACGCTAGCCCCCATCATGCAAGGGCCTAAGCAACCGGTATTGGTTAAAGCGATTTTTTCAAACAGGTTACGCGCTTGAATTTCATTCATAAACTCATTCATAACGTCAGCACACCCTTTACTGCCACAGGATCCTCGCGGATGCCCTTCGGGACGGTTCTGAGTGCAGACAAAAACATGTTTTTCAGGTCTGGGCATGGTTGTATCCTCTATGCAGCTTGTTTATGTTGATGCGTAAAACAGGATTTTGGACAGACTTTAGAGCATGCTTCGCAGCCTATGCAATCCATACGGTTTTTTAAACTCATGACCATACTGTTTTCATCATCATCTTCAAAATCACCATAATCATCATCAAAATCTTCTGGATTCATTGCCTCTGACTTTTCAACCAAATCAAAGACATCGCGTGGACACACTTTAAAACAGCGACCACAGCCTATACAGGTTTCCTGATTTAAGTCCGATACATAGGCCGGCGTCCATACCGTACCACCGAAAGTAACACCCGTAATATTTTCAGTCATTTTCTATCCCCCTAAGCCGTTTCTGTTTGTGCATCAAGTAAGGCTTGATTCGCCTCATCCCATGCCTTACAAGCCTCAAAGGTTGCCAGGGCAATAGGCATTAATTCTTGATATGCGCCCGGCAAACGATCCTCAATTAGATCGTGTAACTCCATGGCTTGTTCGCTAGCCAGACGCTTGTTTTTTTTTACATTCTTTTCTAGTTTTTTTAATTCTTCAGGGGTCATTATTCACTCCTTTAATCGGTAGCCGCCGCATTATATTTCTCAACTAATTCTTTGGCTCTGTTAATTAACTTGTCACTTTGTTCACACATCTCTTCCAGGCTACGAAAACCAAAGCGGTGAATATCACGTAGCGTTTTATCCACCACAATCAATTTACCAATCATAATTAGGGCGCGGCCAAAACCTTCATGAGAAATATTCACTAAGGAAACAGCCATAAGACCGGTTTCATGCTCAATCGTTGCCGCTAAAGCACTATAAAACGCCTTTACATGGGCAATGGTAATCTCATCAGGATCGCCTATAACTGGAATAGATTTTTTACGTTCTTTTGTTAACACTAAAGGGTCAATGATTTTTGCTTTAGACCAGCCATCATAAGTACCATAAGAATCTAAGGCGTTAATCTGTTTAAGCATTTCACCAACAAAAAACTCTCCCAAAAACGGATCGTTCTCTTCTACCACTAATTGAGCTGTATTCACACTGTTTCTCCCGGTTGTTTTCCTCTACTGAAAAACGCATTACATTTGCGCTCAGCTTAAAAATAATAATTTGATTTTTAATCGTTAAAAATATTGTCCATCTACTCCTGCCAATCCTCATCCACCATCTCATCAAAACGCTTAGGATCAGCACTCATTTGTTGCTTAATGGCCCGCGCCAGCCAGCTAGAAGGACCAGCGCGTAATTCAGCTTGTAAATCATTAAGCAATTTATCAATTGGACTATCATCATGAACCTTTACCGGCTGTATACCCAGTGCAACCAGTTGTTTTACTGCAGAGGCGCCAACGGCCTGGCAGTAAACAGCCGCACAGCCTTTTAATAAATCAAATTTAACGGCCAATTTATCTTCATTGCCATCCTGATCTAATGCGCCAAATTGAGCCGCTTCTATAAACTCAATCCGGTCTGGATTAAGCGCATAAATAGCAAATGATTTAGCGGATCCAAAGTGTTGATTAACATGTTTCATATCGGTACTGGCAAACGCAATCTTCAATGCTGTATTCATAGCTAATTCCTCTGATTCACTGTGTACAATTTGCAAGCGTCTGGTTAATAACATGATTACGCCCGTTCATGTAATGGTTTTTGTGCATAAACAGAATGGTATTCAGGTATTTCTTCATGGCTAAAATTAATAACCAGATTTGCCAGATCAAATAAAGCCTGCCGAGAACCGCGATAACCAATCCAGGTTTTTTGGTAGCCACCAATAATATCGAATTGCGGAAACCCTGCGCGCAGGATAGGCAAGCCTAATCTTTCAGCGGTTGCCGTTGCATGGGAATTACCAATAACTAATTGCGCCGCCTGTTCGCGTGCAATCAATTCCAGATCTTCTAAATCCCCTATTTTGACTTGCGCTACAGGCAGTGTTTCCAGACAGACGGCAGGGCTTGGCGAAACCGCCGCAACAACTTCTGCTCCCATTTCATTAAGAAAGTGAGCAAAAGCATTTAACTGATCAGGGTCAGAAGCAAGCGCAACACGTAATTGCCCTAACATAAAATGGGTATCCAGCATGGCATCTTGTAACTGCATACGTTGCCGTTCAATCCGCTCAGGCACCTCAATACCCGATATTTGGGCAAGAATCGTTACCAAGCTGTCATTCGCCGCCAATCCGTACAAATGTGCCAACTGATAGCTGGGTACCGTTGTTTTTTGTGCCAACAACTCACCCGCTTTATACAGTGACGGACCAATCACCAATGTGGCTTTTGCATCGCCTAAGGTTGCCAGTTCTGAAATAGCCGTTCCGCCAATGGTTACCGGAGAAAATTCATCTTCCGTTAAAGCACCATCTAAAGAGTCGGCAATATTAGGAATAAACACCGGTCTTAGGTTAAATGTCTCTAACAGATAAGTTAAGGATTCTATATCACCCGGGGTTAGCATGGCACTGCATAAAACATTAACCTGGTGTTTACGACGACCTGGTTTGGTTCCTGCGGCTTGCGCGTCTGGCACTAGTGCTCGAATAATTTCGGTTACCGTTGCCGCATAGCCTGTTTCAGCGCAGCCAGTAAAATCAGGCGTATTCACGGCAACCACGGCAACATCAGCATATTCTGGGTATTTGACTCGAAACTCCAGTACATTGCGCTGTACGTCCGCCCCTTGTGTTTCTGCCAGACCCGTAGTTAATACGGTAATTAAGGCAGGCTTACTTTTTTCAGCAATGTTTTTTAATCCCTCAATCACATTTTCATCCGCTCCCATCACGGAGCTTCCCTGATCCATTGCCGTGGTTTGCAGGGGAATTGGTTCACGAAAATGGCGAACAAAAAACACCTTGGCAAAAGCCGTACAACCTTGTGAGCCATGTAGCATGGGAATGGCATGATTAAAGCCCAAAGTCGCCAATGAGCCGCCTATAGGCTGACTGGCTTTAAGTGGATTAACCGATAAGGCTTTTTTACGTTTGATAATTTCAGCCATGTTATGCCACCTTATTTGTTTTCCACGGTGCCACAGCGCGTACCGCTGGCCACACCGGGTTTTCAATGGTTAAGGATAGTTGACGAACTAATTCCAGCATGCCTTCATAGCCAGCATAACCGAATTCACGCTCCTGATTAATATCTAAAAATGGCACTTTGGCTTTTAGCGCGGTATACATATTCCGCCCCCCGGCGATTAGGATATCCGCCTGATAATCTTTAACCACTTGTAACAAGGCTTTCGGGCTACCATCTTCAATCATTAGCGTCTCTTCGCCCATTAATTCACGAATTCTTGCCTTATCTTCTTCGGTGGATTTTTTAGTACCCGTCGCCACCACAACCATACCTAAATCTTGCAAGGCTGAGATCACCGACCAACTTTTTACCCCACCGGTAAATAACAACACACGTTTACCATTAAGCCGTTCTTTCCAGGGCGCAAGTAAGGTTCGAATGCGCGCTTCTTCACGGGTAATTAATACTTCAGTACGCGCTTGTAAATCGGCATCACCAATAAATTTTGCAAAGTCACGTAACGATTGACTGGTATCGGTAATGCCATAAAAGCTGCCTTCAAACCAGGGTGTGCCGTATTCTTTCTGTAATTTTCGGGCGACATTAACCATCGCCTTAGAACACACCATCATATTCACTTCAGCTCGGTGCATCGTTTGAACTTCACGAAAACGCGCATCACCAGATAAAGTACATAACACCCGCAAGCCTAATTCATCTAATAAGGGTAAAACATGCCAGAATTCACCAGCAATATTATATTCACCGACTAAATTAACATCGTGTACGGTTATGCCTTCACGCTCCGTCCCTGCAGGTAATGGATCAGGTTCACGAGTGCCCATCACATATTTCACCATGGCATCGCCGGCAATGCGGTTGCCCAGGTTTTTAGTTCCGTAAAACCCCGCACAATCAATTGGAATAACCGGAACTCCCCAGCGTTCCTCAGCGGTTTTACACACGGCATTAAGATCATCACCCACTAAAGCGGGCACACAGGTATTGTAAATAAAAACGGCCGGCGGCTGATAACTGTCTATCGCCTGTTTAATAGAGTGTAACAAGCGCTTTTCACTACGGCCCATAATGACATCTTGCTCAGTCAAATCGGTAGTCATTCCTATACGATATAATTGTGAGCCTGAAGAACGTGTTCCGCGGTTATCCCAGGAACTACCCGCACAGGCAATAGGGCCATGTACGATGTGAGCAACATCGGCGATCGGCAACAAGGCAATCTGCGCCCCATCAAATGCACATCCCCCTGCTGCTGATCCTGGCTTAGGTTTTGCACAACCGGATTTTTCCTTCTTGTTATGCTCGCAAGCCGGCTCGTCTAATAATTCTGCAATGTCTTTGGTTGATTTCATGCATGCCACCTCTGTTTTTACAAACAGCTAAAGCAATCAACATGCCAGTTCATAAGTAACTGATTTTACTTTATATTATGCAATAACATTTTGTAGCAAAGACGACAAAATGCAGTACTCTATTTATTTTAGCGACAATACATTTGTCATCAATAAGAATCTGTTACACTGCATTGAATTGTTATATTTTCTCCTAGAATTACTGGACATACGCTAATGAATCAACTTACCCCGGAAGGTCAACACATCATCAATGACCTTGCCCAACGCTACAACTTTAGTCCCGATGCCGTTTTCAGCATGTTGCAATCGGTCATCAATGGCAACGGCTCTATGGCACAGTTTAATCACTCTGAGTTTGGAGGATCCGGTCAATGGATGCGAGGTGGCATGATTATGCTCGGCGACATGTTTAATAATGGCTTGAAAAACAGCGTGGGCGGACTTTGTCAGGAACTTTCCGATATTATTGCCAAGCAGCCAGGACTTATTCAAACCGGCAGCTTTCAGTCACAAAGTCAGGGTAATCAGCAGCAAAACAACCACAGTGGCGGTAGTCAGCAACAACAAAACGGTTCGGGACCTGTTGGCCCGGTCAGTTTATTTGTTCCGCCAGCACCCGGTAGTTCAGGTAACTGGTGGCCCAAAGGCTTGCAATTCCCGACCAGCACAGGCGCACAAAATAATGTCCGTTATGCTTACTTTGCTAACATACACCGTTTAGCCATCGACGCAAATGGCCATGTTAACCTGTACGATACCCTGGATCACCAGATTGGCGGTTTTTCTCAGCAACAGTCTGTTGGTGGTTCGATTACCTTTAGCAGTCAGTATGGCGTGGTCGATATCAGTACCTTACCCATTATTTCTATTGATAATGAGCCTGTAGCTCCGCGTGTACAAGATGAGGCGCCTGCTGTAGCGGTTGACACCAATATACAGAACCTTACTCAGGAAGCCGATATTTTCGCAGCACTGGAAAAACTGGCTAATCTTAATCAGAAAGGCATTTTGACCAACGATGAATATAGCGCCAAAAAGGCAGAGCTATTGTCCCGCTTATAAAGCATACTTCTTCCGTTCATGACATAAGGTGCTCCGTGTTGCGCACCTTATGCACTAAACATTATACGGAGATGCAATCCAGTCTCTTAATACCGCTTCATCACGCTTAGGCAGATAGGCAAAATCACCGGTAATATCACGATGAACGGCTGCACCACTGTACGGTGAAACCAGCTTGCCTTTAACCATATAAAAAAACCAGGCAAACGGATACCCAGCCTGACGATCAAACCGGTTTAAGATATTATTTAAACTATTGCCCTGCTTGCCGACTAAATCTTCCAGATGGGGCAGTTTTTGCTTATGGATATTAAGAATTTCCGCATTAATAATCTGCTCTCCATAGCGTCCTGTATGCTGATAGGGGCGGATAATCCAGTCGTGGCTAAATAAGTGTTGTTTATCACTACTGCGATTCCAATCATCCATAAAGCGCTGTACAGGATGCTCCTCTACATTATGCTCATTCAGGCTTTGCATAAACAAGCGTATATCAGTTTTACGCCGATATTGATACCGCGAGTGACCCAAATTATAGCTTTCAATCGTTGCCGGGCTTAACGGATCAATAATGTCTTCCTGATCTTCAGGTAAACAGTCTTCATTAATAAGTAAGTGATCGGCAACTTCCTGGGTTTTATCAATTTCCAGCAAGATAAAGTCTTCGGCCTTGTCCCCGGTTTCAATAACAAAATACAAGGTTCGCCCGCTAAGCCTTGTAGCGATCAACTGCTCATCCAGAGCATAATCAATTAAGGTCTGAAAATTTTGACCACATTCCAAAAAAGTACGTTCCACCCATTCGATTAAATCTTGGGCAATACGTTTGCCCTCGGCATCCACCACACCCCCTATACGATACCATTCGTCACCGGTACGTGCTAAACGTACCGGTTTATCAGGAATAAGTGCCTGAATTTTAGTTAATAATGATAAGTCATCTTTACCAGGAATCAGGCGTTTACATAATTCGCTGACCTGCAGACCGCTCAGGGCAATTGTTTGCTCAATCATCTTGTTGTTCCAGATTTGTTGAATTTAGCCTTTCTTGTGCCAGCGTGCGCACATCCGGCTCCGGATCGTTTAACACCGCCACTAAGGCCGCGACAGGCACATGCTGAGCAGCGGTGTAACGCACCATCCAGTCTGCATCATCCAAAAATTCAGTCGCTTCATCATCGGTAATACGTTCCACAATAATGCGTCTGACTTCAGCATCGCTATCGTTCTTCATTAAACCCAGGCTGACTTCAGGTAAGCGCTCTGCCACGACTTTTCTTACCTGCAGATCCGGGTCTTTAATAAATCGGAATAGCCGACCCGGCTGAAGTCTTCTGGCAACCGTTAAGCGCACAATATAATCAGTATCATTTGCTAGTAACTCCAGTTTTTCCGGGTTAATGCGATCCGCTACTGTCATTCTGACCTCACGATCAGGATCGTCCATAAAACGCTGTAATTGATGAGCAGGCAATCGATACACGACCGCACGTCGCACCACTTCATCTTCATCATCCAGAACCACACTGAGCGTAGCTAAGGGCGAATAACGTACTGCAATAGCACGTCGTTCCCAGAAAGCATCTTGTAAATAGCTAGGTGCATACTGGGGATTAATGCGGAAAAAGCGATCAATTTGTCGACCACTTTCAACTAAAACACAGGTGTCACCAGGCATACACCGCCCCATGAGCAATGTTTTGGATCGGAATGGGCAAAGACTACAATCCGCAATAGGCGTATTAGAAGGGTTGTCTGCCATAACCACTACTCAATCTTGATACACTTCTGCGACTACTACACCTGTGGCGCTGTCAAAATCATTGGTTAAACACATACAGTGATCATGACCGTTGATTAGATATAAATTGAATTTTTCTTGCTCCAATACAGGATCATTATTGGGAATATCATCATCAGAGCAATAGGTAAAATGGATAGGTGCATAATCGCGCCTTAAGGTTGCAAGTATAGCTTCATCGATACTCGTGGCGTTTATCTGACTGGCGATTCTGGAGACTATTTCTTGACTGATCATATCTTTCCTTCCTGCTGCTTATAGCCTGGAGACGACCTATTTAACCCCATCGTTTTGGCTAAAAAAGGCGGTGGAGAGGTTAACAATACATGCTGTAACTGTTCAATAATATCTGCAACACGAGCTTCATTATTGAGTTTAATCGGGTGCACTCCCTGTTTTACAACTTTAGATGCCGCAGCACCTCCAATGGCTAAACTGTAGAGCACCTGACAATCCTGTATCAATTCCGCACGATAGAGTTGTTTCTGCGAAGCCTTTAAGATCTCATTTGTTGTTGCACAGCGTATAGCGATTAATCGACTTTCCTGAGCAGATATTTGATAAATATAAAAATGTTTGCACGCGCTAAACTGCTCATCTATATAAAGTCCGTTCTGACTGCAAATTGCCACACGGATGGAATGTGGCATATCGCCGATTTGATAGCGTTGTATTACAGGCGTTATACTCACAAAGCACTGTTGCTTTACAGCTGTTTGCAAAAAGCTTAACGATATTTGCAACACTTCCAGCGGATAGGCATACTGTATACCTTTAATCAGTATCTGCTGGTATTGTTCCATGCTGAGCAATTGCAACTTTTGCGCTGTTAATGGCAAGCCCAGTTCTAGCGTTAACACATCAATCAGTTGTTTCGCTTGCGTATCAGGTAATGCTCTGGCAGCCAGACCGATAGCTAAAGCCAGTTCACGTGATAAGCCTGCCTGATGAGTCATAACGTTATTCCTTTAAAGGCAAAATACAATTTAATATGGGACATACCCGAACACATTCAGGCTCATCCGTATACCCAATACACTCGGTGCATGTCCTCTTATTAATACTAAAACTCAACACACTTTGTTTAATTGATTTTGTTGGGCAAATGGGTTCACAATCACCACAAGATATACATTCATCATAATCAATATACAAGGCCATAAAGACAGCTATCTATAAATAGCATTAAGCAATAATAACAAGCAATTAAAGACCAAATTCAGGCATGATTAGCTCTAGCCAGGCATTTATACGTTCTTCATGCTTATCACTTTGATTCTCTTGATCTAATACTAAACCAACAAAATCATCGTCATCATTAAGTGCACGTGAGCTATTATACTCATAGCCTGCGGTTGACCAATTGCCGACAAATTTGGCACCGGTGTCTTCTAGGTCCTCGTAGATAATACCCAATGCATCTACAAAATTATCAGGATAGCCTACCTGATCGCCCATACCGTATAGGGCAATTGTTTTACCCGTCAAGTCTGCACTGCTTAACTCAGGTAAAAACTCTTCCCAGTTTTCCTCTTCAGTGCCGGCTGTTAAACCAGGTAATTCGCCATCACCTAAGGTTGGTGAGCCCAGAATTAAATAGTCGTATTCCAGCATATCCGCAACGCTGCTGCGATTAATATTAAGCGGCTTTGCGGCTTCGTCACCTATTTTTTTGGCAATTGCTTTTGCGATTTTACGTGTATTGCCTGTATCTGTTCCGAAGAATATTCCAATTTTGGCCATTGTCTGTCTCCTGAAATATATAACATCTAAACTTGAGTATCATTTTGATCATCAAGCGAATGATTAAATTTTAAAAAATATTTAACCTTACTCATCTACACGTTTAGCACGTAAAGTAATGGGTATTTTGGGTGGAGGGCTCATCGGCTCAAAATAATATTTAGAGCCATCACCCAGAACAACTTCACCGCCCCACTTTTCAGCAGTATCAAACTCGAGCGATTCAACGGTTTCTTCTAAATCTTTTTTTGCCACATAGAAAAGCAGTTTTCCATCTTCTCTATTTCTTAGCATAATACTGGGCATAGGCTTTTCTCCTGAAAAGGGGGTGGCCGATGAACTCTAACCTGGTATTAACAGAGCCCACCGACCGTACTTTGAAAATTAAACTAGCGAACTAAATCGTAGTTATAATCAGTTGTACCCATACCTCTAGTATCTTTGTCTAGTTGTTCTAGTATCGCATTAACCAAGGTTGTCAAGATATACATACCACCCTCGTAACCTAAAGTTGTCATACGATGTAAATGATGACGGTCAAAGATGGGGAAACCGATACGGATTAATGGCACTTGGAACTCTTCACCTTTATGTAAGGTATCGCGTTCAATAAACTTACCGTAGGAATTACCAATCATAAAGTCCGGTTTATTAGTGAAGATTAATGAACGGAAATGCCATAAATCTTTACCGTTATGAACAGTGGTATTTTGTCCATAAGGCGATTCAGACAACATGGCATTCATCGCTTTTAACCAACGTTTGTTGGCATGATTACATAACACATCCGTCGGTTCTGCACCAAATTCGAGTAACATTTTGGTCATACCCATCACATAATCGGCATCACCATACAGTGCGAATTTTTTACCATGCAACCAGGCATGTGAGTCAGTAATCATATCGACAAAACGGCCACGTTCTAACTCTAAAGAAGCAGGAATAGGTTTACCGGTTAATTCCGACACTTTCATTAAAAACTCATCCGTCCATTCCAGACCCATAGGAATGTTAATTTCCGTAGCGGGCTGGTGTAACATCGTTTTAATGTATTTCTTTGTTTTAACTGACTGCCAGGGTTGCAATAGCAATGTGTCTATTGCATTCGGCGCATCTTTGACTTCATCCATGGTAGTACCGCCTGCATACATACGGAACTCGCCATCAGCAGGTGTATCCAGAACCTCACTAGGATCACTTAACATACTATAATCCACACCCATTTCTTTCATCATGCGATGCATGACACGGAAATTACCTAAGTAAGTTTCAAAGCCGGGTACGATATTAATTTTACCGTTTGAGCCCACTTCTTTATCTTCCATGTAGTTACGGGTAAAGTAATTAAGGATACCTTCAAACATATTATCCCAGCCAGTGGTATGACTACCGACAAAGCTTGGCGTATGCGCAAAAGGCGTTGGAAATTCCTGCTCTATATAGCCTTCTTTTTTACTGTTATTGATAAATGCATTTAAGTCATCACCAATCACTTCAGCCATACAAGTGGTTGATACAGCGATCATTTCAGGTTTGTATAATGCTTTGGCATTTTCCAGACCTTGCATCATATTTTTTTGCCCACCAAATACCGCGGCATCTTCAGTCATTGAATCTGACACGCAAGAAATAGGCTCTTTAAAATGACGGTTAAAATAAGTACGGAAATAAGCGACACAGCCTTGTGAGCCATGTACATACGGCATGGTTTTTTCAAAACCTAAAGCACAAAGTACTGCCCCTAAAGGTTGACAGGCTTTAGCCGGATTAACCGTTAAAGCTTCACGATTAAAGTTAAGTTCTTGATATTCTTTAGTCGTTGTCCATTGAAAAGTTTCTTCAATTTTTTCTTGCGGATGCTTTTCTTCGTACTGATCCTGTTTATTTTTTAAGTTATCTTTGTATTCATCTGTTCTAAATAAAGGATAACTGGCTTGGATATTTTCTACATCTTGACTCATGATAGACTCCTACGTGCCACTAATCTGTGGACGACGTTTTGAGAATAAGGGTTGCAGGCCACTCAGTAAATCAGCCTGCATCGTTGTATTAGATCACTCGAAATTTAAGCACTGACTGCCACATCAGCAGTATCTACAGTAGCCTTTTTCCAGGGTGCTTTAACATTTGCCCAACATGGATTATTAATGGTCATATCCATATCACGCGCAAAGATCGCAAAACCATCATAGCCATGATAAGGTCCCGAATAATCCCATGAATGCATCTGGCGGAATGGCACACCCATTTTCTGGAAGATGTACTTTTCCTTTACCCCTGAGCCCACTAGATCAGGCTGTACTTTCTTAACAAATTCTTCAAATTCATAACCAGTGACATCATCGTATAGCAAGGTGGCATTACCCATTTCCTTGATGGTACGATCATAATCATCGTTATGACCAAATTCATACCCCGTACCGACCACTTCCATACCTAAATCTTCATAAGCACCGATCACATGACGAGGACGTAGACCACCGATATATAACATCACACGTTTACCTTCTAAACGTGGTTTGTACTTGGCAATGACTGCATCGTATTCCGCTTCGTAGCGTTTAATCACTTTTTCAGCTCCAGCTTTGATGGCCCCCTATGTCAACATACCTGTCGCCTGTGAAATTTAATATTAGGAGACAGAAATGGCCATATATAGCCAGGAATTTAAAGTACAATCCGTAAAGAAAGCATTATCCAAACGTGAGGGACAAACAC
>Ga0208648_1001205_pt1 | contig 22168 bp, 16 predicted proteins | sample AntAceMetag02UKL_FD_184772 | JGI IMG/M metagenome (GOLD analysis project Ga0208648, IMG submission 184772) | Saline lake microbial communities from Ace Lake, Antarctica - Antarctic Ace Lake Metagenome 02UKL (SPAdes) (version 2) | ecosystem: Environmental > Aquatic > Non-marine Saline and...
CTTCTGCCGGGACATTCACAGATACTCCTGTCGCTACTATTTCAGAGATAGCATCAAAAGTGATCATCTTATCATGATCAATCAACTGACGGATAGCATCATCTACTGCTGATTCATTTTCCCTCGCTGCCAGATGAAGGATTTTCAAATACTCTTTGTCAGCTCTCCGGGTAAGTCCTGATCAGACCAACTTGAGTATAGCCGGGAAGCGGATGAACTGAAACATCTGGTACTACAGGAACAAGTACACTTTTCTCGTCCTCAAGAATGACTTTCAAGGTCTCAGGTTCGATAATCGCGTGTACTGTAGCATTTATTCCCGGCGGAATTGTCACCATCTCAGGTTCCACCGGAAAATCAAAAAAATAGTTGATGGTATGAATGTCCAATTCAAGCCGGGGATGCTTGATATGTTTAAGGAATAATAAATCTTTACCTCTTCCCGAAACTCGAATATTAGCGGTAGGCGGAAGTTCTGATACCATTATTTTGCCCGGTTTAATTTTCCTGGTGACAAGCGGGACTTCAAGTTCAGTCTCATAAACTTGATTGGTAACTACAAATACCCACAAAGCACATGCAAGAATAAACAGGTAAGCTTTAATCTGCCATTGGTAAGAAAGCAGTTTGATTATTTTACTATGTTTCTGCATTACATGTGATAATACGATTATTTCCGGGAAAAGTAAAATCCAAATTAGGACTCAAAATAAAACTCCCCGAAAACGAGGAGTTAAAATAATAATGAAGCCGCTTAATATGCACGACTCATTTTAATAACACCATCTTCCTTGTTTCAATATGTTTTCCAGCTTCGATACTATAGAAGTACATTCCTGATGCCATATTGTTCATGTCAAGAGTAACATGATGGAAACCAGCGTTCATCTGCCTGTCGATCAGATTAAAAACTCTTTGCCCAAGAATATTATGGACAACCAGCTTAACATGTGCTTTATCTGACAGATCGAATTTTATTGCTGTCACAGGATTAAACGGATTTGGATAGTTCTGATGAAGCTTGAATACTGTAGGCAGTACAACCTCATTTTCTGATCCATAACTACTATTACGGAGCGCCGCTAATAATTCTCCTGATTTTTTCTGATGAGCTGCGAAGGATTCAGGTTTTAAAGAACTGATCCTACCAATACCCTGATCATCAGGTTCTGAATCCAGTTCTTCTTCCGCACCAATTGATCTTAGATAGACAACACCTGCATCAATGACAGCACAAACACTGTCTTCAAATGAAGTATTTTCATCTTCGATAAGTTCTTCATAGTATTCAATTGCTTCTTCGTATTCACCCTCTTCGACTTGTATCTGGGCAACAACATGCAAAGCTCCACGTGTAATTCTTGTATATACTGTACTGTCTGCTATATCTTCCAGAAAATCAATTAGATCATCAGAATCATCTCCTGTTTCAAGCCAGCATTTAAAGAGTAGCGAAATACCTCCTACTCGATTGGAAAGGCTTGAATCGTTCTCTACGATTCCCTGCAATAAACGCATTGCGACCGCGTACTCTTCGTTACGCATATATTCAAGACTTAGAAAAAGTGAATCAGTATATACGGACTGGGTTCTGTAGCCACCAACAGGAATCTGTTCCTGCATATCCCATGGCGCTATTAGCATATCCTGAGTAGAAGGCGAAAACAGATCGTCAATATCCGGTTGACTTGTTCCCCAGTAGTTGAAATGCATTGGAACTGGACCAGCCGGTTCGCTGGTAGATACAATCGCATAACCATTCTCAGCCTGCCAAATATTGTTATGACCATTTATCAATAGTGGATAGATAATGCCCTCTATACTGATTTGCGATGGTGTTCCAAGGTCAGCTCCATTTTCATCTAGCCAGTTGTAAGCGCCCAGTCCGCCCTTGCACATCTCAGGAAATGCGTCATGAACAAGCCACAATCCTTCTCTGAAACAACCCTCAATCTTATTCCTTGTTAACATCGGATCAGAATCATACAAGAGTATTCCGGTAGGATAATCAAGAATTGTATTGTGATCGATGAGTCCGTTGCAGTATTCATATTTAATTCCATAAACTTCTGTACTGGTAAGAACTGAGTCCTGATTTGAAATGTAGCAATCTATAACGTCGAGATCGCCAAGGCTTGCAAATATAGGATGCATAGCGCCGTTAAAATCACAGTTATTTATTGAGCTTCCAATTATTGGATAAATAAGATGAACGCCATGATGAACAAATTCCGAATCACTTTCAAAAGTACAATTCAGCACATCCAATTGAACAGGGATTGAACCGGCTGCATAAACCCCGTATTCACAATTAGTAAAGGTGCAATTGTCAACAGGATTATTCAAATCTGTTTGTACATCTATTGCATATTCCGAACGGTCAAATTCACAATATTCTATATCAGTGTTACTTGAAGATCCAGAATAAAGTATTATATCAACACCAAAATCATTGGTATCTGCAGCTACGAATTTTATCGGATCATTTTCACTCCCGACAGCATTTAGTTCACCATAGACATGAATTTTATGCCCATTCCCCCACAGTTCTGTTCCAGGGCTAAGTTGCAAAGAACCATTTTGAGAAATCGTAATATCTTCTTTCAATAAATAAATGTCAGCGCCCCATTGTTCGCTGCCGGTGATATTGGAATTTGGTGCTCCTGTATCCAGCAATTCGTAAAGAGATTGAGATTTGCTTAATGCTTCCCAAAGCGAACTTGGCTTATAATCTGGATCACCTAATGATAATCCACTAAGCCTACTTGTCAAATCAATATCTTCTCCATCTTCAGCGAATACAGCAGAAGCGGCTTGTACCCATATATCATATGCGCCAATAACTGCTTCAATACTGTCCATAAGGATAGTACATGTATCGAGGATACCTTCATAGTAGGCAATCGCAGTTGTATAATCTCCATCGAACGCGTAAATTTGCGCTCGCATATTCTGCGCAGCTTGTCGCACATTTCCGTCAGCCGTAGTGTCGGCAAGATCTTCGAAGAAAGTTGACATATCTGTTTGTTGCTGATCATCAGAAATCTGACATTCAAAAAGTCGCGCTATGCTTCCAACCCGAATGTGTGTGTCAGTTGCATCTTCGACAACTCCTTGAAAATTGACAACTGCATCTGTAATACGACCCTCTCTTAGATCTTCAATACCTTCATGAAATGCAAAAAAATGTCCTGGTAAATCTACAGGTCCGGGATCGTCATAATCAACATCGGTTTCCCATAGGTAACCTTCACCTGGTGGATGCCATTCACGAGTAAGAGGATCATTATCAATCAGAAATAAATCATTGTGAGCATTATAATGCTCTAGCCTGGTATTATAGAAATAGTTCAGGTTTGTGAAAATCATTCCATTTGCATAGGACAGACCATGTTCATGAAAATTAGCAGGTCCTGGGTCTTCATCACCCCAATAATTTTCAGAATAATTGTAAATAGTATTAGCACCTGGATCACGCTCGAAGTTGACTCGTATTGCGAAATTTGTTCCAGGATTTGGACGAACAGTATTATAGAAATCATACATATTTGGTATATTATTAGTGTTATAATAAAGTCCATATCCATAAACTGATCTTGACCTGAAGTGATTAAATCCTCTATTTCCGCCAATACCTCTAAGTATAGGACCGTATTGCCCTGAGACTTGTACACAATAACCTCTATGTTCGGAATACCCACGACATCCGTTTGTGTAGTTTCTCGAAATATTCGGCCAGGAACCATTAACTTCTATATTTCTGGAATAGCCTTGCATAAGATTTCTGTCAATCAATCCTCTACTTCCACTTGTCAATTGGATTCCATAAGACATTAATTGCGAATCCTCCAAATTGGTTATAAATACGCTTTCAATGATGTCCACATCTGAATTTACAGCTTGTACACCCATCCAAACATCATCAAAACTACACCCAGTAATTTTTGAATCATCACAATTACGCATATGAACACCTCTTGGCAATTGTTGATTATTCTCAAATCTCCATACAGGATCAACAGGTAAAAATTCGTCGTTTTTGAACCTACAGTCACGAATATCGACGGAAACTCCATGGGCATATATCGCGATTTCAGATGAATTAACAAAAGTATCTGCTAACACAGGATTGTTTAATGATTTATAGATTTGTAGAGCATGATCTTCATTGTTATCAAAACGGCAATATTGGACTTTTGAGTTGGCAGATGAATTACTTGTGAGTCTTATTTTGACACTGGCGTCTCCTTCGTTCACAAAAGTATTATTTGTGAATAATATCCTTGTATCGTTTTCATCGTTCGGATTGTTATCTCCCACGGCATCAAGTTCACCATTTACAACCAATACGTTATGATCCAATGCGGCAATTATTACATTTGGTTCGATTACTAAAGTACGACCAGTTGGAACATTCACATTACCTGTCATTACGACATTATGCTCCCAATGGTTATTGTTTAGGTTTATTTCACCACTGGCATTAAATACATCTATTTCTTTTATAATATTATCACTTAAATCATTTGGAAGATAATTTGTTGATACTGTAAGTCTTATGTCTGTATCACGAATGATTGACATATTCATCCCCCCACACAATTGAGAAGAACGCCAAGTCCAATCCTCGGCAGGTCCAACTCCCCCCCAATGTCCTCTACTTTCCCAAGTGAAATTTAAGCCCGGCAGATCAGCAAAAAAACCTAAAGGGGCGATGTTACAGTTTATATTATCGAGATAGTAGTATACTTCATCATCTGCTCCATAGATTACTAGATCTACTAATTGTTCTTCGAGATCAATTGGATCAAAGCATACAACTCCAGTATTAAGAAAAAAATTACTTTCCACAAAATGCTTTTCAATATCGAAGATGCAATCTTCAAGTATTGCATAAAACATGTTAGTCAAGAGATGCCTTTGGGTGTTGTTATAATAATTTGAAAATGTTGTTAAGAAGTTTCGAATTGGTATATGAATTTGATCATAATAAGTATCAGGCCCATATCCACCCCCAGTAACATATCCATTATCTTCAAAATCATTGAGGTTTGTAAATCTTCCTCCACGCTCTTCACTAAGGTCTTCGTAAAACTCACCACTTAAAGTCCAATCATCGGTTAAGTCCCAGAAAAATCCGCCAATATTTCCAGGAACTGTCCATGTTATTGGTTCATTATATAATTTCTCTAATTTATATTTTGCCGGAATTTCTCTATTCGCAAAGTAACTCGATATCTCCGCAAACCAGCAACCGAATCCAATTTGGAATACATCTGATTGGTGCAAAATTTCAGCCCACATTTGATCTGGAACTGATGTCCTATTAATTAGAACCTGATTTCTATAACTCCCTGAGACTACTAAAAAATGGGCAAAAAATCCATACACTCGACTCGCATTGTACCTGCAATTTTGCAATGGAGTGGCACTGCGGATACTGATTAACTGTTCATCTATAGGATCATCATCAAGATAATTATAAGTCGCCCAAGCCACAATTAACTTACGAGGTTCATCCTCATAAAAATTATAAAGAAAGTTAAATCCCTGAACCAATCCGTTCCAAGTATCAAAGAGTTTCGCATTTTCATTATCATGATCCCAATCGTTCCACCCATAGTCTAATACATTGTCATTTGCTAGATTAATAGTTTGCGATCCTAAAAAGATTCTCAGTGGAGGATGATCCTCACCATTGAGTAAATCAGTCAATATTATAAGATCATCATGATACTCAAATATTAGTCTTGCAGATACTTGAAATGTACTTAGTGGAAGATCTGCAATTTCATAACTAGCTGCACCATTTTCGTCTAAATAGATCTCTGCTTCATATGCTGCTCCTTCGGGTACATCTTCATAAATAAATAACCGAATCTTTGCTCCCCATAATCCCATATAATCAAGATCATGATTAAAACGTGGATTATTATTGTTATCATCATCATTATCATCATCATAACCCAGATATCTGATTGACATATTAATTCGAAGAGTTTCATCAAGTTCTTCTTCACCTTGATTTACTATCAGGGTATCACGGAACCTGACCGATAGATCCGCCGAAGTACAGACAGGCGGCATAACAAACGTCGTTTCAACAAACGTAGCATTAACAAATTGAAGTGGTGCAGTAATCGTAACTTCTCCACTATCTGCCCAAGATAATATATGCAGGTTTGGATCAGCGGATAATTCTCTGATTCCCACCAAACATAATGGTTTATTTTCTCCCAATAAGTCAGCTATTAATGAATACTCATCTACCAAAATGTCATTTTCAATTAATCTTGCTAAAAGCTTGCCCTGAAAATTTACAGGAGGTTGGATATTAATAAATCCCTCCGTCTGTGTTCCAGCGACCAAGTTTCCCAAGCTTGCCGTTTCTGTGACGGGTGATAATGAATCATTAATCAGGACTACCTCTACTACTACGTTAGTCGCAGCTAAAAGTGCACTGTCCTGATAGACACTGTCAGCATCAACTGTAAAATCTACCCTTATGGATTCCTGCCAGGCAATTGTGTCTGGATAATCAATTGTCATTTGACAAATTGGAGTGTAACCAAAGACAGGAAGGCAAAAAACAAAAATCAGCATTGTTGCTATGATTATGCTCAACCTGAAGTAAAATTTGCTCATGACTCTCTCCTTAATTCTTGTTGTTGATTTTAAGATTATTTTTCACGACGATCTAAGGTTAACGCTGTCTATATCTTTGTGTTTTATGAAATAAATAATCTCCCATTCATTTCACAAAATACGAATTTACTGTCTTTATCTCTTTGGGAGTTTCTATATATATAACATATAAGCCAGAACTCATATTCTCAGGAGTCCACAAAATCTGGTTATCACCGGCAGGGTATATGCCACTGACAACTGGATGTACTAATTGACCAATTGAATTGTAAATATTGAGATTCAAATATGTAGGTTGTTGCAATTGAACGATTATGTTAACTGATGAGTTGAAAGGATTCGGGTAAGAATAACCAGAGACTGATGGCATCGAAACATCCCTTTGTCTCGATCCACCGCCAACGTTCAGGAAATTCTCACCAATTACAACACCATGTCTTGTGGTAGCGATAGCAATTTTATCTACATCTCCTGCTGAAATATCAACAATATCATCGTAAAGGAAATTTTCAAAAATTGTCCAACCCTCGTCACCATAGACACGATAGTACATTCTTCCATTATTCAATCGTAAGAATAATAAATCATAATTATCACCTGTAGATTTGAGTTGGAGAACTGTTGTACTATCAAGTTGTAAGCCCTCACTATATGTTTCCCAGGAATCACCGCTATCATATGAGATAAAGATTTCTCGCCCACTTGTTAAGACAAGATTTTCCTCCTCACCATAGTGAAGCGCAATATCTCTGACTCGAACTATTTCATCCGGGATGTTAATAGTTTGCCAGTTATCGCCTGCATCACTGCTTATCAAGAGATCTGAACAGAATAAGTAATACTGATCTCTCTCTATCATGTCAGGCAGTAGCCACCATTTATTAAGGTCATCATTTACAGTTTCTCTTTCTCTAATAATTTCCCAGGTAGTACCTCCATCCTCACTTCTTATAACCCTGTAAATTGTATCATTATAATAAACAGCCATAATAAAATTCTGATTAAAAGGATTAGTAATTATATTTCGGCACACTGACCAATCCCATTCATAAGGTTCTTCAAATACCCTTTCCCAGTCGATTCCTCCGTTGTGTGTTCGCATTATATCTTCTCCAGCACCAACGAAATACAATGTATCAGGATGTAGAATAGGTTTTGCGATATAATAACTGTACAAAAAACTAAGTCTTTCCCATGAAATACCTCCGTTTTCAGATATGTATAACCCTGTCCAACCACCGGCATACAAAAGATTGGGATCATTACTGGAAATGACAAGACTTTGCAGTTTAGACGCGACAAAGTGTGAATTAAAAGATGTTAAAGATTCTCCAGAATTGTCAGTATGATAGACACCATAGTAGCCTGCGAAGTAATATTCTCCTTCTTGGGCTGTGGAAAAAATATCCTTAATAGTAATAGAGGCGTTTCCTTCTTCTCTGACATCTCCATTTATGGATATTACAGACCAAGAATCACCATTGTCTTCACTTAATACAATATCGCCTAAATATTCAAGTGAACGAATCAGTACTGATCCATTGTGACCAACACATAAAAGACTTTCCCTCGCTGAAGATTTTGGGAACACAAATTTGATAAATGACCAGGTAGAACCCTGATCTTCCGACAAAATCAATATATTGCTATCCATGAATCTTCCATCCAGATCGTAAATTATTGCCCATATTCTTGAAGTATCACTTGGATCAACAGCAAGTTGCCATAACCTTGCATTCTCGTTAATAGGAAAGTCACCGATTTGTTCCCATGTATTTCCACCATTGACACTGAAGGTATTGCCAATAAAAATATGGTTCGGATTGCCTGGAATAGCAGTAACCGGTCCTCCGGGAAGATCGGGATCGATTCGCCAGGTGTTACCACCATCTTCACTTATATACAAATACCAAAATTCATGTGTCCATCCATAAATAAAATCAGGATCATCTTCTTTAATAAAAATATCTAAAAATCTAAAATCTATATCCTCAGATGCATTCCAGGATTCTCCCTCATCTTCGCTGATCCAAAATACTTCATCCAAGCCAGCAGTAACTGCCCATAATTTTCCTTCTGCTTCAGGATGTGTTCTGATAAATCTAACCGGGTAATATTCAGTTAATGAATAATAAATTATTGGAAGACCTTCACTTATACTTTCCCATTCTTCAATATCTGGATCAAATCTCCATATTCCGCTTTCTTCGGTTCCAATAAACAGGATGTCTTCATCCCAGGCTGCCGCTTCAATTGTAGTGACATTACCACCCTCGGGGCCATTATTCGTCCATGTTTGAGAAAAGGAGATACTGAAGAATATTTGAAGGATTATAATAATAAATAATGACTTCAATAGTTTAGAATCAAAGAATCTATTAGAGAAAGCTACATCAAGTTGTAAGCCACAATACATTAGAACTCCAAATCTGTAAAATGATTTATTTTTAAGTCTAACATAAGCAAACTTGACAGAATATTCCGGATTAAAATCCGAGTACTCACAAGAAACACTCTACTTTTGAACAAATTAATTGGTTGAATTAATAGACGTAAAAAAGAGGTAACAAGAGATATGTTTGAGGTTATCCTTTGTGATGTGAATTCACTTCGCTGACGTATAATACCAGCGAAAAGTAAATCTAACCATAATTGCATCTTATCATACAGATTAATCATTTCGACTCCAGTCGAAGGAGACAATCTTAACACAGAGCATACATATAGCTCGCTACTAATTACATGGGGGATGCGGTTAGTTGACAAGAATTGTTGCTATATACTCTAAGCATTATATTATTACATGTCAAGACCTTTTGGCTAAAAAATAAAATAAATCCATATTAGCCGTTCCTGACTCTTTGGATTTGGGAAAATCGTGATTCTAACCACTTAATTTGACTAACTATTGGGGATATTCAGGGTTTGCCTCTAAGAGAGCCGGAGAGCCTGAGAACCAAAAAGCCGTCTCTGGTTTTAGTGGTAAAAAGAATTGTGGATCAACTGATCAAGCAGGATTATGACATGATCGGGGAGTGTTTCACTCATTTTCCTAAATATTGTGGGGGGCCTGATATTCCGTAATCGTTGGCAAGGATTTTTGCCGGGATATAGTCCGGGTCGATTTTCAGCGCCCAGCGGATATAATCTATTCCCTCAGCGGTAAAACGTTTTTTCAGCATCCATGAACCGCGTGAGGCGAACATCATGGGATACATTGCCACCAGATGCTGCTTGAGTGAAGGATCGCCGGGTGAAAATTCGATTGGCTCCATATCAAGACCTGTAAAATGGAAAGGGTATGGATCCCTGTCATCAAGAAGCCGGACAAATAATCCTTCAGCCACCTGGCTGAATTCCTTCGCCGGAAATCTGACTCCCGGTGCAATCAGTACCCCGGAACGTTTTACTTCAGCTCGAACAAGTCCTGTCAGGAAATCGGAGGTTGTTTTTTCCATGACGAAATTACCGGGTTCAGACTGGTCTGCCACCTTACGCAATGCATCAAATTCACCGCGAACGATATCCAATCGTGAACCCATTCTCTTTTCGAGTCTATCAAGATAACCCGGTTCATTCAAATGAATCGGGTTGAATACCGCCAGGTCCTGCCTCATATTTTTTGCTATTCTTAGGTAGGCGTATGGAGCGTTTATAAGCTCGTCGTCAACAGATAATACCAGCGAATTCAGGCGAACGGTTCTGATGGCGTTGCTTACATGGGTTTCCCATATAGTCTCATCATTCCTGTTTAAGAGGCTGCCGTGACCCCACCATATAAACGGTATCAGGAGCCAGAGGGCAAATGCATACCCACCGGCTAAACGGTTAAGAATGTCAGCTATGCCTGTTACAGCCAGGATTGCGATTACTGTTGATAGAGCCAGGGCTGCGAACTGGTAAAAATCCGTTCCGGAAAAGCCGCCTGCAATAATTCCGAATGCTAATAATACAAAAAGAATCCTGAATTTCGGGTACTGTATCAGCAGTTTTACCAATCCCCACAAAGCAAAGGGGAGGGCTGCGGGTGTAAGCGCCCAAAGCCCCGACCATCCAACAAACTTCAAGTCTGCTAGTTCGCTTATTCCGGGTGGAGCAACGAAAAGACCGTAAACAAGGAAAAACGGTTTTGCTTTTAACAAAATGAACAGTGACAGGGGGATTGCAATACCGAGAATTAACATCAAAAAGGCGTGTCTCTCGATCTTATTCTTATTGAGAATGATAGTTCCAAGGAATAACGGCATAATTATAATTGCGGCGAGATGAACCGCCAATGACAACCCCATTGTCCATCCGGCTAAGAGAAAAAGCCGGTTACTCAATTTCTTTTCCGGAGAATCATAAGAATAGACTAATAGAACAAATGATAATATGGATAATGCAAGTGACCATGTGGCAGGATTGACCAGCAAAGCCGACGCCCATCCAAGACGGGTAACTCCCGCGAGAATACCACCCCAGGCTGCAACCATGGGAGCGCCCCAGATCTTCCATCGGCGAAAGAAGAATAACAGCCCAATGGAGATGATACCTGCTGCCAATGAATGCCCGATTGTGGTAAGATAATTCAGTCTAAGAGCAGCGTCTTTTACAGGTCCCAACGATCCGGTAAAACGAACCATCAAACGAAAAAGTGGAGCCAGGATTGCCGTATGTCCATTGCCCTCACCTATGGATTCCGCTGCCCATCCCGCAGCAGATCCGGCTCCAACACCTGGCGCAATTGTAATTCTGCATGCTGCCATTGTTATACCAAATGCAATGGAAAATACCAGCGCACCGATCCAGAATGATTCTCTTTGGCTGTTTTTTAACATAGGAGACAAAAGTACCTTGTTGGAATGAGATCGTCAATGTTCTTACGTTAATCATTTGGAGCACAGGATCATCCGGATTCGAGGATATTATGCCCGGCAATATGACTGTCTCTAGATAAAAGCTGATTATTTCATTAAGAATATAAATCGAACAGGTTCAGATTTTGCGAGACTTGATAAAAAGAAGAGAATCTGTATAATTTGGTGTCATTCCTGCGAAGGCAGGAATCCATAGTTTTAATAATATCAAACAGTTGCTGGATTCCTGCCTTCGCAGGAATGACATAGTGGATTGATCCAACTAAACAGTTACAAAAAAGAGATGCCGATGCGCCTGATGATGATAAAAAGAGTAGATTTTCCTGATGAAAAGAGTATTCCTGCAGCCACTGATAGTGATGGAAATATGCGCATTATAATTGAACCTTTAAAGAGTGCTTATGACAAAAGGCTTATCGACCGTGGAGATGAGTTTTCGCTTGATACCATTTTACAATCCCGAAATCCATGGGAAGCTACGAAATTTATCAAGAATAACCTCGATTCGGCTCCCTTACTGGAAGGTGAGGAGTGGGCTTATGATATCCCGCTGAAAAGGGGCGAAGTGTTCTGTATCGGAAGAAATTATGCTGAACATGCGCGTGAGCTGAATAATCCTATCCCTGCTGAACCTGTTCTGTTTATGAAGCCTCGATCATCATTGGTTGCATCAGGAGAAAATATTTGTTTGCCGAAGGACTCTGAACATGTAGAGCTGGAAGGTGAATTGGCTTTAATTGCAGGCAGCAGTCTATTTGGTGAAGTTGAACCTGGAAAAGCGCTTGAGGCTATTTTTGGAGTAACTCTCCTCAATGATGTTACTGACCGGGGCAAGCAGAAACAGTTGAAAAAGGAGGGAAAACCCTGGGTCAGGGCGAAGGGTTTAAAAACATTCGCCCCCTGCGGACCGGCAATACTTGTTGTGGATAATACAGACATTATTGATAAATTAACATTTACAACCAGTTTGAATGGTGAAACCTGCCAACAAGGCAAAGTAGAAGACTGGATATGGACGGCAGGTGAATTACTGGCATCGATCGCAGAGACAATAGGCATAAATCCGGGCGATATCATAGCAACCGGAACTCCTGCAGGAGTGAAGAAGATAAAGGCTGGAGACAAAATTACGATTGAATCGCCTATGATCGGGACCCTGGAAAATGATGTGGCAGGCAATTAAGAATTAATTTCTTAAATGCATACGGAAGAAACTTCATTCTCGGTTGAGTCTCTGCACGATGAAAATAACCTGAATATCAAATATCTCAAATGATTCAGCATATGAATGCAGGTTTTCTATAATATGGCTCCAATACACGCAGTTTTATCACTTAGTGCTTGATTGGAAGACAGAATCAACTTATTAGAGAGATAGCAATTATATCTCGATGAATTTAACAGGCAAACGATTTATTTCAGCAAATAAAGGTTGGGATATGGATGATCGATATGTGCTCGTAGTGGATGATGAAGAAATTATACGTCAAACTCTCTGCGAGATGATTGTTCTCTTTGGGAAAGATTGCGAATGCGCTGAAAATGGTGAGTCTGCGATTAAAATTGTCGGGGAAAACCCAAAAAAATACCAGGCTGTGTTTCTCGATTTATCCATGCCCGGATTAGATGGAACAGAAACATTGGCGAGACTACAGGATATCGTACCCGATCTGCCGGTATATATCGTAAGCGGTTACGGTGGGGATGAACTTGAAGAACAGCTCGCCTCAAAAGGTATTGCCGGAATACTGGCGAAACCCTTTGGAATAGAAGAACTTAAACAGATTATCGACGGCTTGGATTAGAACGGTAATTGTATCTAGCTGAGTATTATTTGTTTATCGGAAAATGTGAAACCTGGAATAGTACCTACCTCTTGAAAAATTTGTATTTCCCCTTTTTTCACGGCATACCACATTCTTTTCATTAACTTATGTGATCTTGTATTGTTTCATTTTATTCAGTAAACCATTTATTCAAAAATCTTCCCGGAGGAGGCATTAGAAGATATCGCTTTCTTGTCTTTTCATTGTTGAGTTTCAAATTTTGAAATTGAGCAGAGAGCAGGCAAATTTTTTTAATTACAGGAATACAATAGTGCCAGAAGGCAATGAATCCCTCAGAATAGAGATTCAAAGTAAACCGGCTTATGATATCGAAGAAGCTAAGAATCTACAGCTCAAGCTTGCCGGGGAAGTCGTTCAGTCCGGAAACCCCTTGCCAGACAGGATTTGCACCATCGCCGGAGTGGATGCCTCTATCAGCAGGGACAATAAAAGTATGATTGGCTCCGTTGTGTTGTTCAACTGGCCAAAATTTGAACTTTTATCAATAATGAATTGCACAGAGCCGGTATTTTTTCCTTACATTCCTGAGTATCTCTCTTTCAGGGAATTGCCGGTCATACTTTCTGCCCTGGATAAATTAACAGTTACACCAGATTTAATTATTGTCGATGGTCATGGTACTGCTCACCCAAGGCGTATAGGTATCGCAAGCCACCTGGGGGTTGTAACAGGATTGGTCACGATTGGCTGCGCGAAACGAAGGTTGACCGGAAGTTGTGAAGAAATTGGTACTGAAAAAGGTGAGTTTGCTCATTGTATCGACAGGGGAGACAGAATAGGTTCAGTTGTTCGTACGCGAAACAATGTTTCTCCTGTGTGGGTATCTGCCGGGCATCTCATTGATCAGGATGCAGCAGTACATTGGGTTTTACGAACCGTAACAAAATATCGCCTGCCTGAACCAATCAGAGCAGCGCATCAAGCAGCAAGCAGGTTTAGAAAAGCAAACTGAGGACTTATCTGGAATGTTCGAGGAAAAAGGGAACAAGAAATCGAAGGAAAAGGACAATCGTTCGAACTTATTGGTCGTGGACGATGATTCTGAAGTCAGGGGTTTGATGCGCCAAGTTCTTGAAGCTGAGGGAACTTATGACATCATTGAAGCTGAAGACGGCATAGATGCGCTGGAAAAACTCGAACAAAACACTTTTGACATGGTGATTTCCGACGTAAAAATGCCAAACATGGACGGTATTGAACTTCTGAAAGAAATCAGGAAAACCAGTCCTGATTTACCTGTCATCATTGCTACCGCCTATGGTGGAGATATGGGTCCCAAGGCATTGTCGCTCGGAGCTGATGACTTTCTATATCTTCCCTTCAGAATTGAAGAATTCAAGTTTCGTGTCGAACGGGTCCTGGGTTATTCAAAACTATTGAAAGTGCGTGAAACTCTTGAAAAAGAGAATAAAGAGTTATGGGGACGCGCCATAACGGATAAATTGACGGGACTATTTAATCGTCAGTATTTCGAGGAAATATTCAGTGGTGAATTTGAACGGTCAAAACGTTACCGGTCTCATCTTGGCTGCGTCATGCTTGATATTGACCTATTCAAGGAAGTCAACGATCAATATGGGCACCTGGTCGGTGACGTCGTTCTGAAAGAGCTTGGCGTAATTATTTCAGATACGCTGCGTCGTGCTGACCTGGCTGTTCGCTATGGCGGTGAAGAATTTGTGATTTTGTTGCCGGAGACGACTCGTGAAGGTATCGCCCTGGTTGCCGACAGGTTAAGAAACAAAGTAGAAGAGTTCAAATTCTGTTCCGAAAGCAAGTTGCAGGGGAAAAAGATGCGCCAGGTTACTATCTCGTTAGGAGCATCCTATTACCCGGATTCAAGATGGAAAACTGAAAAAGATTTCCTTCAAGCCGCAGATGAAAAATTATATCTCGCAAAGGAAAAAGGCAGAAACCGACTCGAATTAGCCTGGAATAATAATGAATCTTAAACCATTTCCAAGAGATTAAGAATCTGTAGAATCTGGAATGATTATCTTGACTTAAAAGAATATGAATTATAGATAAATGGAACTGAAACCACCAATAGATTGAACAATACTATTCAAGTAAACTTTTTAAGGTGTTGTTTTGAAATATCAGGTAGCATTGAAAAAGACAGATGAAGGATATGCTATATGGGTACCTGAATTACCCGGCTGCTGGTCGCAAGGTACTGATGAAAATGACGCTTTGGAAAATATAAAAGATGCTATTGAAGCGTATGTGCTGATAAAAACATCTTTCTCATGTCACTAACCAACTTAAATCCCCAGAAGCTTAAGAATTTAAAAAATGCTTTAGACCGTTTGCATGAAGCGTTGGATTATCCCGATGGAACTCCCCAACGCGAAGATGCAGCGATCTATCGTTTCGAAATTTCATGTGAATTAGCATGGAAATCACTTCGGAGATACCTGTCCGGTGAAAGCAAAGACAAAATATCCAGCCCGAGGAATGTTCTCAAAACTGCTTTTTCCTACCAACTGATAGATGATGAGGACACATGGTTGTCAATGCTCAATGACAGGAACCTCATGTCACACATTTACGACGAAGACTATGCTAAAAAATATTTAGTCAATTTCCACAATATGTCAAAGAGATAGAAAAATTGTATGATAATTTGAAACAATAGTTGTAATCAAAGTAATAGTATATACTGTTCCCTGATTCCAATTTGACTATATTGAGAATAAAGTTCATAGTTAAAACTCATTACACAATCTGTTGAGGTTTGATAGGAGGTATTAATGGCTATCTGGGTATATCAGTTTGAAAAACCCTCTAAGACACCAAGCACGAAAAAACGAGTTGAATATCTTGAATCATATATTGATCGCAAAGCTATCGAGACAACCATTTACGAATATTTTCAAGATAATCCTAGCGGCGAAGAGGTCACTTTAGCTTGTTTCAACAATATTGGAGAACAAAAATTACGCCAAATAGCGAAAGATATTGCTAAAGATCATTGCAACAAGAAATTCGATCAGATTAAACGTGATTTTGGGTTATTGGTCCCAATTGTGATGGGTGAGCTTTTTGGAGAAGATAAAGTTTTAACCTATCGCAAGAATAATGGAAAAGAATGCAACCCTATTTCGGTATCTTTGTCAAATTGGAAGGAGCTTAGGTGGATAGGTTCTTTTACTCCGCATAAAATTGATTAATGTGAAAAAAGATACTCGTGAAGAATAGAATTGGTAATGATCAAACAACCTATAAAAACACCGAGCAATTAATACGTGTGATTAGTGAAATCAGAGTAAGAGATGAGTGATAAGTCAGAAGAGACAAGTGATGCACAAGGGGGTTCAGGATGTTTGGGCGGTTTTATTGTTCTTATACTCATCATCTATTGTTTATTCTGGTATCGTGATTCCATCCCTTTTTTATCGTATAATGATGCAATTAGAATAGAAGTTAAGAATGAAGTAATGCCCTTTGGTGTACAAAATGACGTAATAAGAGTAGAAGCTGATGGCTACTTGGAAGGAACAATAAACAATACTGGGGACAAACACTGCACTTCTGTGTATTTCACGATTATTTTCACTGACAATGAAGGATTAGAAATAGAGACTAGACCGGTATTTGAAAAGGATATTAGAGCAAAAGCTAAAAGAGTATTCCGTGTTGCAATTCCCGCATTCTCTGTGAAATATGAATTCATTGGTATTGTTGTTCGGACTAAATGGCTGACATCCTCTGATTAAGGAGACAGCTGTGCTTGGGTTATTTTTTATAAAGGAGGGACGCTAAGCAAGGCTCTTTATCCTAAAAAAGCCCCACACTATGACAAGAAGAGCCTTTTCGTTTTGATTCCGTGAAGGACAATATTGTGAAACACGTCTATTCAAATTCTCAGCACTGAAACTTTACTGCTGGGTCAATACATCAGTTGCAGCTTGGTACAATATCCACCGGATGGGTGGCCCGACTGCTTGCTGTCGGGACTCAGATCAACTTCATATACAAAACAAACCCGGATATCAAAGCTATCCGGGGCACACGAAAACTAACATTAGTGTCGCATCTACTCAATCTCCACCAACGGCACTCCCGGATCGGCGTGTTGTCCTTCTGCGCAGTCGATTTTTGTTATGGTGCCGTCCTTCGGCGCGCGGAGTATATGTTCCATTTTCATCGCTTCAACGATAACTACCGGCTGGCCCTCTTCGACAGTATCACCTGTCTGAACTAATACCTTAATCACTTTCCCAGGCATCGGTGCGGTTACAGAGTTTTCGTTATCGGCGCTTTGACCCATTTCATCCTGTGCCCGGGCGTCTTCAAAAGAATATACCCTGCCATTTACCGCCGCCCAGATTTTACCATCATGTTCAGTTGCGACAATCCGGTATGAAGTACCGTTTACCTTCCATAATCCGGCGCCATGGGAAGTTCGCAATAATGGTCCCTCAAGCAAGTCGCCGTTCACTTGTGCCCGCATATTGCCGTCAATGAATTCAGCTTTTACATTTATTGTTTCATTGTTTTTTCGTAATTCTTTTGTTCTCATGAATTTGCTCCAATACGCCACGATCCAATGGTTTCCCAGGGTGATGGAAGCCGGTGTTTTGCATCTTCACCGACTGCCCCGAATACTTTTTCCGGTAATGCCGTTGCTGCGGCTAACGCTATTTTTAATTCTGTTTCATCTTCTCCGGTCCACTCAGAGAAGTTCCTCTCGATAAAATCAGTCCGAGTATCTCCATCAATGAAAGATTTCGATTTTAATACATCTCGCAGGAAAGGTGCTGTTGTGGGAACACCAAGAATAACAGTATGCTCCAGGGCATCGACCAGTCTTTTACGTGACATCTCCCGGTCTGAACCCCAGGCTATTATTTTAGACATAATAGGATCATAGTATATAGGTACTTCCACACCTTGCACAACCCCTGATTCAACTCTGATACCCGGACCACGCGGCTCTTCCAGGTGAAGAAGAGGTCCGGCTGCAGGAAGGAATCCCGATGCGGGATCTTCTGCATATATACGAACTTCGATCGCATGACCACGCTGGGTTAACTCACTCTGTTTCCACTGCAATGGTTCCCCGGCAGCGATACGGAACTGCTCGACAACCAGGTCAACCCCAACAACTTCTTCAGTAACAGGATGTTCTACCTGGATTCTTGTGTTCACTTCGAGGAAAAAAAAGTTGCCGTTTTTATCCAGCAGGAATTCGACTGTACCGGCATTTACATAATTTGCAGTTTTCGCTATTAGTATCGCCGCATCACCCATCTCTTTACGAAGTTCAGGGGTTACAGCAACCGATGGCGTTTCCTCGACAACTTTCTGATGCCTGCGTTGAATAGAGCATTCACGCTCGAAAAGATGGATAACATTGCCATGTGAATCGGCGAATATTTGAAATTCTATATGCCTCGGCTCTTCAACCCATTTCTCAAGAAAAACCCGTGAATCACCAAATGCCCCTTTTGCTTCACGCATGGCTCCTTCGACCGCTTCTTCGAGCTGTAAAGGTTCATTGACCACACGCATACCTTTTCCACCACCACCTGCGGCAGCCTTAATCAACAGGGGATAGGTAATTCGGTCAGCTTCTTTCAGCAATGTCTTGATATCAGCATCATCAGAAGAAAATCCGGGAGTAACAGGTATTCCTGCGTTCTCCATGGCAATCCTGCTGCGAACTTTATCGCCGAGAAGGTCTATCGCTTCCGGCGGCGGACCTATCCAGACAAGCCCGGCTTCAATGACCGCACTGGCAAACTCAGCCCTCTCCGCGAGAAAACCGTAACCCGGATGCACAGCTTCGCAGCCGGTACTTTTCGCTGCATCTATCAGCTTATCCATCAACAGGTAGCTCTCTGCTGCTTCCGGAGGTCCAAGCAGAACCGCATCATCAGCAAGCCTGACATGCAGTGCAGAAGCGTCCGCCTCGCTGTAAACTGCCACGGGGCTTATACCAATAGACCGGCAGGCTCGAATAATCCGTACCGCAATTTCGCCGCGATTGGCAATTAGAACTCTTTTAAACATTATCCCCTCCTGAATCGATAGGATTTACATGATTTACAGGATTAAATTGTGCCTGTATTGTTCACTATGTAAACTCTTGATAATTAGTCATTCTGAACGAAGTAAAGAATCTCGGTTTTCAACTTTGTAGATTGCGAATTCAACACATGAGATTCTTCACTTCGTTCAGAATGACAGCAAACTACACACTTACATTATTCTTCTAAGCAAAAACAACTTCTTTTAATACTATTATAACCGCTACCACCACCATCATTAACCCTTCACCGGCTATCAGGCCTGATGCCAGGGAGAAACCGTAACGGTCTGCCCTGTCTTTATTTCTTTTTTCATAAGATGCAAACAGTATTGCGCCTAACCACATGGCTATGGAATATACCGCCGGAACCATAAATGCAATTCCAAATGCTACGGAGCTTGGAAGGTATTTCCCAACCTTTGGAGAAGCTTTCGCGAGTAGAGGCAGAATCACACCCAGAACAGCTCCAACCGCCGCTCCCCACAACGCTCCGGCAGGAAGGGCGTCGAACCCTACAGCGAGAACAGTTGCCATTTTATGCCAGGCGTGAACCGCTGGACCCGGGAATTCAGGACCCGGTATCTCGTAAGCTTTGGTCAGCACACGGAAAGTCAACGTCGCGGCAAAGACTCCTACAACAACACCGATTAATTGTGTTATCACCTGCCGTCTGATTGAAACCTTAAGGATATAACCTGCCTTCAGGTCATGCATCAAGTCACCTGCCTGGCTTGCACCAGCCGCTGTGATTCCCGCCGCCATCAGGTTGGTCTGTATCATACCCGGCGCCAATGCGCCGTAAACTACCTGTGTAATCTTACCCATTCCACCGACAGGATTAATATCAGTTTCACCTGTTGCCCGAACCGCAATCGCAGCGATCAAGAGTGAGAGTATCACTGCCAGGATACCCATCCAGATTGGAATTCCGAAGTAGGTATAGGCAAGGAATGAAGTTAAGAAAGTCGCCAGCGCCATCCCTACAACCCAGTATTTCATCGGATATGGGTCGGGAGCATCTTCCTCTTCACCATCTGATTTGCTTCCTTTGGCGGCGCTTTTCAACGATGTAAATGTATTTACAATAGAACGCCATTGCATTCCCAGGCTGACAAAACTTGCGGTGATCATCAGCGACACACCAGTCCAAAGCACCCAGACGAATCCGGCACGGTACATACTGGAAGTATCGGGCGGATTGGTAATAACAGGAACAGGTTGGGCATCTTCACCGGGATGCATTCCTGCCTGCCTCAAAAGTTCTGGTGGAGCTTCGAAGAAACGCAGAATATCAACAGTATTAACACCTTCACGATGACTGGCAAGTAAATCAGCCCGGCGGATAGCCTCAGTGTTTTCACGAGCTGATGCAGCCTTGGCTCTTTTCAATGCCCAGTCGCTCTTTGATTCAGCTTCCTGCACACTTACCAGCGCACTTGTGACAGCTCCCATATTAGGTTTTACTTCGACAGTTCCATTATGGAGAAGGATAGGTGTAATTATCCCCCATGCAATGATAGAGCCGGCGAACAGGCTCCATCCGACTTTTTTACCTATAAGGATTCCCGAGCCAAGCATCATAGCAGAAAAGTTCACGCCAAGGTACAATGCAGGCACGCTTGCACCCAAAATAACTATACCGAATATACCGAAATCATCAAAAGAGAGATTCTCGAATCTTCTGAGCCCTATCAGTTGGAAATCAAATAAATCCTCAACCTCGAACAGAATTTTCAGGAATGCGGCGAAAATTGCTGACCAGAGTAAAACTTTCGTTTTTTTCATAGCCTCAACGCCCGAGGCAAACATAGCCTTGATTGTTTCAGCAGCAGCGGTTCCGGTGGGGTAGCGAAGCTTATCGACAACAATCATTTGCTTGCGCAGGGGGACTGCAAAATGCACACCGAGGAAGGCTATGGAAATCGCCCAGATCATCAGCGCGCCGATACTAAGAGGTCCCTGTCCGTTCTCCAGCCTTATCATTTCAAGCGCGGGAATAGCAGCGGTAAAACCACCCGCAGATGCCATTGTCCCGGCTGATGATCCGGCTGTAGCAGAGATCAGGTTCTCCCCGGCGGTGTAAGGATTCTTCAGGTTACGAATCCCAGAAAATATGGCAAAGCTGATTACTGCAGCAGTAATTGAAGCGCCAAAAGTCCAGCCAATCTTCAGGCCAATACAGACATTGGAGGCGGCGATAAGGCATCCGACAAAAAGCCCCGATATAACAGCACGAAAGGTAAGCTCTGATACTGATTTCATTGAATCTCCGCTCTTGAGTAAAGCGTTAAAGATAACCATTCAGCGCCAATTCTGCAAAAGCTGAATATGAATCTTCTCCTGAACCTGAAAGTTACAGGGAAAAACGTGACAAACAGGAGTGTTTATTTACGCGGAAAACACACGTTTATTTCATCATATAATATTTCTTGAACATAATGCATCATGTTCGCAATAATTATTATCTATAGATTAAGATGACCCATGATTTTATGATTACTTAAGCTGCATTACTTTCGAGAACTCTTATAGACCAAATTCCCCGAAGGGGAATGATATGAATAGCCACAGGTGAAACCTGTGGGACTAAGTCTGAAATAATAACAACTCTGAAGGAGTTGAACTATATTGATTTTCAAGGACTGCATGTTGGATAAATAGTATTGTCGAACCCCTTCAGGGTTCCTTCAATTTGATTACAATGTCCCATGGGTTCCACCCATGGCTATTCACATTTATCTCCTTCGGAGATATTTATTGGAGTTCTTGAATATATTGTA